>Ga0065711_1008578_pt1 | contig 12568 bp, 3 predicted proteins | sample Hoacrofraction12_FD_59098 | JGI IMG/M metagenome (GOLD analysis project Ga0065711, IMG submission 59098) | Hoatzin crop microbial communities from Cojedes, Venezuela - Epithelial fraction 12 v2 (version 2) | ecosystem: Host-associated > Birds > Digestive system > Esophagus > Crop | place...
GGGGGGGGGGGGGGAGCAGGGAGAAGAAACATGCAATCGAAAAAGGATTACTTTTGGCAGGGGAAAGCTGAAGGAATCCAGACCCTGACTTGTAGTTTGTTATCAAGCATCCATAGAGCCTTTGAAACAAAATATGACCTTAAGCAAAACAGAAGAGCATCCAGCTTGCAAACCAGAGAGAAACACTGGAATTAGCATCTAAGCAAGGAGCAGAGAAACTGCTTGCTATTTAGCACACACACAAATCTTGGAATTCTGTGCTATCCTTTTCAGATCACAGATTATAAGAAAATTTAAATGTTAGAAGCTTCATGTAAATACCTGCAATATAGAAGAGGATCACACCACACTATTTCGACGCTGTCCAGATTCAAATTTGCTGGCTGAAAACACTGTTTACAGAATTATTACTGGATTCTTGCAGGACGAGTAACCTTAGCAATAAACAAAGCATGGTTCCTAAGTTTCGAAACACAGATAGTTGAGGAGCATCTACACTAATGTCCTGAATCAGGTATTTTCTTTCCCTGCATGGCCAACAGAGAGGGACGGATTCACTCTCTGCAGGAGCTTCTTTCCATCAAATACAGAGGAAGCCCTTGGTCTCGTAGATTTCAGTGAACACCTTCACAGCATCATTCCTGACAGGGTAATACCGTAAGCAAGGACCTAAGACACCATTGCCTCCAAGCACTTACAGAATTACAATTGTATTTTGCATTCCAACCAAAATAATGAATTAGAAGACATATTTAAAGGAAAGAAGGGTAGGACAATTCAAGCTACATGAAAAGATCTGTATTCACTGAAGAATATATTTTTTTTAAAGTCCAGAATAAAGCTGAGAGATCTGGCTGCTGTGTTCTTCTGACAATGTGAAATTTGCGGAAGTACCACCTTGTTCTAGCTCAAAATGTGCTACTGACACCTCTGCTGCTATCCGATACTCCCAGCAACAGGGATTTCTGCAGGCTCCGACTGTTCCAAATTCAACAAACTGAACAGGCATTAGTGACACTGATTATAATCTTGTTTTATATTAGTTTGCTTCTTTCAAAAATATGTGTTCTATTACAGAGATTTCTGTATACGAGAGAAAAAAAAAACCCCACAAAACTCAGATAAAGCAGAATTAAGATTAAGTGGCCCTAAATAATCTATTTTACAGATACACTTTATGATAGACCTGACTTGCATTATGACACACTATCCCTCCCCAAGAGGATCCATGTAGGAAGTACCCTGCTTTCTAAGGAGGAATCATATTTGTGTGGTTTAATAAATTGCTGCTTGTAGAAGAAGTACCGCCTCATACTGCAGAGGCTGAAAGGGTGGAAGTAACAAAGAGGCAGGAAAAGGGACAATCCAACAGCGAGAACAGCATGCAATGCCCTGCAGAACTGCCTTCCACCCCTCCTACGACTTAACTCTTTGAAATTAAATCACTGGGAACTCTTTAAGTCAAACTTTTTCACAAGTGGTCACTGCAGGTGGGATTTATGTCAGCTGACGACATGTGCAAAAGCAGGATCCCCTAGACAGTTTTTCTAAGCATTCTGCACAGTCAGAGGAAACAGACACCTGCAGGGGATGATTCATCTGATCTGTTTCTTTCCATCTCCTCTGAAGAGAGCTAGCTCAGACTGCTATGTCTAACTTGCAGAGGACTGAATTAATGCAGATGAAACTCACTCTTAACTGTTCCTCATCTTCTAGACATTCTGCTTGATTTCTACAGCTCAGTTTGCAGACTTGCATCAATTGCAGTTAGGAATCCTCTGCATAGAAAACACATTATTTCAAAACCAAAGGTATTATAAGAACATTGAGTAGCTTTAAAAAGTACCAAAACCCCACATATCTTGAAAATCTTGAAACTGAGCAGTGCACATGTACAAAAGTAGTAATTGTGGGGTAAAGAGAATCTCAGTTCTATCACTTCTGATTTTTTGAACAACTAGAGCCTGAGTAAAATCCTTCTCTCAGCCTGTGTGTGCAAATTGTATAGTATAGTGCCATACTATATACCATACATAAGGTATGTCAAATATTTTTTATCTCATCTTCCACTTTAAACCCAAGACCCACCATGACAGGGGGATGGGATGGGACAGGACTACAGAAGAGACCTGTCCAACAGCTCTTTTTCTTCCTCTTCACAGAATGAAGAAAGAGGAGCTCATTTTTTATTTAAATACATTTGATTTTAATGTAAATCCATACATATATGCATGCGCATGCATAAACATGCACTTCAGTTTCCCTATTTGTCATTAATACATATATGCATTACTAAAAATCCCTGCAAATATGAGAAATAAAGTCTTAATAAAGCTCAGTAGTCAACAGAACAAAGAAATACATGCAAGTTTTCAGAGATGACTGCCAGAGCAGATTTTACAGCTTTTTGTCTCCTCAAGTGAATTAAAAAAAAANNACTCAACAAAATGAAATTCAAATTCAAAGCTGAACTCCTCAGAGACTTCAGAACAGGCTACATAAAACATGAACTAGAATCTTCACTCATTTCTCACTCTTCCAAGCATCAGGGATCTTCATTGCAGCTGGAAATATTGATTATGCCTGTCAAGGGGTTTCAGTGGCAAAGCTTTCTGCCTGTTCAGATTGTCTTGTTCCATAAGCAGACAGCTCTGGATGGATTTCAGAACTAAAATCAATACAGAATATTGTGCTGTGATTTAGTGGAGAAATAAATAACTGCTCTTCACTAGACAAAGTATTTCAACTCTTGGGGATTACTAAGTTAAAATAAAATGTAAGTCTAAAAAAATCCCTAAACTGAAGTACAACTGAATTTCTGGAACTGACATTTTTATTTTTCTGTAATTCTGCTGCATTAATTAACCTTTTATATGCAGTCTGTATTGACTCTGACAGTTTAGATGCAAAGCACCTACTGAAACACAATAGTATCTTGTTTGTGGAATGAAAAAAAAAGTCCAGGCAATCTGTTTTGGTTCCTTGTCTTTAAAGGGACAACTTCGCCAGAACAAATTTACTAGACATTCATTAACTCTAAGAAAAGATCAGTGCAGGCAAGGAAAAATGTATTTTGGCTCCTACATTTAGGAACTGACATGATAGCTTTTCTTTAAAAAAATGCAATGATATTGTCTTCTACTAAATTACAAGTACAGAATCAGAAGAGTGGATAAAAAAAAGGACATTGATAAGAGAGGAATTTCCCAAATAAATGGGCATGTCTACCTAAACTATCACACTCAAACATTAGACAGGTAGTTGGCTAATTTTTGGTGAACTTTATATGTGGGTAAGGTTGCTTTCCTTATGTGTGAAAAGTATCCAGTGTTAGCAATCACAGTAAGAGTAAGATCCTCAGTGAACACTAAACAGGGATAATTTAAAATGTGCTGGCAAGTCAGTATAAACTCCCCATCCTCCCCCCATCTACTGTCATACGTTTAAACTACAGTTACAACATAAGCTCTCCTCTTTAACAGGGGTATTTTTGAAGATTTCTCTTCAGACTAGAAATGAAAAAAAATCTGGACTCAAGTAAGTTTTTCCATTGGTTCAATGGAGAGAGGGTTTAATCTCAAATCTCTAAAAAAAATCTGAAATATTTAGAATAAAAGTATTATATTAAAGACAAGGAAGCTTTCAGTAAGTTGCAGAATTTAATTTAAAGGAGCAAACCCATCCCATTCTCTGAACAACTCTCTCCCATTGCTTGTACTGAGCCAATAGGTAGAACAATTGCTTCAAATAAAGATCAGCAAAACCCACTCATTACATTCCTATTTAGAAAAACTTTTCCCTTCATAAATAAATTTCACGCATTTCATTTTGAGGATACCAACTCCTCCTCTCTCATTTAAGAAAGAAAAGCAGAAGTATGTTGAGTATTGAGCCTCATGCTAAGCAGCAGTGACAAGAAACCCAAACAGATTAAACTCACACCTGAAACTTGATCCCTCATTTCAAATAAGTCAGTACTCATTCTTCACCTGAAGTAGGGATTTTTAAAAGTTTTCTTGATATACTAGCCCCAACATAGCCAGATTCAGAGAAAACCAGCACACCAATGATTTTATCTGAATCACCATAACAACTGCAGCATGCAGCCAAATGAAAACTTAAGAATATTCTCAGGCTTTCAGCACTGAGAACTATTTATTATTTAAATCACAATTTAATCAGATTTAAATGACAAGTTTTCCCCGTTGTTGTACGGCAGAACCAACAGATCAGGATCTGCAAGTTGAAGAGCCCAACCGTATAACAATAATGCCTACACAGTAATGTAACGACCAACAACAACAGTTCTTTAAATATACATTATATATGTATATAAATACGTATGTGCAATAACTATGTACAGTACACATGCATATTTATATAAATATGTGTATATAGAATATGTATATATATAAATATGTATATACAGAATAAATATGATATGTATTTATATAAATATATTTTAAAATCCAGTACATACCCACAGTAACAGTGAACAAAATCCATGTATTACAAAACAGTAGGGTATCCTTCCAGTGTCTCAGACTGGAACTTCCTCACGTTCCCAGATCACTAAAGCTACAGAGCAGCCACTTAGACAAGTTCTAAGACACCATTTGTATTGCTACAGAATATTACCACTTCAGCTTGCTCTGAAAAATCTGACCAGGTTTGTAAAGTTTTGACTCTTAGGCCCTTAAAAGATAAAACAACCTGAAACACTGACACCTTTGTGTCTCTTTCCAAAGTCATGCTAGTATGCATTTTAGACACTTTTTCCAATTACTTAACACTTTAGGTTTATAGTCATATAGTTCAAGTCAGACATAAATCCTGTGCTTTGGAACTTTTGCTCATACCAGTCTCCTCAAAGAAAGTAAAGAACAAAAAAAAGCCCCCCCCTCCTCCCAGAAAAGGAACATCATACTACTGCAACCATTCCAGCCTAGGTGACTCGCTAGGGAACTCTGTGCTCTCACGACAAGACTTCATGGTCTTACAGAGAGTAAGTTAGCATTCACACAGGATGAACCCTTAAGGTACAAGGTACCAGAGAGGGCAACCCTCAGCTCTACACCCAACTGATGCCTGCCCAGCACAACAACTAGCACAGACTGGGGTCAGCAGCAGCCGATCTTGCACCCACACAACCTGCTGCGCCCACCGGCTCTTCACAGACACAGCCAGGTACAGGGACTGGTGGCAATTCCTCTCCCCCAGGACAGCAGCCAGACCTCATCACACATGAGACCCAGGTACCCACCCTTTACTCAGCTCTGCTGCGTGACTGGTTCCCAAGGGGAAGGAGCCCACGCAGACTGGCACGGAGCTGTCAAATGGTACAGTGAATCCTCCTTTTCCTGGGAAAATGGAGGACCAGGACTATAGGCACACTTCAAAGCACATTCACTTGTCAGTTTAGAAACAGCCACTGTGTGTAATTCATACAACATGTATTGCTGAACTGATGTAGTCCAAGCGAGCGATCACGTTGTCTTATGAGCCAACAAGCATTCAGGTTCTTTACCACAGGACATCTGACAGTCCCAGCTCGGTGAACACGTTCCTTCCTTATAAGTTTCAACATTAGATCTACTCCTGAGAGCAAACAAATCCAGCCCAGTACCAAGCATGAGGCTGAGAAGTTACACAAACACAGTAAGATCATGAAGTGCAGAACATGCTCCGCTCCAGGTAACCTGACTGAAAGAGGCAGCCCCATGCCCTATCTGCCAGCACGTCAGAGCAGGCAAGGAACTTGCTTTCACATCTTGTATCCACAACTTTCTGAGAGTGCTTTCAGAAACAACATGCCTGCCTAGGCATAATAATACATATTTCACCGATTTAGCATTCATTCATTTATTCAAGAGAGCAGTCAAGATTTCTGGTGCAGAATGTTTAAATAACCACTCGGATGTTACAACACATACAAAGAACAGACAGATCACAACATGAAAGTTAACGACGATGACTACGGGAAGCATTACTTTCTTGAACAATAAATACAAAATACTAAATAAGTGGATTACATAGACATGCAAAGAGTGGAACCCATTATTAATTCTACAATCGAGATCAGAATCTGCAGTATTGTTTATAGAAGTGTGACATGGCAATTACATGTGTACTCAGCAATTCATTGTGTATTTAAAATGTTTATTATCCCATGCTAATTTGAGTAGCCTTTCTAATAAAAGCTAAAAGCTTTCAAAGTTTCAACCTGCTGAACATAAATAAATGCATATATTCTAGGCAACAGGCTAATCTTTGATACTTGATGTATGCTATGATCAACTTAACATCACCCAGAGATTTCACACTCATAACAGTCCTTTAAAGTGCTTAAATAATATTATAATGAGCAGGGAACAAAAACAAAGGAATTGTCCTAATGTTTACAGGTTATCATCAATAGAGCCAGGAACAAAGCCCTTCGGATTGATTCCAGCCTAGTTCAAGTTATTTTTTGCTTCTGTTGTTCCTTTAATAAGCTCTTGTTTAATCACTAGAGAAGATTAGCTATTGCATAATACCCGCCTACTGTGCTCCTCTAAAACAAAGGCACAAGGACTCTACAGACAACAAAGCACACACTTCGCTTACATGGTTAAGAAAGTATCGAGCACATCCAACAATCACAGCAACTACTGGGTTGGCAGCGATCAACAGGAGAAAAAAGTAATTCTCCAGTAAAGCAGAGCCTTAGAAGAAAGACAGCAGACAAACAGGGACTTAACACACACACCAAAAAAAACAAACAAACAAAAAGAAAGGTGCCACCAGAAGGGCTGCCCATGGAAGACTGTCCAGAGATAGGAGTGGATTATTATAAATACGGAATCTCTACTGAGAGAGCAACTTCTGTGTTTCCCTCTTGGAAACTTGTAGAATCCAGGGTGCAGGAGACGTGGAAATCTTGGTAGTTCTCAAAAGAGTTGATAAGAACAACAGAGTCAAGTCACTCATTCCTTAGACACCTCCTAATTCTGCAAAGCCAAGCCTAACTTGCCAGCTGTGCCGCTTGCAGACATATGCTCCCCAGGCACAAGTGAAAAAGGCTATGTGCACGGTTTGCTCAGGCCACGTTACGTGCCAATTTCTGCGGATCGCAACAAGCACTACCTTCCAGAGCTCAAGTACCTGAAGCTCCCAAATGACAGGAGGAACACATACACAACTTGGGAAGGGAAGAAGTCTTCAAGGGCATTCTTCCCTCCCAAAGACCATATTCAGGCTCTTTTCTAAAACTTGTGTTTCAGTTGCTTCATTCCTGATCTTAAGTTTCCTTTGCACGCCAGGAAGAAAATCTATGGTCAGGCAAGATAGGGGGATTGGTCTTCAAACACAGTCCACACAAAAACATACCCACACAGACAGGCAACTCCGACACTACTTTGGAGAAAGCAAACATCACATTCACCTTAAAAAGTTGTTCCAGTACTTTGAAGATCCTTAGGACAAACTTTGGGATTCCACAGGAATATGCCTTTCCGTATTTATAATAATCCACTCCTATCTCTGGGACGCCAAGTCTGAAATGCCATTCTCCACTGGCGTACAGAGAAGTGGGTGAAGATCAGCTGCTGTCATTTCACAGAGCAAGGATCCCAAGCAAACAAAAGCGACCAGCGATGTGAGCAGTCCACAACACGCGCAGCACTTTCCCCACTGCCCCTGCCTTTTTTTTCTTTTCCACAACACAGCTGGAAATGTGTTATGTTTAAGTCAAAGGCGGATTGGATGATAGTCAAGCCCTTGAGAGGATACACAAGACAACATTTTTGCTAAAGACCTTTATCTTAAGACAGATAAGGACTTTTCACACCACTTAATGCTTTTGAAAATTAAAATGTAAGGCAAATTAAGTGCTTTATTGCTCACTTGTAACGAAAGAAAGCATTTCATGATTCTAAAAAACCACCTTTTCCCTTTATTTGCTCTGAAATCAGTAGCCACTTAGCACTACAGCTCCTGAAAACTCCTGAGGAATTTGTTATCAGCTGCTTCAGAAGAAAGGGACAAACAGCCACAAAATCCAAGACTCACCATACTATACTAACACAGGAGATCAACAGAACATAACAAGAGCCAGGGAGCTGGACCAGTAACCTGCTGCAGCACCTAATGAGCCTACCAGTGACCGACACTACAAAACAGATCACACCACTTCTGTGGCAGGCTTCCTTTATTATCAATTTACGTCCCAATGCTTTCGTGACTTGAGTCCTGTAGATCCTGAGAAGCATGTAGGAACTCCTACACAGCAAAACCGTATGTTCTACGTTAATGGACAGAAGTATGAGCAACTACATGTGACAAAGGGCTGTGTTTGTTGTTCCTTTCTCCTTAGGCCATGCCCCTTATCACTACCAAACAGGCAGCAAAAAAGCAATTTTGCTTGGAATACCAGTGAAATGGTTTAGTAATCTAATTTCATGTGTATGAAAAATCATTATCAAATGAATACTATGCATGAGCTCTGCCAATTTGCTATTTGATGATGCACTGAGGAGGGTTCCCATAAGAAGTCAGCCAGGACATACAAAGCAGAGAAGCTTGTCACAATGCCTGCTTCACACCAATTGTCATTCCCTTCTTTAATGAACCTGTTAAGAGTGTGTATTTAAGTGGACCTAGTTTCCAGCCAAGTTTCTCCTCCTGTTCTCTGAGCATTCTGCCGTAACTGCCTCTTCTCCTTGGCAAAGATACACAGCAACCAGCACTTTTTGAACATCTCACTGGTATCACAGTCCAAGTCAGTAACTACAGAGGCCCAAAGAAGCAGGCTGGCAATCTGCTCATGTAAACAAACAAAAGCCCACAGCTTCTCCAAAAGCTTACTCCACACTAGCTAAAGGAAACTCCTTACAGTGCATTCAGGATTTTTAGCTGGAAAACGCAACATGCTGCTGTCACGCAGCACAAAGCCTTCCTAACAGTGAGCGGCAAGTCAAAGGTTTTAACAATCGTCCGGGAAACTGCATCCCGAGACTAAGCAGTGTACGTACAGCAAACCTTCCCTTTTCCTCTTACATAACCCTGCTTCTGCCAGCAAGAAGACCCACGGTCCAACAGTGGAAGAAGCACATGGAACAACCACCGTGCTTGTGCTATCAAAAGGCACACAGAAACGGACCAAATCCTTGATTCTCCTTCTCTTTTGAAAACAAATGCCTATGGATTGTTTTTCAAATCTACACAAAAAAAAAAGATGTTCCTACATATTTCCAAACTGCACACAGAAGTCTTTGCTCTATATGTTGCGATTCTTATATTGTAAGTTAATAAGAGGAAGAGCTGTACACTTCAGACATCAGGATCTAACCAGAACACTTGCCCAAGAACGAGTAAGAATCCAGCTACGTCCGTTACCAACAGCAATCCCACACAGAGAATCCACATCATCAGAGCTCCATTTCAAGTTACACGCTGCTGGACACATCAGCTTTGCACCACATGTATATTTCTATCCCATTCTTTCCATACTACAGCTTCAGAGGTAAAGTCAGCTAATGAAAACACCTAGCATCAAGGAACTGGTCAACACACCTAACTCCATGTGCATTCACTAGTTAAGACTATTTGAGAAAACAGAGATGAAAACACAGGACCCGAAGGGAGCCTTCTCAGCCAAACCAGGTAGGTTCCTGCTATGACGGGCAGGCTAACTGTGTGATCTCTCAATCTTAAACTCCCCAAAATCACTCTGAATTACTGCCTTTGAAAGCCGCTTTGGAACTTCGCTTTTCTGCCATCACTAGTTTCTCATATCCAACCTATAGCATGTCTGCAGACAGTTTACATCCCCTTGTTCTTGTGCCAACACTGTCTTTTAGACTGAACGGTTGGGTTTTCCTAATTTTTTTCCTCCTCATTTTTTTCATTCAACGGTCTCCTGGAATACAAGCGCATTTAATGCAGTGGTTCAATGAATACTTCAAAGGCCATTATCAAACATGACAACCAAGCAGAGAAGTCCCAGGCTGTTGCTTTCAAGAGACTCTCTTTTCCAAACCCATACTAGTCTTCTTGTGCCCATCTAGCTGCCCTCTGCAGATGTCCGCTCAGCTAACAGAACCCATGAACCAACCACCTCCAAACCAACTCACCAACACCAGGCTTACTTTTTGGTCACCTCAGTTCCCTGTTTCAGCTCACCACACAACTGCCTCTGCTTTCCTGTGGTGGAGAGGCAGGAGAGGAAAAGGGGAGAATGTTCCCATATTCGCAAAGGCGGCTTACAGTCTTCATACGAACACAGCCTCAAATTCCATTTTGTTAGCCTACCTAGCCAAGCTCTTCTGTTATCCTTGAAAACAGACTGTCCAAGGATCCCATTTCACCCATTCCTGGAAGCGACAGGCAGAATCCAAAACCATTTTTCTGAAAGGTGGATCAGAAGTTTTATGCATCAGTGAACATTACTACACTATAGGACGACATCTGTTGCCACTCTCGCCCTCAAATCACACTACTTCTGTGACTGATCCTTGATCATATGCAGTCTCTTTTCTCTCCCAGAGGTCTCTTCATGTTAATTCACAAGCCTATAATGTTGTTATTCATTCCTATTGCATGACTTCACAATGCACCTCATTTCTGTCATTCCAGCATTCCTCATCACCCAGCTCTTGCACCACATTCCAGTCTTCCTTTGTAACACCAATTCATCAAGTTTGCTCATGACAGTTAGATTTTACTGTGTAAATGATGCCAGCGCCACTTACACGGGCCCAAATTCAATCCTGAGAAACACCCCCAGCAAGCACCTTTCAGACCAGCAGCTCCTCTTCTGACACAAATCTGTTGGGGCTTCCTCTCCTTCATACTGTTCCTTACTCAAGTACCAGCTCTTGTACTAATTATCCAGTATCTTCACCTTCAAAAAAAAAAAAAACAACCCACAATTTTTTTTTTTTGCTAGTGCTGTGCGATCCGCTGTCAAGCTCCACGCATATTCGAGCTACTTTGTTCCTTTTACAGAGAAAATAAATCAATCATTTATTCTTACAAAAGATGCAGGTCAGTCAGGCATGATCTATCCTTAGTGAATCCCCGTAGGACTCAGTCTACTTAGTTTCACATTGTTAATTAATTCTTTCCTTCACAAATTCTCCAGAGCCTCGCTAGTATGCTGATGTCAGACTCATTAGGCTATAGTTGCGCAGCTCCCTGCCTCCAGTTCTTTTAGGAAACAATTTTTACAGTTCAGTAACAAATCTGCTAAGTTAGAGGTACAATATATTTAAAATCAGATTTCTGATCAGATTTCCCTTAGGAAGCCTGGCTGTTTGTCATTCTACCAAGTGTCATTCTGTTCCTGCAGTTCTTCTCCCTGGAACACAGCTACCTTCCCCAGCTACCTTCCTCTCTAACTTCCCGAGTTCATTTCTTCAGATACTTCAAGACGACTTTGCTTCAGAGGTATTCTGACCCAGTTCTTTACAACACCTGAAAATGTATTTCTTCGAACATTTTACTGGCCGCAACATAAAATTCACTGTTACTAATTTATAGTTTGGATTTTTGGGGTTATTTTTCTGCTTTGCATCTACCCTACACAATGTCACAAGAAAAGAAATAATGGCCCCAAAAGAATGGAAGCAACAAAAGCCACCTCTGCTTTTGCCTCCAACATATGTCTTTTGCAAGAGGCCAATAACAAGGAGAGGGCAAAAATGCGCTCATCCTCCGACAGACACCCAACTGACTCTCATCTCCTAATGGTCTTTGACAAGAAAGCAACTGATAAATATTGCAAACCTTCCAGCCTAGATGATCTATGTACTTCACAGCAACCGATCCTGCAAACATCCACAGGCGAACAGCCTCTAGACACCCCGAGGAGAAAGGATGCATCCCAACTCCGCGCAGGTCTCTCAGAAAAGGAGATGGAAGAACACATGCGATCAGCCACTGCACTTCCGCTTCGGCCTCTGCTGGCATGAGGAATTGTCCTCCTGCCACCGCGCTGCGTTTGTTTTGTTTCCTGGAGCACCAACAAATACTGATTTAACTCTCTGCTACCATGCACGAAACGCGTTCCTGTCAGACCGATTCCTGCACAACAACCACCATCACAGTCATTATTGTTGTGGCAATTTTTATGCAGATGAAGAATGTTCCGTGCAAAAAAGCTCACTGCAAGCGCAGCACTGTATCTACCTGCTCTTGCCTCCGCAAAGCTGCTGTGCATGCAGCCCAGCTGGGCAACAGCATCTCCTGTTCTAAGGGTTGAAAAAAATATTTAAAAAAAAAAAAAAACGAGCGTAAAATGCCTATGAAACACACAACCTAAAATTCTTCTACCTCACAGGCCTCGCGAAGCAGCCAGGCATATATGGAAGCAGGGAAGGGACGCGCAAAGGAAGGGTGGACCTGCACCCGGGGCCCGCAGGCTGCCTGCGGACAGGCCGCACCCGTCAGGGCTCAGCGCGGCGGCAGGCACAAGAACCGAGCTGTTTTCCCCTCAGCTCCCCGCCCGAGCGCGTCCCGCAGGCCCGGCCCGCAGCAGGCGCGGAGGCCCGGCCCGGGCCGCCTCCCGGCGCCGACCGGACAGCTGGGG
>Ga0065711_1047020_pt1 | contig 12568 bp, 6 predicted proteins | sample Hoacrofraction12_FD_59098 | JGI IMG/M metagenome (GOLD analysis project Ga0065711, IMG submission 59098) | Hoatzin crop microbial communities from Cojedes, Venezuela - Epithelial fraction 12 v2 (version 2) | ecosystem: Host-associated > Birds > Digestive system > Esophagus > Crop | place...
TGCCCAGAGAGGTAGTGGAGGCCCCATCCCTGGAAACATTCAAGACCAGGTTGGACAGGGCTCTGAGCAACCTGATCTAGTTAGCGGTGTCCCTGCTCGCTGCTGGGGGGTTGGATTGGTTGACCTCTAGGGGTCCCTTCCAACCCAAAACTTTCTATGATTCTATGATCTTTTTTACATTCAAATATGTCTCAATATTGATAATGCTAAAACTGAATGTGCAAATGTAGTCCAAGGTACGTCAGCACCACAGCTCTGTAAATGTTTACAGACAGTCACTGCAAAAGGAGATTGGGATCTGCATTAGTAGGACACAGCTACTTCAGATGTTTCCTAGACGGAGTTGCTTGTTCCTCAGGTTTTGCTGACTCTTCTTGAAACTCTCAATCTGGTGAGCCTGAAAACAGGCTAGGAGAGTTCACTGAAACATAGCAACATCTGTATTACCTGGACTGTTGCAAGTGTGGCCTGTGGAGGTTGTAACTCCAGTTATCAAGTGAATAAACAAATAAAAGAGCTGGTCAGAGACATGAATTAGTAGTATGAACTCATGAAAGTAAGTTCAGTTGCTACAGTAAAACTTGCTGCAGTAATATGACAAAGTTAATAATTTGGCCACTGGAAATCCTGGCACTGGCATCAAAGAGCATTTGTTTTTTCAAAGATAGCAGAGAAGACACATTCACTAGTCAAGATTAGGCTTCATCTGTTCGGCATGTGCTGTTTTATACAGCTGCACAGACAGAGGCCTTACCAAATGTGTTACACATCATTGAAACTATTTCTCATGCCCGCTCTGAGGGCAGAAATATAAACATAGTAGTAAGGCAAATCATCCAAGCAAGTGTTAAGGGTAATTTAACTCCAGCAAAATCAGCTAACATCTGTGCAAGCAAAGCTAAAAGAAGGTGACACTCTTCCACGAGATCAGCCTATATGTATGCCAGTTCTGGTCCAAAAGGGCTTGTTGCAGAATGATGGTCATGATTCCCCACAGCTGGCACCAACCAATCACACATTCAAGAAGCGTGGTTTCATGTCCTTATCACTCCTTCGCACTGCAATTCATGAGTGTGTAAATCAATCAACGTGCTTTGTAATTAAGCTGTATTCTGAGATGTAGTTCCTTCAGCAGTTGGTGTTTGCAAATTTAACTATTTTCTGCATGAGACACAAGAGTAGCTGCTTTTCTTAAAGTCAGTTACTATATTATAAAACTTAGGTGTATTTAATATAAAAAAAATACAGCATTAAAGTGAGAATCACAGGTAACAGTTTTATCATAATGTAAGTTAAGGACAAGATTAGACTCCAATTATTGATCAGTCTGGTACACTACTTAGAGAAATCCTTGATTGCTGAATCTCATGTAATCAAGTGCAAGCTATGACAGATGAGCAGATGTTAGACCTGTTTTCACCTGGGAGTGGCAGCATCTTTCTGGCTTACATCTGGCAACTTGGTTTGGAGGAAGGCATAGATATGTGGCCAGATCTTATTGGTTTCTGTTCCAGAGAAGGATTTCAGTAGCCCTTTTTTCCTAAGGAAGAAAAAGAAGAAAGCATTACAGAAGTCAAATTGCTTAATTGCTCCAGGATCTCCACCTCACTTTAAGACTGCCCTGCACAAGTGTGTGAATATGCATGTGGTTTAACACCAAGAACAGCCACAACTTTGGGAATGCAGGCTGGACATGCATTCTGTTCCTCAAACAGCGAGCTATTGGCCACATCCGTTCATAAAACTGACAGCTGTCCACAGACTACTTAATAACAAACTATGGGTAAAAAAAAAAGGAAGCAGCAATGCAGTCATATAGCACATGCTATGCAGCAGTCACTCTAACAACTCTAACACAGGTATTGTAAAGTTACACCTCAAAGATCAAAGAAGGTGTATCAGAACCAGGCACAATCAAGTTATTCTGAATTAGTTCCAGCAGCTAGTTTTATCTGTAAAGTATGTTACTATCAGTAATAATAATAGCTTGGGCCTTTGTCTTACTGTGGTGCTTTGAGGCATTTTCACTTCAAAAAGCCTCCAAAGCCAGGTATATCGTTGTCAGTCCAGAAAAACTCCCTCTAAAACTTATCCTCCCTAAAGATGGAGCTTCTAGTCTTCTGTTCAACAGTTTTGGTAGACCATAATGAAGGGTGGTGGATATGGAGACAGAGGAAGGACAGTCCATTCAGGATGTTGTCAAAGAGAGTCCGATTTCTTTGTCTAGGCAAGGTAAGACTGCAAAGCTCTACATGGTGACCTATTATCTGTATATTAAAAATGTGACATTTACATTAAGAGGAAACTTTGTCTATCATTTTGGCTCTTAAAACAACTAATAATTTGTTACCATTCCACAGTGCAAATGGCAGAATTCTCAAATAGCTACTTATTCCCGAAGAGTCTTGCTATCTGTGCCCATGTCATTCCTGTTCTTAGAACAGCCACTTTTAAATCCTCATTAACAGTTCTTCTATTTGTGAATCATTTCTTGACCCCAGCCCTTGTTAGAAGGGCTTCTACTTATACATCCAGAAGAGAAAATACTGTTGAATCTTAAAAAAAAAAGGAACTGTCTCTGTTACCTTACTAACCAGAGCTGTGTTGCTCAGAACAGTACTATAATGTATTGAGTAATGCATAGTGCTCTTTCCAATGCTAAATATGGGTACGGTGAAGGGCTCTTCTGCTGAGCAGGCTCCTGAAGAGGTTTCATGCAACAGTGGAAAACATACTCATTTTTCTGGGTTGATTTCTTACTGAGTTAGTGAAAGATACACTGCTACTCATACCACGTTCACTGCTGCAACATCTCTGTAACTGAAGAGATCCATTCCTCGCTATGCTACTGTGGAAGAAGCTTTTAGAATGTGGAAGAATAGATTTTACTACTTACTGATAATATTGTAGAACAGGTTTTGTTTGTGCATCATAAGCCTGCAGCCTCTTGGTAACCGTCTCTGGCTTATCATCATCACGCTGAACAAGTGGCTCTCCAGTAATATCATCAATGCCCTAATTACGGTTAAAAGCAAACACTGGTGTATATTTCTGTGTAAGTATATTTTGTGTAATCTTCTATTTCAATTACGAACAGTTTCCAGTTAGTCAAGGTGTAGATTTCTGCTTATAAAGAGAAAGGCTGCTGCCCATTTCTTATCTAGAACATAAGACGTTGACTTTCCAGTAAAACAGCCCATCAGTTAAAAATATTTTCTCAGTATTAGCAATGAATATCAGGTTATAGTAACTTGACTGATCTTTCCTCTGGAACATTCGTTGAATATGGGGAAATATGTAGATGAAACCTTCAGATATGAGGGAAAACAACATTGTTGGTAATATGTTCCCACCTAACAGGAAACAAGCAAGGGACCAATCTGACATTTGACAATACTGGAATGGGGAAAGGAGTTAATGGCCTTTCAATTTTAAGTTGCAAAATGTAAGAGTTATCATTTAGCAACAGCTGTACAAAAATGGCATAAAAGCCAGCTGAAGTTTTTCTAGGATTCAGTAAACAGAGGCAGGGACCTAATGTGTGAACTATGACAGCTCTTACTTTACTCCACATTTAATCTCCCATTTACTGAGGTGCTTTAAGTGATTACAGAGCTTTTCAGCCTTGAAACCAGCCATGACTGAAAAAATTACTGACCACTAGCATATCTTACAAAGGACTAGCTAGTGGCATAAAAGTTGGCTCCTTCTAAGGTGCATTGAATCATTGTGCATCCAAGAACAGAATACGATCCACCACAGACCTAAGGGACTCTTTGCTCCTTTGCACATATTAACTAAATCCTCAAGAATTTTGATTTTCCCCAAAGACAAGTTTAATCTGACATTTGGAGTGGAAACATGAGTGATCTTGCCAGTACAAAGCCAATCAGACCACAAAAATACCTTCCCTTCTTGCTTGCATTCTGGCAGACAGCTTTAGAAAATCAATAACCATCAATGTTCAGTAAGCTCTGTTCATGAAGGTGTGAAGAAATGCTGTTCCAGAACTTCGGTATCATATTAGGGATGGATTTGTATTGTCAGACTTAGCTTGTTTATATAATACAATCATTTAGAACACTTGGGTGTTTCTTCTAGCATCTGTACAGGCAGCCGTCGTAGTGCCTTCATTGTACCTCTCAAATATTGAGCCTTAGCCTTGCATTAAGTCTAAAGCCATTATCTTTTGGTTCTGTTGAGTAAGTAAACATTTTGCAGGTCTATTAGGTAACGGAGACAACTGTATTTCAGCTGTTCAGCTCCATTCCATAGTTTCACTTAAAAATTGCAATCTATATGCTGTGATATGGCTGCTACTTAGTGGAAGGCAGAGTAGAGTGTTCCTAATAGCAAAGCTGTTGCAGCTGAAGCCCACTCTTTGGTAGGTCTGGTAATTCTCTGTTGCAGCTTGCCTATGCTCTTCTGCAATTAAAAATAACCATGACTTAAACCACCACATTTTAAACAATACAAAGGCAGTGTTTCCAGTTGCCCACTTCCAGTGCTTACCTGCTATTTCAGCTGGCCTCTTTTCCAGCAACACTGAAATCCAAAAACTACAATGCCTGCTAGGCTTCTGATATAAGTTAATAGAGCTTCCAGGTGAAATGTGATGTCACAACAGTTATTTGGAATTAAGGATGAAATACAGCTTGAGTTGTACTAAGGCTAATGCACGTTCCTCAAAAATCTTAAGATAACAACATACAATCATTATCTAAAAGTTTACTCTTCCTTTTATAGGATGTCTCAAGCCATAACCTCTTTGATCTGTTGAGAAGCTTCCCTGACTGGCAAGTTTCTAGATCTAATTTTGCAATATGACAGCTGTTCCCTTGAAAATACCCACCCTGGTTAAATGTAAACACAGGGAAAGCATGAAGTGGATTCCTCTGACTGATGATTCAGTGTGCTTCCTAGGTACAAAGAATGAGTCCTTTGGAGGAAAGAAAAGGAAACTACATTTTGGACTGTATAGCCTGCGAATTTGCGTATGGTGCTAAGAACATGCCCAACCCCTGTGCCAGACTGCACAAGACTGAGAGTCTTCCAGATCAGCAAACAGCTTCAAAAAGAGCTTACAAAACACCATGTTTTTTCATTCTGCAGGGGACAAACACATTACCCATCAGCTTGAGCTTCTACCAGGGCACTAACATACCCTGAGAGGCAGGGTGTTAACCACAGAAAAGTTCTGTGCTCCCGAGAGATGAAACAAGACTTTTTCTTCTGAGCTACTGTGTTTTGCAACAACATAGGCAAACAATGTTTTACTGCAATTACCAAATGAAATACAACCTTTATTTAGTGACAACACCGACCTGTATTGCTCACCTGCACTTTGGGAGGACTGAATTCAAGATTGTAGACTCTGCCACTAGCAGGGTGGATCCAACGTGCTGTGAGCCGAGATTTTATGGTCTCAAATGGTACATCTAGGTCAATCACAGTGTCTATTTTACATTCTTTATCCAGGGCTTCTGCCTGAGCAACTGTTCTGGGGAAACCTTTTTAAAGGAAACAACTCCATAAAAATCCAGAGGCAGAGTTACTGCAAGAATTACCTGGATTCAGTCATTAGAGAAAATAATCGTCAGACAGAAAAAAAAGCATCATCATACTGTAAAGGTTGAAGAGATATCAGACTTTCCAAGTATTTTTCAGTGTGTCGTGGCATTTAACTTCTTAAACGCATCCCAGCTTCATTTCCTCATTTCAGTTAATCATCTTCCTAAAAGTGTGACAAATAAATGCAAAAAGACCCCATACTCGTATGTAGTACATACCACTGTATTGAATAAAACTATTGTATATGCACTTCAAGTAAAAGCTACAGGTAGCTCACTCAGAGGTCTAGAACAACCTAGAAACATTTGTGACAACTCTTACTTCCACAGATGTGCAAGTCTTGCTTAAGGAGGTGACCGTTACACACCTATTTTATTCAGTTGCAGTAAGCCCTATATATATACCAGAGGCAGTCCAGGATTAATTTTATATAAAACAGTAGCTATAGAGAGAGCTCTGCAAAGTCTAGTGTATCAAACTATCCTTGGCGATGACGACTGTGAGAACACCCAGGTTGCACAGCAATCTGTCTCTTCACTTAAAAGACACTGCATTTTGCACCATGAGCTCTATGGCTCCAGCAGCATGCCTTCAAAGGCACATATTAGTACTAGAGAAATCTAGTGGAACTTAAGGAGGGGGTGGGAAACAGAGAACAAGAAAACCACGGTCTCCACAAAGAACTTAAAATGAAAAATTGACCTCAAGAACTTCAGCGGTCAAAGCTACTGCAGAACATGCTATTGCACCACAGATTCGCTGGAGTAACACCTCTACCCACAAAGCTCTTGAACAGTCTCATGTTCTTCAGTAGCATGTAATTTTCGTTACAATATACAAGTAAACTTCTCCATAAAGGAAAGTATTGATAGGTACAAACTAAAGAAACTCTTCTTTGCATAACATTGGTTGGCAAGTCCATTGACTCAGTGAGGAACCAGACAAGAACTAGCCTTAAAACAGAAACAAAAAATATCTTATGGTCTTAAAGCTACTGTCTCTTGGCTAAAGCATCACAGAAGGAAAGAGTTGGTTAACTCAGACCAAGCTCTCATTTGTGCATTAAGTCTGACTCACCTGGTTTGCATCACACTCATCAACTGCCCTAATCCTGTTTCTCTCCCGTTCACATTACCTCATGCAAGTGCTTCTAAACCTTAAGAGCAGAGAGAGAACCAGGACTCTGGCACTGCTGTTCTTTCTTACTATTGACAAGCTAGTTAACCACCACACATCTAAGTTATGCTGCAGTTTGCTTTGGGACTTAGTAATGAGAAACGTCCTCAACAAATTAAAGTGCCTTTACAAAAGCATTTCATTGAAACTGAACTAGCATCTGCTGCATACAGCATCTTCTTGATACAGAATAAATAATCTGCAAGATGTGATTAATGATGAAGAATCCAAGAACACAGAGAAAAGTCCCCTAATTATACAGCACATAAATCTAAGCAGATCATACACACCCACGCATGCAACTCAGACCGCTACACCTGCCCTAGAAGCCACCAAGCTATCTAAGGCAGTGGAAATGGGTTTTTGGCTAAGTGAGCATACAGGTAGCTTGGCAACTCTGTTTAGTTTGACCCAGCAGATCTCAGCTGTTCGTTCTGAGTTGCAGTTATCACACTGAAGACTTTCTGATTAACATAGTTCAACAGAACAGTATTGTTCCTACAGAGCTGATTATGCCAGAGCTATGCCTAGTGTAATTCACTGAGTCTCACTACAAACGCTGACGCAGACAAAACTTCTGCTCCAATAGTTTAAAGCAGGCAGCGCAAGAACATGCAGCAGAAACTGATTTATTCTCTTACGGTCTCCACACTATCCTCCTGTTAAGAGTTGCCAGTATGCCCAGCTACACTGCTACACATCCAGATCCACAAGACTGGAACTGTGTGTACACAGGACCTGGAACCAGAGAAAAAAAACATCTACAGCTCTTTCCTTTATTGATTTGGTTTTATTGTGCTGTTCTCTGTGGGAATTAAGCCTTTGTCTTCACTATGTGGCAATTAAGCCTTTGTCTTCACTAAGGAGGAACATAGCTGTGACTAAAGCCACCAGAACAGATCACTGTACTAGAAGCAACTATAATAAAACACTAAGGGAGATTTTTCACTCCATCTAAATAAAAAGCCACACCAACAACTTTTTAGTTTTATCTACTGAGACAGGTTGTGACTAGAATCTGAAAACACAGGCATCCAGCCTAGATGCTGTCTTCGTGCTGTGAATCCAACTGTGCTCCCATGGGCTGGTGTAAGAAGAGCCATTCAGTCCATGAAGACATGGGCAAATGCATTTTCTCTCTACTGTGAACGCTGAAGCAAAGAGCTTACACTGCAGAATTGCAGAACAATTCACTCTAGAGAGCAGAACCAAAAAGTAAATGAAAGAGACCTTTTAGAGCAGTGTTTTTGTTAGTGACCTATTACATGCTGCACTGCACTGCTGCAGTACCTGCTTTACGTATTTACCTTGTTGGTGCATCACATACCTACCTTTCTATTTAAATAATTCCTCAGCCCCGTTCTTCAAAAGTGTTCCATTCCCCAAGGACTTTAACAAGAAAATGCTTTAAAAAAAGAAATTTCTCAATGCATATTTTAAAGAGGAAAATAAAGCATAAGAATTACCAGAATTGCCAGGTTTGAAAATTTACTGGACTGTTGAACTACTCTTTTCAACACGATTTAAACAGCCCTGTAACGCTATGAAGGTGGGATGCATCCAAAGCATTTTACAGCCGAAGAGACTGGGCAGACTAGCTGCTGAAGGTTTCACAGCAAGCTGGCAACAAACACTGTCCCGTTACTACAACTCGGGGATGGCTACTGGAGGGTAGCTACCCACAAGTGACCAAAGCACTCCACGCTTTCCACTGCAGATTTTCTCTCCATATATAGTGATATCCCATACGGTAACTTACCATCCAATAGCCAGTTGTACCGATCCAGACCTTTCAGCTCATTCAGCACTAGTCGTGTCATGATGTCATCTGGAATAAGGTGCCCTTGATCAATGTAGAACTTGGCAAGGATTCCCACTTCTGTGAAAGTAAGAGAGGTCACATTACACTATCTCTGACCCACAGCAAGCGAAAAAAAAACCCCAAGACTGCAAAAAAATTTTTGTTGATCAGGATGGCACAGAACAGTAAAGCTGTAAAGAAGACAGACAGGATGCTTGCTGAAATTCAAAAACATCAACAGTTAGGATCTGATCATGCAAATATGTATCAGACTAATTTGACCAGTCTGTAGTTCCACAGATGGCAACAGGGCATTCAGCACACCTCTATCCCCACACCCTCCAAATAATTTTACTAGTAAGTATTTGAAATACTAGGTTCCAAAAACTAACACCACGAGATGCCATTCGATAAAAGAGTCTTCAAAACAAGACATGTAAAGCATACAAGTTCACTGAGATACCAGCCCTCAGACTTCCTGCCAAGCAAGTTATTTTCTCAGTTTAGTGGCTAGCTGCAAAGTTATGACTTCACTACAAAGAGAAACGCCTTTGGTATTTAAGAGAGCAGTATGCAGGGAGACATGCTTGCCAGATATGTATTTTTACAATTACTAGAGTTACAAGAGGTTGTTTGTAGATGTTGTAAACTATTTATGGGAGGGCACAGACACTAGTATTTTCCCATGGAGCTGATTAACCTGTAATACGAGTCATTTTAGCCCGCTGGCTTGCTAAAATGCCATCCATGCATCACAGTTCCGGATATGACACCAGGCTCCTACATGACAGGCAGCAGCATGCTGCAGTTCACCCAAGTCACGGATCTAGCCAGGAATTCATTTGCCTGGGTTGTGTCCTAGGCACAAAGTCTCTGTGGTCTTTGTTTATAAAACAAATACCCACTTATGTAAGTCACCCAGAATTGCAGCCAGATTGGTTTTATCGTGGATCTGCAGAAGCCTTTACCTGCAGCCAACTCAGATCTAGTTATAGTAAACTACATAGAAGAGAAAATGGGATGGACTGACATACCAACACAAGATACAATCACTTTCAGCAGAAAGCAATGAAGGATGCCAGTCCCGTCACTTGATGCAGTATTGGAACATGCAATAGTAGAGAGGCCCTTCTTTAGACAAGGCAACTAAAAGGCAGCAGATGCCCTCAAGTAATGCAAAGAGTAGCTTGGTGCTAAAAAAAAAAAAAAAGTAATAAAAGGACAATTTCCCCTTACAAGGTGTTCACATCGATAGTCAGGCTTTGAAAAGTTTGAAAACCGTTTACAAATAGGCACTATGCACCTTAGTTGGGCTTCAAATAATCCTCACAATGTGAGGAAGAGTCAGACTCCGGTGCTTGAGTCCTCCAGCACATCAGAAACTGGAAAGAAGGTGACAGTCTGTCTGGGTACACAGTCCGTGCCTCCTTTCTTCGAGGTCAGCAAGCCATACCTCTTTTATTATTCCAGTATGCTTTGAACTGCGTGCCCTGCAAAAGTAGACTGGGAGGAGGAATAAATCGTATCTATTTAACACGTACTTGATGCTTGGATCTGTTACTGATTTACACTGCAGCGCTGCTCTAGCCACAATGATCTAAGAATACGCGCAAGGCAAGGCTGACTGACAGAGAACGGTACGAACATACTTTGGAAAGACAGATGAGCTTCCAGGCCCAGACAAGTTTAGCACATGGCAAGCTGTAAGGTCCTATTATTAGACCAGCAGAGCTGCAAACACGCTGCCTCTCTCTACAAACCTCAGGTTGCTTACAAAGTAACTATTACAGCAGAAAAAAATAGGCACAACTGTACCCAAACGGTTATATGTTAGGACAAGAAGTTTGTACACTAGCCCATAACTTCCGCGGTGCACTCCCCCACCCCGTTTTTGGGGGTGGGATTTCGTGAGGTTTTGTTGGTTTTATTTTGTTCTGTCTTTTTCAGCTTGGGTCTGAAACCACTACAGGCATGGGAATCTTTGGAATTAAAGGCAACACAGCTTTCTTTCCCGTCTAGCTGATAACAGGTATCCATGTTTCACGGTTTTGCAGAAGACTGGCATGTGCTAACTGCATTACAGCAAACAAGCTCTAGCCGTATTCAGACAACAGGTCGCTTAGCACTAGGACAGGTGCTCACAGACTCTATGCTCTCCAAAGCACCAGAACACGGTAATAACTGCAAATTGCTAAGGACACTCACATGTTCAACAGGGCTTTTCAACAGACAAAGTCCATTTTCACAAGACAGCAAATGCCAAAAATGTCACCATGTAAGTATTGTTAATTATATTTCATTTTCCAAATGTTGTAACTGCCCAGCTGAGTTGCCCCTAGTCCCTCTCCCTCCTTCAGTGTACTACTTACTCCTGCTGCTTCAGTATTCATCTTAATCCTTTGGAGACCATTTGTGCAACAAGTGACTGTCAATAAAATTTAAACAAAGCTTCATCTGGGTTGATCAGTGAATGAAAAACTCTGCTGCAGATTCCTGTAAGGTCTATGCTAGCGAATTCAGAGTGAATTTCATCACCTCTTACACTCTCTGCTGGCTTCTCTCCTCACATCCGGGGTTTTAAAGCGTCTGCTACACTTTCACTTCACATCTTGGTCTTTCATCTGTCCAGCACACCTACAACACACTGTTGAATCGCTTTTCTTCACTTCATGGCTCCCTCCTCTAATCAAGCAATGACATATTTCCACTTGCAGTCTCCTCTCCTCACACACCCATCAGCTTGATTCTGGTGCTCTTTGACCTTGCTTCCAAGACATACCGAAAGTGCACAAAACCTGAAGTATTTAGTAAATAACACACTTCATCTTCTGAAGGCCCTCCCTTCTCACTAGGTCTTACTCACACTGAAAGTTCCTAATAGCAACAATTTTGGTTTTGTGAGCCTCTGTAAATACAAACTTGCACTTGCACAACCAGATGCACAGAAAAAGCGTGGGTGTGATCAAATACACCTGCACAGGCGGTGCTCCTAGCAAATGTTTAACTTGGTAGATACCAACGGTAGTGAAGTCAGTCAACTAAGCCAAAGTCATTGTTCTCACAGAGCAAACAGAATTTGCGTGAAAAGAGATGTGGAAATCACATCACAACTGATTTCATAATATAGATAATTTTTCACCTTCAAACAAGCTCACAGACTTCCAAAACCAAGACAACCAGTTACCTAACCATAAGATTGCAGTGATACTTAAAAGTGAATGCAGTCCTCCACAGCTTCAAAGTGCTGGAAATAACAATACTCCCACTTTGTCACACACAACCTGCAATGGTTCTTACAAGGTTTTCAGCCCCACCGTAAAGAAAAGCAGATGCAGAAGTCAGGAGGGGACTCACAGCAAAAATCCGGCAGAGAAAAGGGTTGTGGCGTCTCAACAGAGAGCCAGAGGTCAAGCTAGGACCATAATTCACATCATTATCTGGCACAAGCAACTCTGTATGCAAACGCGGACCATGCTGAAACCTAAGCACGACATGAACTTGGAAGGTAAGAAGCAGAAGGTAAGCAGTTTGAAAATTCTGCCCATTGTTTTTGGAAAGCACCAGTACAGCTATGCCTGGCAGTGTGGGACAAGGCCTTCTAATTTTGGAACAGCTGGTAATTCTAGGTGAATGCTAATTTCAGCCATCTAAGGGAGATCTGTGAAAGCCTGATGGCCCAGAACTCCTCCTCTTGCATCTGTTAAGAACACGAGTGTTTTTCCCTCTCCAGATGCAGCAGCTGGAAGGCGGTCGGAAACACCTACAAAACCCGCCGGAAAGACGAGGAAAACAACGGCGTGTCTGCAAACGCGCGAAAACGGGGCAAAACTCCAGACCAAGGCCAAGTGACAGCTTTCAGACGGCCCTCGGGTGGAGCCCTGAGGTCCAATCCGGTGGCCTCTGGCCTTCAGGCCCGATCTCGCTGAGGCGTGGGGGGAGCTTCACCCGGGAGCTTCCTCCTGGGCTGCGTGGGCCCGGTTCCCGCGGCGGGGGCGGGGGACGATCCCGCCGCGTCCCCCC
>Ga0065711_1047021_pt1 | contig 12568 bp, 4 predicted proteins | sample Hoacrofraction12_FD_59098 | JGI IMG/M metagenome (GOLD analysis project Ga0065711, IMG submission 59098) | Hoatzin crop microbial communities from Cojedes, Venezuela - Epithelial fraction 12 v2 (version 2) | ecosystem: Host-associated > Birds > Digestive system > Esophagus > Crop | place...
TATTCAAGACCCGCCTGGACAAGGTCCTGTGCAGCCTGCTGTAGGTGACCCTGCTTAGGCAGGGGGGTTGGACTAGATGACCCACAGAGGTCCCTTCCAACCCCGAACAATCTGTGATTCTGTAGATCCCCTTATGAAAGCAGGAAGATACTCATTTCACAGACAGGGACAATAAGTGGTTCACAGTCGCACAGTGAATGGGCAGAGGGATGAGAAAGGATGCTGGGCCATGCTGCCTGCAGTGCCTCTTTTGGTGTTCCTCTGACCAGACTTTGAACCCCCAACAATCAGCACCTAATCATGCTTCACTATGGGAGTGTTTCGTGGTGAGTGTAGAGAGTAAAAACTGTAGTACATAATGTTTCTTTTGGAGGTTTACATATTTTTTTTTGTAAACTATGGGCAAGCCTACAGAAGCTCAGTGTTTAAAGCGACAGTTCTAACCAGTATCTAAGGAATTATTCAGTACAATATGGATGTAATCATTGCTATGGCAACCATTTTTTCCAGACCAGTGGATAAAATGGTGGTTTCAGATTTGTGTCTATAACTTGTAAGTAGACTTATTTATCCTCTGTTTTATTTCCTCCTGTATTCTCAATCACCACAATGCATCCTGTAAGGAGCACTTGTATAGAGCACAGTACAACAATTGATGAAGCATGTGAGTTCATCGATTCATATAGTGACACAATGAATTCAATAGAAAACTAATTAATAATAATAACAACAAAAAAACCCCAGTTTGCCCTTTATGGCTTCTTTCATCAGAGAAGCTTAAAGACCTTTGCTAATATTAATTAAGCCTCAGAACACCCTGATAAGCATCTCTCTCTTTCTCTCATTTTCTCTCTGTGACTAGTATTAATATTTGGATTACAGTGAATCAGAACTACAAATCAGGAGGAACTGGAAGGAAAAAAACATCTTTGTACTGTTTTCATGTTAGTCACGGAATCACAACCTGCGCCAGTGAAACCAAATGCTGCATTTGATGCTATGCAGAATATTCTGTGCACCTGCCCCTACACCCTCATTTTCATGAAAAATTTCTTTGGTCCACAGTGTGTGCAGCCACCTAATCAGACTTTTTTATCAACATATAATCTTTTCCTAGTCAGTAAGATGTATTTATTGTTCTTACTACTACATGTACATTCTAATACACAGATTTAGTCAAAGTGATTTTTTAATTCTTATTTTAAGAAAGTATTCCCCAAAGCTTAATAAAGAGTTCATATATTCTAGTGGGCAGAACACTGGTCTAGGATCTTGAGATCAAATCCTATTTGCAAACGAATTCTAGGCTTGAATTGTAGCTTTGGAAAAATATTTTAATCTCATTACTTCAATTTCCGGCTTTGGAGAAGAGATAAATAGTATTCGTTTATTTTCAGGGGTTTTAGAAGGATTGTTTAAATGTTTTAAAGACAGTGTAGCTGAGGGCTACATGCTCTGTTTCAGAACAGGAATGAGGCAATTATCTATTTATCAAAGCATTTATTTATTATTCCCTAATTTTATTAACTTGGCCAGGCTGATGTGGGGCATTCTACAGAGGACAAGATTTTGATGAGGTCTTTTTCGACAACCTTGTCAGCAGCTTCATCTTCCTAGCCTCACTTTAATCAACTAGAAGTATGCAGTAATCTTAATTATTTTCCAGTGTAAAGTAAAATCTTGTCAGGCTTATAGCAAGTACGCAGTGTCATTTCCCAAGTGCTGTTTTCTTTGGTTCTTGTAATACTGATTGTCTTTTCACATTTCTGCTCCTCACCTAATTGTCCCTTTGTATTTTTGGGCCCCATACAGTTCTTCCAATCCAGCAACTTAACTACTGCTTTTTGTCACTCGTACTTGTTTTTCAAATCCAGGAATGAGCTGGAACGATATCTGCAGTGTGACCTGGTGAAAGGAAGAATGTTTAAATTGAAATTATTCACAGAAAGCTGTTTCATCTGGTTTGTACTGTTATTTCAGACAGTCAAATCATTTCCGCTCAAGTAAAGACAACAATATCTGCCACTGGACAAGCTGCGTGCACTTGTTCAGAGCTGTGTGAGAATCACTGATTTGTCAAACAGTCTCTCTGGCTTCAGTCACATTTGTTCTCATCTTCTGAGTTGTATGCAGAATTAATTTTCAGACTGAACTTGAAGACCTTTTAAACTAAAACTCTCCTGAACAGGGAAGCAAATGTGAGAAGAGAGGTGAGTTTTATGTAGCCTACTTCTCTGAAAAATATTTGTCACTCATCAGTAAGTTATAAGTAATTTAACAGGAATTTGAAAACCCGGTTTCCTGCAAAGGTCACTCCTGCAAGTTGGCTCTGTGGCACAGGTTCTGAAACAGTTATTTGCAGCAGCTCTTAACAAGAATTAAGGGGTGAAAACACGTTTGTCACGCTTCTTCTGTAGGCAATTTTAGAGAAACATAGTATTGCTTAATTCTGATGAATTTACTCAAATATTTGATTAGCCACTGCAGAATAAAATCGGAGATGGTCTTCTTCAATGCAGGAAAACATTTGAAGTTCTTTTTCCTACCTGTCCAAAAGCCCAGAATGGAGAATCTATTCAGGACAGATGCCCTTTGAGTTCCTGAGCATGCGCTATAGCATCCTAAAATTTCTTGCTACTATGGGCAATTAGGAGTCTGACTTCGAGAAATGCAGTTTAATAAGAGCTGTGCTAGTGAGTGCCAAAGTTACTTAGACATTTATCACCTATGGGTACTCTTGCTGTCTCACTTAAAGTATCTGGCCCTTGGCACTCCAAACTGTATCCTCAAGAAATCTCTCTTTCTAGTACTATTTTGGGAAATTAGGTTACCTGACAATGCTCTGCATGTAAACTGGTTGTCTAAAGCAGATGGTCTTCTAATTCTCTGTGTTACGCTAGCAAGGGGGAAATGTGGCATAGGGAAAATCTGAACTGCAATCTATTCTGGTTGGCAGGGCAGAAAACCAAAAGCTCTTATTTCAGCACTGGGAGTCTCATTCAAGCCTTGACAAAATGATAACAAAAATTATTTAAGTCTTAGAATTGCTATCAAGGACAAAACAATGGCAAATAAAAGCAGTCAGAATCCATTTTCTAGAAGATTAATAAGGTAGATATTTTGTGTTGCTTTAGGTCCCCAAATTAAGAATGATTAACTTCTCAGGTGGAAAGTTTCATTTGCTAAGACTACTTGTTCATGCAAAATGAGGTACCTTTCTAATTCTCAGCAAGTTTGTGGCCCAAATCTGTGATATTAGCAATTTCAAGCATGTGTGCATTTATTTTATTTAAAATGTATTTCACGAACAGCATATAATGAGTAGTTCCAACAGTTACTCACTGCTACATGAGTTCAGAGAGTAAATTTACAATTCTGTTCAGTCAGAACTTGCGTGCTTCTTTGTAAAGTTGTAAATCAAACACAGAAGCTTGTATGAGGGCTCTATTCTCTTGAAACGCCTCTTGCAATTTAAAAGTTTTTTTAAAGAATCTTTTGACTTTCAAGGATAAATTAAAGAAAAAAATCTTTATCAATTTTATTTAACATAAAAAAATCCTTTCTAGCTGCTGCATACTGTTGCATCTTACACAGAGATCATTGTATCACAAAGATCATGCCAAAAGCTGCATGTTTTGTAGCCACTTACGAATACAATATCCAGCTAATAATTTAGTCATCTATTTCCCATAATTTTATTGATCCTATAGGATAACAGAACATTTATAGTACATATACAAAATTTGCTATTTTGGCTGAAGCACCTTAGCAGAACCATCTTCAGCATTTCCTTCAGGCTTCAGGTTTCATCACTTTGCTATTACTGTGGACTAATTAGCTTTTCCCAACAGAATGCTGGTGCTAGAATATGAATGAAGTCCTGCAGCATTGCCTTTCAATTGTGAGATCACTGGCTTCATGTCTACATGAAACAGTTTGATTACTGAATGGAAGAGCTGTCATGTGGATTTTAGCTGGAAAAGTCAAAATATTTTAAGAGATTTAGTAAGACACACTCTTCAGAAGTAGCTTCACGAGAACTGTGTGGTCTGCAATTATTTCATAAATATGAATTACTTTTATATCTAACTGGAGTGCAGCTTTAATTTCCATCCTTTCCATTTGCTGGATAACAAAGACATAAAGTAATTGAGCGTAATCCTTCTGGACTGTCACCCTGGGAGCTGGCAGAGCAGGGAGGTTGCTACTTCAAGAGTATGCCTGACATATTCCACCTACTATGGAAACATTAAATGAACCTGAAGTTATTAACTTGTGGTTTCATTGTCTTTTCTCTGACAGAGAACAGCAGCCTGATGCAGGGGGCTGTACATGGTACCTGCACAGGGTTCTGAGTTCGGCATTAGTAGGGCACAGGGTTTCTTCAGGAGCTGAAGTTAACCTGAGGAGGAGCCCTAAATCCCCGTTTGGGGGTTCAGCTGAAGGTGCACACTTGGGTCCCCTTATATGCTTACTGTCATTTGCATGCTTGTTCACTATTAAAATTTTGAGCATCCTACAAAGTGCTGGTAGCTGAATCCTTCCCACATGTGCCATGTGTCAAGTGCCCTAATGTTAAGATTCTCACCTAAATGGCTTTACTTTGCTGAATGTCCCACACTGGCAAAGGGTCTTGTATTTCTGTGCAGAGCACCTGTGAAGTGGTGACAAGGGAAAAAGCATATTAATTGCATGAACATTTTCATCAGGGAGAGCAGTCCTTAATTGCAGCTGGATGCATGACTTGTGGCTGGAATGAAAACTGGCTCTAACTGAAAGCAGAAGGAATGTGATTCTCAGAATCAGAGAAAGGAGGCATATTTTTCTTGGTGGACAAGTACTCTCAGTGGTAGCTTGCTATATACTGTTTCTCAGAAATGAATAGAACAGTCATTTTTATGTTTATTTTTCCATTATATGATCATTGACCTACCCAGCTATATGCACCTCCTTATTGCCAGAAGGACAAAACCGTAAAGTGATTACTTTATCCTAAGTAAATATTCTTTGCTCTTATGCTTATCCACTCTGAAATAATAGTTCAACAGCAGTGACCAAATTGGGTCAAACTTGTTTTGCCTGATTTCCAAGTAAATTTAACAAAACAGATTCAAACATCTAACTCAAATATTACTTAGTTTACCTTCGACTTAGAAAGGGCCATGAAAGAAGAACCATGTGTAGACGGAAAAGAAAAAAACTGAAAAATACGAAAAGAAATGGGGATGGGGGACAAGAAGGAGTTTTTTGTACTTGCCTGCCTATTTTTCCATAGGTATGCGGGCTGAGATCAATGACTAGCTATCAGTTAAGTAGCCTAGTGACTGATTTTTAGCCAAAATGCACCTGTCTGCCTATAGATGATATTTAGTATTCAAGATATCAGATGTCCTTTTTTTGTCTCAATACAGACTGAAAATAAACAATATCTGCAAGGGGAAAGTCACCAATAGGTAATAAATCTTGCTGTGTTCCCAGCACCAAATTTTCATCTGCCCATGCCCTGCCAGCTGTCTCACATATTCTGTCTTTTCTGTTACAGTTGTAGGGTGCTTCCATGACAGCACCCACGTTCATTTGCGCATAGATGAGAATTTCTAATGGGGATTAAGATACATACTCTCTCCTATGGTAGACAAAAGTGAGCAGAAGGGCAAACCTTCAGCACCTGTGACTGCAAGAGGGGGTAGGTAGGGGATACATCCTTGTGCTCAAGAGCTGCATGGAAGTCTTTTCAAATGACTCCTCTTCTTACTATTATTCTTATTCCATTCTGATGAATCAGGTGAAAGCGAGATGACAGCCTGCTCTTTAGGAAGTAATACATATCTACTAGGGTAGCTATGTAGGCTACACTAAACAGCTCACAGGATATAAATAGCCAACATACAAAATTTCTATAGTATTTACCATTTATTTATGTAGAGTAAAAAAGATACCAAAAATGTCCTGAGATGTTTTTCTGAGTGTTAGCTACTATTAGAGTTAATTTCACTACACCTGAAACATTGCAATCAAATTTTTTGAATCATTGTTTTTTTTCACTGAATGTTTTCAGTAGAACTATCTGTTGTGAATTCATTTTTTCCCTTTATATTTTTCTTTAGCACAGAATGAAAACCTCTTATATGGAACAGGTGTACAGGAACAGTTAGTCTCCCTATTCAATATGCAATGTCTGTAATGCAATGTAATTTAGAATACATATTCTGTAATAGTGTATGTGTGTATACAATAAATATGTACTTCTCAGTAGAGATTAACCCCCTTATCAACATATGATACTGTAAGTCTACAGTGTTTGCATAATGTTTAGCAAATTTGGTAAAATTATAAAAACTGGTGATTTAGGAAACTTCATGTGTTTTTCAAAACCTTGCTAAGTGTGTGTAGAGAATGGATCATGAGCTCAGCTGGAGTGGTCTTCATCTTGGCTTCTGTGAATGCTTTGAAGTGCAGCTAAGCAGGGTGATAGTACTGCTTTCTAGTACTATTGCCAGTTCTGCTGTTATTCTTCCACCATCTCTAAACAATTTATTTTGAAAATTGACAGCCTTCTACTAAGCAGAGTTTCAGCCCTACTAGATCTTGTAAAATAGTAGCAGCATTAGATGATGCTTTTTGTATTTTGTCTTTAGTTTCTTGACTGTTGTACTGAAAGCAGTCTGCTGGTTTTAAATCTGAGCTGATGGATAAAATTGTACAGCTGAAGAGACACACAACATATGACAGGTTTGAGGCTTGCAATGGGTCTGTTCAACATCCTATGCTAAATGACTGAACATCAGCCAGTAGTGCAATGGCATTACAGGTCTAGGTCTAGTGAGCTGGCAAACGGGTGTTCCTTGTGATACTAAGAGATGGGAAGTTTTTGGTAGGAAATATTATTGTACTATCAATCTGCAGATGCTACTGCAACAGAGCTAGTGTCTGTTCTTTGGGGATTTAAACACGAGGATTTAATTGTTCCACTTCAATTCATGTCATGCTTCAGCCTAACTTATAGAATTTGGGGATAATAAGAATGGATGAATCAAGTTTTATTATCTTCTACATTGTCAGGTTTCAATATGATGGAAATTTTTTCCTGTTGTCAAGGGCCTCAAAACTAAACTTAATTTTTAATATTTTCATTGGATGAAAATGGAACTGACACAGGGAAAATAGTGTTTGAAGGAAAGGAAAAAAAGACATATGAAAAAAAAAAAGTAATGCCATAAGCATAAGGAAAAAGCAGCAAAACTCTAGTGGGACTACTTGTTCAAGATAATGCTATCACATGTTGAAAGGAAATTATTAAAAAAAAAAAAATCGTCATATATGTACTTTCCAAGTACTGACTTTACCCAAGGGCATAAAAGGAGAGGAGCTTTGAAATTTTTACTTCCCTTGGTAAAAAAACCTCATCAGATGCTTACCACTATTGGTCTTCAGAAATATATTTTTAATTTTTGTCTTAAAGTACCATGAGAACCACAAACAGAGCCATATTTATTATAGCTTTTCCTGTAATTTTTATCACAGTCACTGTTACAATGAGATTGAAAGAAAGAATGGAAAAACACTGTCCACCCATAATACTATATGCTCTTTGTGGCAAATGATTTATGAATAATGGTGTAGCATGAAATGGAAATGAGTAAATTCTGACAGCAAATAGCAGACATTTGCTGTTGTACAAGAGAGAAGAAAATATTTCTGAGATCTCCAAAATCTGACATTCTGGCTGGCTGATAAGCCAAAAGAGGATCAAACCACAGGCACTGCAGAGGCAACGGTCTTGTGCACAATTCCTTTGAGGGTATGCTAAAAGAATAATTTGGCTAAGTATCAGAAACATCACGCAAGGGCTCAACCCTCTTGATTTCAGGGGGGCTCTGTCAGCCTATACAAGCAGTGCATCTAGTTGTAACTGGTCTTTTCTGATTCTTTAGGTACACACTATGTTTCTTCCAGATTTAGAGTCTATGTTTAGAATCGGAAAAATTTCATGCACAGAGGAGAGTAAAAAGACTCTTCAAATGTCTTATGCTGCTTAAGGCCTTACTTAGGCCTTATACTTTGCAGATTGCAATGCTCATTTTCTCCAGAGAGATTCAGTTCATTAATGACATCATTAGCCATTGCTTCATTCTCACACTGATGCTACTAAATCTGTTATAAAATCCCGATGATCAGTTGTGCATACAAAAATCTATAATATACAAAACATCACTAACTCACACTGTTCGATTAAAAAGTGTGTGGTTGAAATTTTTTTGGGAAAAAAGCCCTTTTCAGTGAAAAACAAAATTACAGAATAAGAGTAGCTTCTCATCATAGGAAGAAGTCACTATAGACTTGTCTTATAGCAATACTAGTATGGACACAATTCGTCAGTCCGACACACCCGCTCATCTATAACCGTTGAGTGAGCCTGTGAAGTGTACAGCTTCATAGTTAAGCATGTGTGATACAGACTGTGGGCCGGAGCCTCTGTACCTGTTATTGAAAAAATAGGAGGAAGTCATTGCATGCACATGTATAGTACAGATAGTTCCTTGCTTCATGGAACTGAATATTCTGCAAAAACACAGTGTGCCAGGAGAGAGGAGATGACAAAGAAACAGGAAAGTGCTTAAATTTGCTACAACGTGTACCATTTATACTGTAATATAAATATAAAATTGTTAATTTTTTAAGAATGTCTAAGATTGATGTGCTCTTTGGCTTTCTGTCTGAGCAGGCACCTTTCATCTGACTTTTTCATATATTTTGGTTGATACTTAAATTTTCCAGTTTGTAATGAGAAAAACTATAGCATAATGACTTTATGGATGCTGTAAAATGTGTATTTTTTTCTTCCTTTTGAAAGACTGCTCATCATTAAAACTCTTCTTAGGTCTTTACAGCAGAGAGCTCAGGACACAAAAGATGAGGTTTTAAGATGACATTGTTGTGCTGAAGAAAGTCTTTATAGAAGTGAAGGTGTAAAAGTTTGATCTGTGATTACCCTAACCAGTCACATTTGTCTGCTAGCTATAAAGCTTCTTTTAATCACAGGTCATAAAGTCTGATGTGCCTGGCATCCTTTCATCCCTTTTCCAAAATTCTCTTCTCTGCCTTCCTTACGTGCCAAAACCATAATTCTCAGTGCTGCTAAAATCTATACATCAGAAATTTTTATTTGTGTACTCAGAAATAGGTTTACAATTTTAACTTTAAATTATTTCAGTTTTAGCCTCAGTATAAATAGCGACTGAACCTGTGCTTTTAACCTTGGTCTTTAAAGATTTTTCCTATATATCCCTAAGTTTTGTTTTTATTGCTCATTGGGGATTTTTTTTTGTCTGCTTATTATGCTTCTAAAAGAGCTAGCAAAACCTTTTAATGACTTATTAGTTAAATACCAGCATCTTTCAAAACTTTATAAAGGACCTGTATGTGGGCTAAATTCTGCCATTTGGACTAGCATGCGGTGGACATCTCTGCCATAGTGCTTATGCCTTCTCTTTTCCTTGTCAATTTTCCATCATAACTTGACACTCTCAATCTCATACATATTGCTCTGATTTCACTGAGATGACTTTTAGAGTAAAATACAGTCTAGCATAAGGTAGGCCAATGTGACCTCATCCCTCACTCTCTGTCTGAGGATACATCCAGGCAGCAAATGGAGCACATTCACAATGGATCAGCATTAGGGGACTTGAAGGCTGTGTCACAAACCTGCTGGGGTTTGTGATCAAAGCAGTGGCTTGATATGATTTTGGAGCATGTGGCACAAAGGGCAACAGGCTAGATAGCCAGTATACAGGAAGCTATACTGCTGTGTCTTTTATACCTATTTTTTAATTTGAATTTGTCCTTTGTTGTAAGACATGGATCTGCAGAGAGCCTATTACAGCTTTCTGAAAAAACTGAGTCCTTAGTCTGCCAGTCCATACCAATTATACTTTAATCCTTATGTTGTAATCATCCCTAATAACAGGAGCTTTAGAAAGTAGCTGTCCATTAAGTGTTTATTGCAACAGAAGTTATGCATTCTATTGCAAGTATTAAAACTTGGGCATAAATTTGGAAAATCTACCTGCTGTGCAGATGCCTGATTCATTCAGTCAGAAGTATTTGGTATCAGGGATGAACTGATGGAAATTAGAGAAGCAATAGGTGGCTCTGAGGTTTTTAGTTTCCTTTTTTCTACCCAGTTGACAGCAAAATCCTACAATAATAGAGTAAGCTACAATGACATCTAATGATTTTCTGTGAAGCAAGGGATATACTTCAGCAGGGAACCAGAAGTCATGTCATACTGATGCTTAATGTGCTGAAGTTTAAAATCCAAAACCTCAGCAGCTGATGACTAAGACACGCTGAGGAAGAAACAAGTAGCCCTGCACTTATTGACCAATTCATATTTTACTGAAATTTGTTGCATCCTAATTTCAAAATACTGAAAAAACATACAGAAATGTGGAAAGGCTTATGCCAGTTTTAATCTAAGTGAGGATTACAGCCTGCAGAACGTTATTTCATGGACACTATGTCAGACATCTATGTCTATTCAATTTAAGCAAGTTTCCTAGGCTGTTATTTTCAGTAATTTTAAATGAAAACTACTTATTTTGTCTTTTTAAAACAAAACTTTAAATAAAATGTATCATTTCATGTGACAAATTACAAAACCAGCTATGGAAGCACAGAGTGGCAGAAATGGCAGCCTTTCCACCAAGCTGCACTTTCTGGGACACCTTGAGGATGAGGTTGGGCTGTGTTCTCAGCTCTGCCAGCTGCAGCTCCCCTTTTGGCAGTTAGATACAAGGAGTCACTCCTGAGGGCATGGGCTGGTTTCCACAAGTCACCCATCCAAGACAGGAGACGCATGCTTAAACCTCAGGGCTAGTACCTTGTTAGGTGGCTTTGGAATTCAGGTTACCTGCAGAGGGCCGGCAAATACAACACAGGACACAGACAATGCTGTGTCCCTCTAGGGAGGGAGTGGGAGGCAGGAGATCTAATCTACAGCATCCAAAATGATGCTAGATGCTTGAGTTTTGGCAATCAGGACATGTATCATGCATTGTCAGACACAACCAGATACCACCATCAAAAACAGAAAAAGAAAAGTGTGCTTTGGACAGTACTGCTTAGCTTAGGTCACCTGTTATAAGCTTGGGCTTAATTCTATTACCTTCTGCTAGAAAGAGGTCAGGCCCAAAAAATTTGCCAATGATCTCATGTATTTACTTATTCCTTACAGAAGAAAAAAAACCAACAACTTTTCGGTCTAGCTATCTATATGCATTTGAAAAATGTCACTTTCCCCCAGTGCATTCCCCCATTTGTTCACACTGAAATTCTCCATCTGTATGTCAGTATCTTTACAGGGAGATACTTTTCTCCGAGTAGAAGACAGACATCTTGGAAAGCACACTGTAAATGTGGAGTCGGGTCTCCTTTTTGCCTTCATTATTCTACTTCCTGGGCTTAAATAAAGCACTCAGCTATTAAAAAGATGTGGTCTCTACATAGTATCTGCAAAAAATGTTTGCTGTTTTATTAGAACAAAATGATATGTTGAGCACTTAAAATATATTTATGCATGTTCTGATACATACAGGTGTAAAAATAACCATGAGTACATACTTTTTAATACGTGAAAGTTTAGCGTGTTTTTTTCTTGTACTTTTGCTGTTACTAGATACAAATATTAAGTGTTTTAAGAGACCGGTCTACAGCAAGAACTTGATCTCTTAGAACAGATGTTATTGTACTTGCTATTATAAATAATATTACACTTTGTATTAATTACCTGATTTAGCAAGTTTGGGATGTGGGAATGGCAGTTACAGTTTTATACTGAAAAATCCTGTTTGTGATTTTTTTTCATCTGTTTGGCTGCTCTGTGAAATGTATCTTCTTTCCTACTTCTCAAGCATTGAGCAAAAGGTCTGGGAAGTCTATGGAACATTAGGTACATAAGACTGTTACATTGACTATAAATCTCCTGATCCGAATTTCTTCTAAATATGACACACCTTCTTCATTTATCCATGAAGAAATTCCAGAAAAAGATTTCAGGTTATGCAGCAAAGCTCCAGACTGTGGTTAAAAGTTCAGAGCAGAAGTCAGAAAAAAAATGACCCCTCTGCATCTTCTGTGCATGTAGAATCATAGAATCATAGAATGTAAGGTATCATAATGTAAGAATCGTAGAGGTAAGGATTGGAAGGGACCTTAAAGGTCATCTGGTTCCGAAACCCCTGCCATGAGCGGGGACATCTTCCACTAGACCAGGTTGCTCAGAGCTCCATCCAACCTGGCCTTGAATACTTCCAGGGAAGGGGCATCCACAGCTTCTCTGGGCAACCTGTTCCAGTGCCTCACCACCCTCATGGTAAAGAATTTCTTCCTAATATCTAATCTAAATCTGCCCTCTTTTAGTTAACAGCCATTCCCCCTTGTCCTATCACTACACACCCTTGTGAAAAGTCCCTCTCCATCCTTCCTTGTAGGGCCCCTTCAGGTAAGGGAAGGCTGCTAGAAGGTCAGCCTTCTCTTCTCCAGGCCGAACAGCCCCAAATCCCTC
>Ga0065711_1047022_pt1 | contig 12567 bp, 7 predicted proteins | sample Hoacrofraction12_FD_59098 | JGI IMG/M metagenome (GOLD analysis project Ga0065711, IMG submission 59098) | Hoatzin crop microbial communities from Cojedes, Venezuela - Epithelial fraction 12 v2 (version 2) | ecosystem: Host-associated > Birds > Digestive system > Esophagus > Crop | place...
AGACAACATCCACAGCTCTCCCTTCGTCTACCCAGCCAGTCATGTCATTGTAGAAAGCTATCAGATTGGTCAGGCATGATTTCCCCTTGGTGAATCCATGCTGACTACTCCTGATAACCTTCTTTTCTTCAACTTGCTTCATGATGGCCTCCAGGATAAGCTGCTCCATCACCTTTCCCGGGATGGAGGTGTATGTATACAAGTGTTGCTTACGCTCATTTGCTCCCTCAACTTTAAAGGTAGGTCTGTACTAGTAAACAGAACAAGTCAGAGTTTAATTAGCATCCTTTACTCAGCCCCATGGCGTGACTGAAGGCACAACACATGGTGGCAGCCTTTCCCAATGGACAGCACTGGGCCCTATTTTGTTTCTTCTGTACTGCAATGTTCTCCTGTCCTCTCCTAGGAGGCTTCATGTTCTCAAACACTACTAGATTATTTTATGCTGTACTGCAGGGCATATGTATACTGCATGGCCTGTAACACGCAGCTTAAATTTCATCCGCAAAACACCTTCTGACAGGCAACAACTCAAATGTCGCCTTCCTTCAAACATTTTAAACTAACCCCCCACAATGTCTCGTAAGGCTGAAGAGATTCAGAGGGGACTCAAAGACAGATGATTTTTAAGGTGAAAATTAGAATAATTCTCACCCCTATGTTACTTATCAGTAGAGACATAATTCTTCATTCTCTACAAACTGCAAGCCAAAACATCTTCTTTTTTTTAGCTGTATTCACTGTTTTCCTCAAGTTGACAGCCCCCTAAGGCTTATTTAAGTGTTTACCTGTATTTGTCCTACTCCCATTTGGTATTGTATAGTATTTTCTTTTCATCTTTCTCAGTAGATCTCAAGGCATAGTTTAAAAGTAATGAAAATATCACTGTCCTTATTTTGCAGATAAAAGAAACAGGTATAGAGAGATAAAATGACTTCTTCAGTGATCCTCTGAAGATTAGGGATTCAAGCCAGGAATATGTAGAACAGCCAAGTTCTTTAAGATTCAGTGTGCTATTATATTCATTAACTCATACTTAGATTCATAGCATTGTTTCAACATCAGCAGGTGTGTTAATCTTCTCAGGAATTTTGTAATGTCAGTGCTGAATAGTGCAGTGATAAGAACTTTTGTATTCTTTCCCTTTTTTACTGTAGATTAGCCTTGTATTTAGCCATACTTCGTTTATCTACATAAAAAAAAAGTACAATGTGATGAGAAGTTTAATTAATTAGCAAAAAGTCTCTTTATATTGCTCATGCCAATATTTTACTAGGGTATTCAAAATTCCCTGTGTAATTAGGGCTTACAACATTTTAAATGCAGAAATTCACAGGTAAGGAAAAGCTACCGCTGCAGTGCTGATTATCCAGAAACATCATTTTGTCCCTAAAGTCTTAAAATTCTTGGGTTAAAAATGTGGATAGAGAAGACCCCATATTATCTCTCCCCCGTCATAAAAAATGTTTTTAAGAAGTTGAACCTTTTTCCAGATGCAGGTGGAACCGGTCTCTCTCAGCTACTGGAGCGTTCCCTGCTTAGACAAATTAATAATGGAAGAGCTTTAAAAATCAATTTCTAATAAAATAGAATGGTATCTGTCCAAATGAAGGACTTGCTGTGCACAGCTGCTGTTGTGTTAACCATTAGTGGAAAGCAATAATTTTGCGCCCGTGATATTGAACTCTCCAAAGAAAGTCATTAATGAAGCAGATACTAAGAGACTAGAAAGCCGAAAAAAAATCCATACAAAATAAATCAAAAGCCATGAAAAACTAAGAACTTCACCTTTTTTTGCAAAGGTTTTGTATTTTATAGCTGTCAGTTCCTGTTAACAACTCAATGTTTAAAGGAGCCCTTAGAGAAAAACAAAATAAAACAAAAAAATACCAAAACCCAAAAACACTTTCACAGTAATGTATCTTGAATTATCAATTACTGCAATTACTGTGTAAGTTGGATAGTTCTACTTAGTGCATGGAAATGAGCTTCACTGAGTATTGCTCACTTCCTTTTTTTGTTGATATCTGGGAGCAAAGGACATGAACTGGCATGATTTGGATCTCACCATACTCATGATAGGGAAAATCATACAGCATGTTTAATTGTGGCTCATTTTGCAAAACTGGTGTGCTGAGTGTTGTAGTCATGCAAACAGATCCACCCAATTACAGGATAATGCATTATTTCTAATGAGTTAATGAAATTGCAGCCAGCAGGCCACCATACCTCCATGGTGAAGTTCCTGCCGTCTCTGTGGTTCTATGATTCAAACTGAAATCTCCTGAATTTGCTCTTACGGGAGGAAAAAAAATCAAGCCCAAAACAACACAACAATACCGTCTTGTAGCTTCTGTACCTCTTCTTCTCAAGCTGTAGGGGTACTCCAGCCCCCTTTGAGGGAATGGTAGTTACTCCAGGTGAAACCAATGTGGGCAACACTTCTATTGACGATGAAATTCAGTTTACGCATGCCAAAGTACAAATATTTGCCTCTGAACTGAGAAGACACAGAGCCATTTGAGAGGCTAATTCTAAGCTGCAGACTGCAGTATGTGTTACGGGTTCAAATTGCTTTCATGTTTTTTGTCATACTGAGATCAATAAAGCAATGGCTTTGTTTACAGACAGGCTGTTCCCATATAAAACTCATTGCTGAACTGATTTGGGATGAAACTGAGCCCAGTATTGCTCATAACCACATAGGTAATACATTCTGAAAAAAACCTCCATGAGATGATTATCCTCTCTTTTCTGTATGGTGATGGTGCTGTAAAAGTTACAGAGGACATTGCACAGAGCTCTCTGTTTTAGATTTTACCTGAAGATTGTTTGAGCTCTTGGCAATTTTAAGTTGTTACCTGAGTAAAATAGTTAAGAAGTGGCTGCATTCAGTCTTGGCTGAACAGCTTCTGTGGTAGCATGGAGCTGGTCAGGAACAATGTCAGTCTTGGAGGGGACAGTACTAATCAATTAGTAATCTAAGGCATCATTATGGTATAAACATCCTGAGTCTGAAGTATAGCAGTGCAAAACACTTCATTATGATTGAAGTTACTAAATTATGATTGAGGTTATTAAAGTCACGGCTGCTACCATGTCTCATCACCTGTCACCTTCTACTGAAAAATAACTGAGTAATTCTGCAACGATGCTGCTACCACACCAAATTCTTGTGACTCCTTTCTACGTAGTAAACTGAGGAATACCACGTTTTCCAACTACTGTCGGCTGCTGCATACCTGAATGCAGTTTGTTCACAAAAGTTCAGTAAATATGAGAAAAAATATGAAATTAAACTAAAGGCAAAGTATAAGCTGTAGGTTGCACCTTTGCTCCATCTGAGGAAGACTTCACTGAATCTGGCCTGGAGAATTAAATAGTCTGTGTTTATGAATGTTTTGAATGTTCATGTGAATGTTTATTTGAGAGACAGCAAGGTAAAAATCAACTCGAACATATATTTGTTTGCCTAACCCAGTAAATCCTATATTGAGGTTGACTACCTAGTAACCCTGTGAGATGGAAAGGTATGAAGCAGGAGTCAGAATAAGATGATGCTGTCTGGGATTTGATGATTGGCAGTTGTTACCTGTCTTGCCATCACCTTTTAGCCTCTTTCCCCAGATGTGCTGCAGATGTAAAGCTGTTAATAATTCATCTGTGCCTCTCTGTTCCTTGCACATGCACACTGAACCGGTAGAGCAGGGCAGGTGCAGCTGAGGTCTCACTCAGCAGGACCTTCTGGAAGGCCTCCCCACAACACTCATCTGTGCCTCTGGAATCATTTCCTGAAGGAAAAATGGTCAGACACAGCCAAGGTTTCCCTTTCCTGAGAAATACTTTCATTTGGGCTTTACCTTGTGACAACCTCTGTACTGCATGAATTGATTTTGTGTGTAATCAACAAAACTGTGCACTTCCACCCTGCGTGTGCAGAAATAACACAAAATCATGCCTTCCTCTTGCTTGAAATACAGCCAGGTCTGTATCTCCAGAATGCAAGCAGCAGAAGTGGGAGGGATATCAAATCCAATGAATAATTTGCAAAATATCAAATCTAGCCATTTGCCAAACAAGAAAATCATCAAAGGAGAACATGAGTAAAGCCTAATGTATGCAACAGAGAGCTGTGTAGTGTTGACATAGTTCAGAGGTACTGGTGTGCCACAATGAAACACGAGCAGGCTGACTTCTGCAAGACGTTCGGTGAGCCAGGTTCCAAGGCATCTGATTAAAATACATGTTTTAAATAATAGGATATATAAATAGAAATGTAAATCTCAAAGTCCTTGATCTTCAAATTGAGTTTTTTAGGAAAATGTGTAATCATCTTGTTGTCTATTTCATTTTGCTTTCATCTTAGACCATATAATGTTTTTTGTCAGCAAGTCGTAAGCCAGTTTCCCCAAATTGCTTTGTAGCATGCTCTGCATATGGACCAAGGCAACGCACGTCTTTTTCAGTGGTCTCCATCCCTTCTAATTACTTTCTGTATACTTATAAATGCATAAATACTTATTTTTGCATAGAAAGCATTCATCATCTTTTAAAAAATGATTTTTTTTTCAGATGAAATCAGGGTAAATTAAAATTAAATCATTGGAGATCAAATGTCTTAAAGGAATTTCAGTTTCCTAGTAATAGCGATTCCAATAAGATCCTTAAATACTCACAGCATTACCAGAACCAGTGAATAGATTTGAAACCATTCAGCACCATCTAAAATTAAAAGTGTTAATCCTGAGAGAGCTTAGGATGAATGAGTAATTTAGTCATGTTAATTCCTGAAGTTGGAGAGGGGATTCAGCATTTCTTTGATTCAAAGGAAATTTTACATACTAAGGGCTGAGTCTTTATTTATGTTTAGCCACGCAGAGACTTACTACTAGATCATGTAAACTGTTGTAGAAAACATCATAAAGACCAAAAGAGCTACCTTTCTCAGTGAACATTATATTTCTTAATTAGTGTTTGTGTGATCCAGCACTCACTAGTAACTGATGAAAAAATTTGCAGTCACAGCATAAATCCAGAAACATTTCCTCACATGGAAACCTAAGCATGTAAGTGCTTGTTGTATTTGTCTCAGCAGAAGGTAATACATTAATTAGGAAAAAAACCCCATATTGACATGTGGCACAGAAAATACTGGTTTAATGGCATGGTAGGAAATAACGTTTTTAAAGACCTTCTCTAGATCTCTCTGAAGCTGTTGACAATCTTTCCAGGACTGTGAAAACTGAAAGCCTCAAGCTAGTGAAAGCAAAGTTGAGGAATTTAGCTGTTGTGTTCAGCACCCAGTCTGTCTCTCAAACTGAAAACTGTATGTGCTGTCATTCACAGGCATCTTCAAAAGGAGTAGATAGTCTATAAGTAGTACGCCAAGTAGTTTATTCGCATTTTCTTTTGTGGGCTAAAGGTATAACTGGACCTTTGTCATAGTTCATCATCTAGTTCTAGTGAATGTCCTCCCTTCTGTTGTACTTTCTAACTTCTAATATAGATGTAGCCAGAAAGGGACAGTTTGAACTTTGCTGCAACCCAGGATGCTACTGAAAAATTGTGGTAGAACTGAGTGCAAGGCTTAATTGCTCAAATCTTAACAGAAGGACCTCCAGTGAAGAGTGATTTGGAAAGATTTGTTTTCAGATCCTTCATTTTATTCCATCTCAACCAGAAGTTTTAAGCATTCTCTCCATAAAGAGAGAAGAGAAGAGATTTTTAAAAAGTATTGCTCTGGTTTGCATTCCAGTTAAAAAAACCCAGCTTTTGTTACACAGAGCTTTTTGGTGCTTTTGGAAATATTATGGAAAATTTTAAGCATGTTGAATATTGTTATTTGGTGTTTCCTCACAAAATTAACTTAGTATTAATTTTGCCTCTTCATGTTCATAAAAGATTTTCCAAACTATACTTGGTCTCAAGGACCTGATTCTGAAGCGTGTTCGGTTTAGGCGGCTGGTTGTGACCTCAAGGAAATTACGTGCTTACTTGTCAGGTGGTATTACATTAGCATGCATTTGTAGCTCTCAGATTTTGCACAAAAATGTAGCTAGATTATTTCTCGTATTCTTCTGTTACAGAGATAAAATGTAATCTTAACCAATATTTCTGTACATTTTCATTCAGAATTTAGAAAAGTTAGATTGTGATTCAAAATACTATGTGGGGTAAGATACACTATTATCTTCGTAGAGGTTATGATAGACAAATTGTAACTAAATGTTCGAATGATGGTTTTCAGTAGATAATTTATGTTAGCTAAGGAGCTAGTTGTTATTTTGTGAGCCTTTAGAAAATTGATTCAATTTTAAATTTATACTTATGTCAGTATTTGTTGTTATAGCAGAATATGATGATATTAGAAGCACTCTTCAGCTCTCTGTTCAAATTCTTTTTGAATCACCACCCATTTGCTTTGGAGAGTGCAGTTAAGGAGTTGTATTTATCTTTTTTATGAAGAGAATACTGTTAAAAAAAAGAAAAAATTTCATTCATGTTTTAATGGAGATTGATAAGAGTTATTCTCACAATAAGAGTGTAAATTCCATTTTATCATTTTTTTTGAAGAAAATATAGATGTGTACATTCAGATGATTCTCAGTTTATGAAGATTGTCTGAGATATGGTTTGATTAAGAGGAACATATTTAATAGGTCATAGCCTTTTATTGGATGTTAGTGGAAAGACTGAAAGTTTGGGCAAAGATATGGCAGTGTTGATCAGTACCTGGATTTCTATTTGCTATTTGGCCTAACCTACTCATAATACAAACTGAAATGGGTACATTGGATGCAGATTTTGCAAGTCTCAGGGAGTATATTTCAAGGATGGATTTTCAGATGGAATTCTAATGGATGGGTTACCCTGGATGGACACAAAAAGTCTGTGATTGAACATGTACTAACCATGGCTTGAGGCTCATAAAATACTGGTGAATTTAACCTGTGCATACCTAAGTAATGATACTTAAGTTTCAAATAAGACATATACCAGTCTCAAAAACTCTGTTCTTTCATTTCTGGAAATTTCAAAGACCCTTGTGCCTTCGTATCACAAAGGATTGGTCAAGTGGTCTAGTCTGAGATCATAGATAATACTGGTAAAGAGTTTGAGGTTCATCTGCTGTGCAACAATATGCAGTGTTTTCGTTGGCTGACAAATGTATCCTGATAAATGTCATGTGGGTTATGCTCTGTTTAAATGTTCTGGTAACTGATTTGCCAACTCAGGCTATGGTCACTTAGGACAGGGATCATTTAGTAAAATAAAAAATAGCTACTCTAAGTTGGTGGCTTCTTTTTTAATCATGGATAGAGATATCGTAATTCTTTCCATGTGTCTTAGATGCATGCTTTTTCAGGAAGATTCCCAGAGCTGCCTATATCTGTCTTTATTTCCTAGACAGAAAAATGATTAATATCAGGAAATAGCTCTGCCAATGCTGTTGGCATACAGTGAGAGAACAAATTGCAGAACATTATTTCATTTCGTGTAACTTTTCCCATTTTTATTTGTGTTCATTAGCCTGTCAAATGGCCTTGAAAGGCTCATTTTGTTTTTCAGTACAGAAAATATGCCTAGCTTTGCTTAAAATTATGGTAAAGCTTAGATTAAATGCTTGCAAAATGATAGTAATCTTGCATTTTCTGTACAGAGCCATGGATATTTCCTTCTCATTTTATTTTCAGAAAATATGACATTTTCATGTTACTTTTCTAATTTGCATTTTTGGTAAAGTTCTCTTGAGTCAATTAGTAATTTTTTAGATGTGTAGCTGAGCTCTAGATTGGCAAAATACTGTTGTATATAGCAATAATTAACTAATAAATGTTTTTAAAATTAACTACTTTCTTGGCCAAAAAAAAGTTATTTCCTATTCTAAACTACTTTGGTTGAAATTGTGGTTCCATTTAAGTCATCGGTCAATTATAGTCAGTAATTATTTCTTTAACACAATTTGACCCATTAAGGTCTTTATCTGTATATAGTTTTATAGCATTATATTATATGCTCATATAAATATTGATATATAGGTATTTCACAAACAGATTACATAAATACAGACATTTTTTATCCATACCAAATGATGAGAGATATATATAGTCCAAAGTCTACAAAATCGATTCATTAGACTGTTATATTTAAAATACTTCAGATAAAGTTTTAAAGTTATTTATACTTTTTTTTTCCTTTTTAGCTTCCCCATGGGTAGATAAAAGTCGAACTCCAAACAAAATAGATCTGTATGATGTTCGCAGAAGACCATGGTGAGCTTTCTTTAAAGGACTGACGTATATACGTCACTTACTTTCTAGATACGACTGTAAAGACAATTGTTTGTGATTATTTATATGTAATAGCCTTTACTTTTAGATATTGCTGTTTTCTTTTTATAAAGCCAGTTAATTCTTCTGAATAAACAATATTCAAATCACATTGTTTGTTCTGCAATATCCACTATAGTGCGTCATACTCTTGCATTACATGGACCCTTTTGAAAGAGGGTAACTATCAAATAGGTATAAGGCAATTAAAGACTTTCATTTTGTGCAAAATCATATGTAATTCAGATAATTAGACTCAACCATTCTTCCAGACTTTTGCAAGTGTTTACAAATATGTCTTAGTGGTTTAGACTACCAAAAAACTCACTAGACTGGTAAAAGACCGAGAACAGTGGGATTGTTCCTCATGACTTTTTTCTGTAATCCTCTCAAGGCATAATGCGTATTGATAATTGGATTCATAGTAGTTGAATACATTCTTCCAAAGGACAAAGTATTTTTCCCTAAACTGGGTAGACGTAATAATTCATCTGTCATCAAGATCTTTGGCTCTGAAATAGCATTCCTGTTTTTCAGTTATTAACATCTGAAAATAGGGAATTTTGATCAGTGTATCCTACTGCCAGGCTTTCCTAATGCAGTCTGGACTTTGGTTTACTTAGAAGGCACAGCCAGAGAGAAGATGATAGTATGTGGTTTTCTACTAGCTACAGCAGGAGGATTTTGTTGGTTCAGACAGATTTAGTTTAAAGAGCACAAAGTGTCTTCCATCACATGCAACAAATGTGTTTGCAAATTTGTGTCATTTGTACCCTTTTTTTATTTCAGGTATATCCAAGGAGCTGCATCTCCCAAAGACATGCTTATTTTAGTTGATGCGTAAGTGTTTAACATCTGGATACTGACATTAGAGGGATAAAAGTACTTAGATATATTGCACAAATCTATATGCTGAAACAGGGAGAGAATTAGGATATTATATGAAATGGTTGAAAATTTCAGTGTGAATAAAATAAATACACAGGAAAAAATAGTTCCAAAAAAGGACAAACCAAAACTGAAAGTTATTTAAACTGGGCATGAGGATGTGGTTTTTAATCATTGTAATACTATCTTGCTTTCAGCTTCTTAATTACTGAAGTAATCAACTGAAAATTTCTCGTATGTATGTCAAGATTTGTTGTAAAACACAAACCTAAAAATAAATTACTATAAGCATTACAGTAGGTTTAATCATGATTACATGAGCCTGAAATAGGAGAATGTATGCAATCTCCACATGTTTTACCATACATATTTTAAAATGCCATGTTTGGTTACTATAAAACATTAATAGAAAGTGAGCAAAGAAATTAATAGAAACTCTTTCTTTGCCTTGGTAAAGCTTCCATTGTTTAGCTAATGTTGAGAGACTAAAGGAAGCATTGAATCTGATGTGTCAAAGAGATTGCTTTCTGCTGAAAAGAATTCTTAGAAAGAGAATTTGCATTTAATGATTTTAAATGTGGTGAAGTGCTTTCCTATCAGCAGTGAGTTTTATCAACACTTGTTATTTCTGCACTTCAGTTTAGGTTTCACCTTGAATCAAGCAAGCTGTCATTTGGGTATCTGAAAAATCTAAAGCATAGTAAATCTATGTGTAGGAGTATAAAATGTTTAGATAATTCATTCATTGACGGTAAGAAACTCTCAGATTTCTTTAAATGAAAATGAGGAGATTATCTACCATTATGACTTCATCTGAGCCACAGCAGTGGGTCTTTGAATGCCAGTTTTTGACTTAATTTTTTATTATAATAAAGTAATAACACTAATGGTGAGTTGAAGAATTTAGGAGAATTAGACATTTTTAATGTGAAATTTGGTGAGAGTGCTGGTTGGTGCTAAGTATTTTCTTTGTACATTTTAAATAAAATTTGTTAAATTAAACTTTTCTATTATCTTGTGGATTTCTGTTAGGAGCGGGAGTGTCAGTGGATTGACATTGAAGCTGATCCGCACCTCAGTCATTGAGATGTTAGAGACCTTGTCCGACGATGACTTTGTGAATGTAGTTTCAGTGAGTATCTGTTCTTTCCACAAAATTTGCATTGTCCACAAAGCCACAAGCAAACTATTTTTAATATAGGAAATACTTGAATGTTAAGCTGCTGAGAAACTTAAAATACCACATTTGGCTTACTGTTTTCTGGTAAGGTGCAATGAAAGTTCTAGATTTGTTGCTATCTATACATTTGAGTGGAGAGCTTATTAGATACAGTAAACAACAAAGGAGGTAAATCAAAAGTCATATATACAAAATTCTGTGTAGTTAAATTCTCCTTTCCAATATATTACACAGAATCACAGAAAAATCACAGAGTGGCAGGGATTGGAAGGGACCTCTGGGGGTCATCTAGTCCAACCCCCCTGCCAAAGTGGGGTCATCTACAGCAGGCTGCACAGGACCTTGTCCAGGTGGGTTTTGAGTATCTCCAGAGAAGGAGACTCCACCACCTCCCTGGGCAGCCTGTTCCAGTGCTCCGTCACCCTCAGAGGGAAGAAGTTCTTCCTCATGTTTAGCTGGAACTTCCTAAGCTTCAGTTTGTGCCCGTTGCCCCTTGTCCTGTCGCTGGGCACCACTGAAAAGAGTCTGGCCCCATCCTCTTGACAGTCGTCGTTAAGATATTTATAAGCATTTGTAAGATCCGCTTTCAGTCTTCTCTTCTTGTCTGTGTAGCACAATTTCTATTTCATTAGTATATGCAAGTTCTCTTGAAATAATCGGTGGTTCCCAGGTTTTATATTGTGGTATGAGATAAAATGGTACAGAGAAGGGGGAAGTTCCTTCTTCTAAACAGTAGACATTTGGGTTGCTTGTGTTAACTGACGCGTGATGACAGAAGACGTGCAGCCATACATCTGACCTGCTGAAGAGGTGCTGCTGAGAAGTTCCACAGTTAGCAATTTGATGAGTAACAAAGCAATTTTTCCCATAGTAATTAATGTAATAGAGAGGATAATCCACGGAGGAACTTAAAAATGCACATAATTTATCCATACAGAGACAGTGTATGTGATGGTCAGAGGGCTATTAGGAGGGTGGGATTGTAAGGATTGCCTAATGAAGGAGATGCTGGCTTTTTGGGGGCTGGCTTTTCAGCAGCTGAGATCTTTCAGAACATGATCTGAAACATTAGTACTACATATAATTACTACACTTAAAACTTGACTACCAGACTTAAAATTCTGTTTCCATAAAACAGAGTTTTTAAATAGTTCTTTAAAAAAAGTTTTTTGGTTTTTTTTCAATGGCATTTGGGTCTTTCTAATACTTGGCTGGAATTTAAAGTGCAAATTCCTGGTTTTCAAGAAAGGTGAAGATAAAATAAAATAGATTCGGGCAGGGGGAAGATGGTATAGGCAACTTGCAATTTTCAGACTGATACCTTGGATGTCATGCTTTAGCCTCAGGCAAGGCTTTTTTGTTTTTTATTAAGTTGTTGAGCTGTAGAGCTTTGATTCTAAGGATTTAGGATGGGAGCATTGACATACTCTTAATGACAAGAGACAGCCTGCATGGTGAGTAACTCTGGAAGGATTTTGGAGGCAATTTTCAACTTCTACAGATGTGTTGTAGCCAGCCTGCAGGGAGAAAGACCTGAAATATCACTATCAGAACTCTCTTTGAACACCACTTACTGCTTCATGGTTTGCTGTCAGTCTAGCTAAAGCTTTCTCCAGAGAGAAGCTTTTATTTGCAATGGCATTTCCTTTGTTAAAGTTTTTAATAGTGGATTAGACTGTTTTCTTTAGTCTAAATTGTAGTGAAAGAAACAGAAACTATTTTTTTAGTTATTATTATTAAAGGAAATAAGCTTTTCTGTAATGACATTAGAGAGATGAAATCTTGTTAGGTTCTCTGGTTTAAAAAAAAAAAAGATTCTAATCCTAAACTGCTGGAAATTGATTACTGTGTTCAGTGGAGCTGTGCCAGCTTTTGCTGTTGGAAGACCTGGACCCCCACTACTTCCTGATTTACACAGTTTTCCAAACTCTTTCCTTCATTTACTCCCAGCTGGCCAGAAACAGTGTATCTTAATCCTAAGCCTTCCTTAGGCTCAGGATGTTTTATTACCTGAGGTTCAGTGTTATTCGAGCGAGGTCCCAAGGTTGGGATTCATGTCAAAAAGGGCTAGAAATCTTTGAATATCTTCTACAGTACATTTTCCCAGTGGTTTGTAACTTAAAATATGTAAGGACACCAATGCTGATGACACCAAACTGGGAGGTGTGG
>Ga0065711_1047023_pt1 | contig 12567 bp, 10 predicted proteins | sample Hoacrofraction12_FD_59098 | JGI IMG/M metagenome (GOLD analysis project Ga0065711, IMG submission 59098) | Hoatzin crop microbial communities from Cojedes, Venezuela - Epithelial fraction 12 v2 (version 2) | ecosystem: Host-associated > Birds > Digestive system > Esophagus > Crop | place...
GGGGGGGGGGGAGGGGAGATGTTTTTTGGTTTGGTGGGGTTTTTCGAAGCTGTAAGAACAGGGTATGAAGTTCAGGACAGACATGCCATAAAGTAGACTTTACAGGTGCTCCTTTTGGCACATCAGTTCTAAAATAGATGCTAAAGCAGCTTGGCAGACTTGTTTAATGAGAAACCACTCTAGCTCACAATGGTAATTGGTATGACACTCGCCTGTGGATGGGTTCTTCGGTGTTACTGTGACTCTGGGGAGTTGTTGTCGTCCTTGGAAGCAGTGAGAAGTGCTCTCCCCTTACTGCTGTTGGAGGTGAGCCTAAGCTTTGGGCCTGCTGCCATACAGTACGCTGCGTTTCATATCGCACCAGCGCCGGGCAGTAAGGAGGCCAAATCCACAGCTCTGGGCAGGGCAGCGCTGGAGAAACTGGTGGCCAGTGCCGCTGTTTCAAATGCTTCTTACAAGCTGCCGAGGTAGGTTCTGGTTTCAGATATGTTTATAAGTGGTATTGTGGATAGATGCAATGCAGGAAACGGTCTAACTGTACTTTGCACATTTTTTTTAGGCCTCCTTTTTAATAATTAGAGGAATTACATTAAAATATGTATTTACTGAAAGGTGCTATGCCTTGCCTGAATCTGGCTGTGGCATCTAGGAAGTAGCATTGTTGAGTTCTTTTTCCCGGTATTTAACCTGAACAGGTTTCCTGAAATGGCACCTCTGATTCTGGTTAGACCCCGAGGTTGCACAAACGACAGCTCTAAACCCACCAGTCTTCCACAGTGCTTTCAAACTGGGACATTACTTTGGACTTGATACCAATTGGAGATTTGCCAGCTCGATTTAACAGGACTCTTAATGTGCGACTTCAAGCCGTTTGTCCGTGAAGAGGAAGAATGTCTCGCGAAACCCCGTCGCAGCGGGCAGGACTTGCTGAAGTTAGGGCTCTGCTGGGCTTCATCCTTAGTCTGGCTCAAATCCTGGAGAGCGGCAGGGTATGGTGTGCTGCGGCTTTCCAAAGGGAAGAACCGAGTTTACAAGGGGAACTTCTGACATCCTGAAGCTGCTTCTCAAGCACTTCCCATTCTGTCTCATGACTCTTCCATGATCTGTTTATGGGGACTGGGTCCGAGTGCCCCTTTGGGAGTGGGCTTTCGGGAGGGAGATAAAGATTCCAGCACGGATAGACAGTATTGATCCTGAAAGAACTTGCCTCCCTGTGGTTTCTGAGAGAGACATTAATGGGAAAAATTTCAATTTGCAATGGCAATATTTGCACTCTGGGCACTTGTGCAAGCAGTTCCCATAAGCACGTTCCCTGTCATGCGTGGCTTGGCAGGCATTCCGGTATTTCCAGAGGAAACTTGTTGTCTTACAAAGTCTTTTGCAGTGGACATGAAGTGCAAGTATGCACTGGCCGTTAGTGACTCGATTACGACTAAACTGTTAAAGTGATGGAATCTGAACTGGAGAAAGCTGACTTTTATTTGTAAGTGCAAAACCATGCAAGTTCTACAAAGGAGGAGGACAAATAGAATTTAATAAAGCACCATTTGTAACTGGGAAAGCACTAACCTAGAAGGAAAATGGCTAAAACCCATGAATCAACAGAGAGACACTCCTGCAATTACAGCCTGCAGATTACTGGTGCCTTCCAGCAGCGGCAGCTGGAAGGCCGGTATTGGCTCCTTGTAGATTGTGCTTTACACGGCTGAATTTGGGGTGTGGTGCTTTAAATACGTGGCTGTAGGACGTGATTTTTGTTAGTGTATAAACTGTCGGTCTCAGGCTTCACGTCTCACCTAAAACGACAGAGGCTGACAGACTTGCATCTATTTTTTTTTTTTCTACCCCCAGAATATATCCCCACGTTCTCTCCTTCTAGCCCCCAAACTGAGCAATAGCCATTACCTGCTCTCCAGCCTCTTTATGCACATCCTGCTTGGAGAGGAGAAGATGCTGAGAGCTGTTCCTTCTGGAGGAGGCGTCTGGAAAGCTCCCAGACCCCCGGCCCCATCGCTCCCCACCGGTACATAGTTTTGCCAGTAAAGCGGGGAGAGTGCTAACGTGTTTCACAGGAGTGTCAGGCTTTGTTTTGTATCTTCTTTCAAAGAAAGCTGCTGTGAAAGCACGAGGTTATCCGCTTATTTGGCAAAAGTCAGTTTCCTTTCTGGAGGGTCATGTCCAGCTTGTTTCTGCATTACACCAACCATTGAAGAGGCTTCCTGTCTTCCATATGACCAAACACCTTGTTTTAATAGTTGATTTCTGCCAAGTTTGCCTCTTAACCTCCCCTTGTCCTTTCATTACACGTTCAGCTTTCATATTCTGTCATTCTGAGACCTTTTTTTCTTTTTCTTTCCCTTTCTCTGTCGTCTTTCCTACTAGCTGTCTGCAGCATCCAGCCCTTCCAGTCAGAGTCCTCACAGAGCCTCAGGAAAGGATCCCTTTGCAGAGCTCTCTCTCCAGGATTTCTTGTAGAACAACTTAGGTATTGTCCGTTATTCTGGGGAGATGCTGGTTTTTGTGATACAAAACTAAAGTTCTAATTCAGGTTTTATGAATGTGACTAGAACTGTTTCTGACGAAAATAAACAAGTCATGTTGAGTTGGAAGCATTGTGGAAGTGACTTGGAAACCTGGTGTACCTGACTGCAGCAGTTTAAAGGCCCAATCAAGTGGTTTTGCTTCAGTTCATTGGAAATCAAGTTTGACTGTTCCTTTCTGAACTCCAGGAGCCAGCACACGGGGTACTTTGCTAGGACCTGGCATTTACCATTTCATCAGGAAAATGTTCAGGGATCGTGGTTAGCAGCAAACGCCTGCTGCTGGCGGCCAGCTCGTCCCCTTCACCACATTGCTTGACCTCAGAGTTCACGTCATGCAGGAGGCGCGAGGGTTGCATTTGGGTACAGATGTGCACTGGAGCTGTTCTGTCCTTTTTTATCAGTTAGGGGCAGGTGGGAATTAAAAAACATTAAAAAAATTCAAGAATACATAGGGTAAAGAAAGAGTAGACTTCATTGCACACAGCATCAGCTTTTCTTTGGGCAGTTCTTCTGGTTCAGCGTGAAAAGTGACCTGGAGTTCTCCTCATAATGATGTTGATGACGATACTGCAGGGATAAGTAGGGGTTTTTTGTTGTTGGACAAACCAGCTTAATGCAAAGAGGTGTTCCTGTGGCTGGTGTAGTTGGTAGAACATCCTGATGGCTTTTGGTGGTTTTCTGGCCCTGATCTTGGAAAATTTTTATTTCTGTTCGCAACTTCAGATCTTGGGGTAGCTTGGGCATTTGAAGAATGGAAAATTTTGAAGAAACAGGTTTGTAGTGAAGTCCTACTTCTTATGGATGTTAACACGAAGGTTTTTAATCTTTCCAGATTCAGTTTATGTAACTGTTTTAGATGGAAGAGCAAGGAACATTTTCAAAAAGATGTGCTCACCAGTAAATCCCCACTTCCAGGAAAAACTGAACTTCAGTCTCTCAAACTCTCCTCTTCCGTTAAGTGATGCAGTGAAGTGATGAAGACCAATGAAGGAAGCCGGGACAGCTCCGTAAGCAAACATCAATATACAAGGCAAAGCCAAGAATTGCCATGAATTAAGACTAAGATCTATTTTTTTTTTTTTTGTCCTGGTGACTAACTTGTCGATACTTTCAGCTTCTAATAATATCCGTAATCGGTAACATACGAAGAGAAGCCTTTACTCTGGAGATTGAGCTTGGTGTTTGGAAATGCTGTCTGGAATGGAGATGTGTCCTTTACCGTAACTCGAAACACGACTTTGGGCAGGGGAGGGTCAAATCCTAACTCTTAATTCTGCAGTTACCTTTTCTTCAGTCCTCACAAATGTAGGCACAGCAGTAATGGAAATTAACTTTTTTTAAAAATTATATATTCAGTTTGCAGTAGACATTCCTTATGTATTATTGTTTGTATTTATTTATGATTATCAATTTAACATTAATATTGTATCAAAAAAAACTCCTTATGAAAATGAGTATGGGTGTATACAGTATGTCTGATTTTTATCCACGAAGAATGAATCTGATTCAGAATGCTTTTCAGCTGACATACAGAGCACTAAATATTTTAAAGGTCTGAATCTAATGAATTCTCAGTATATATGGGAATTGGGGGAAGAGCTGTAAAATGCATTAATCCTTGTAGTCAATTCTGTGCCTAGGATTTTGCAAGGGAACAGTTAACTGACTAGAAGAAGCACTACATTTTTAATTCAGCATTAGTGCGTTGGGAAGGAACTTTCTTGCTTTGTGCTTGGCATGTCATTATTTTTACATTGGACATTATAAGGCCTTTCCAAAATGAATGTGAGGAATTGCTTTCACTTGAAGACTTTCCTTCTTTTCTGTAAAATAAAAAAAACAAAACCAAAATTGAGGTGGTGTGTGTTTGGGGGGGGAAGGGGGGAAGCCTTTTCATTTGGCTAGTGCCATGTTTATGATCCTGTACCTTTTGCAATTCAAAAAGGGGAAGTAGCTTCCTTACATACGTCTGGTGGGTATTTAGTTCACGACGAATTAAAGTAGCGCTGTTGATCGGTGCTTTGTGTAAATACATCATAACTTCTGTGGGGAGCGGGGCCTTCGGAAGGATAGTCACTGATCTGAAAGCAATTCTGGACATGAATTCAGCATACTTGCTGCATTGTCTCTGCAGATTCTATTTTTGTTCAAAATATTAAAATGTATGTTAGCAAAAATGGGTGGATTTTCAAATAAAATGCAGCTTCCACAGAACTTTTGTTACGGTATGAAAGTCTGAGGTGCTTCTTTTCTTTTTGCTGCTTAAAATGTGCACTGATAATTGCTTTGTTTACTTAATAAAATACCAAATGTATTTCCTATGTGCAGATTATATTACAGGAACGCGCAGCGCTGTGACTCTGAGAGTGATGTGACCTAGACCGCCTCTTCCCCCTGGTGCTGTGGTAGACGGCCGGAGTTCCACTGTCATGAGTTGTCTTGTTAAGAGCTGGATTCCTTAATATGATATTTCTTCTGGTTTTTCATAATTTCCATGGCAATAAACTTGTACTGTTTGTAACTGAGCAAGGAGTATAAATATGCCAAAATAACTATTTTGGCATCTTCTCTAATCTTCCAGTGGAAGGTGACGCTGGTGAAGCTTTCAACAGCTTGCTCAGACTGTCGTCTGCATTAGGCGCTCATTCGCATCAGGGGGAGTTGTGGTAGAAATGGAAGTTCCCTCCTGTCACTGCCTGAGCCTTGTCCTGGAGGATGTACATTGTAAAATTATCTGGTCAGATCAGCAGATTTAAAATTTCTTTCTAAAAGCGTGAATAAAAAAACCCTGAACCGTTACTTTTGGAGTATATAATGCACGTGCCCAGGCCTGGGGAGTTTCATGTACAGGTTACTTCAGTCTTCACCTTCCTCTGAGGCGTTCGATGTGGGCCTGCACCACCCGACAGTGACTTCTGTTTGTTTTTTCCTTCTACTCAGAGTATCAAAAATGTGAATTGTCTGAATTGGCTGGAATAAAGGTGCACGTTTGTGTCCCGTTAGCTAAATGGGTAACTACCAGGGTACAAACTGTTCAAATCGGTCTGTAGCTTGTGTGAAGGACTAAGGTAGACCTTCCTCCCCCTCCATAGCCCAGTATGGTGGGTTATGACAAAAGCAGACACCAACCTTGTCCTCTGCTCAGGTCTCCGATGCTCTCTGCTCAGTGGTTTCAGCCTCTGTTTTGAGGCTCTTGACTGAAGATAGATCTGTGTTTTTAGATCTTTTTGATCCCTTGGACCTCCTTTGTGGGGCTGCAGACTTGAGGCTGCAAATTATGCAGGTACCAAAAATCCCCAAACAAATCAAACCATCTCTTCTGCAGGGATGATGAATTCTTCGTCTGTTATCCTTTAGGGCTTGCTCGTAGTTGCTCTGTGTTTTTCTTAAGTCTGCACAGCAGCTGTGTTAGCTTTCATGTTGGAGACCTTGCTAATAAACCTTGCATTTGGTTTACTCTTCAGAGACAAACTGGCTGGAGAGTTTTCCTGAGGCTTATTTTCCCATTTATGTTGCTCCTAATAAGTAGGTTTGCCTTCAGTATTGCTGGAATAACCCTCAGTTGCAGCTTAATTTAAGAAGCATAGCTCATGGACCTGTTTCTTTTGAGTTATTGGCTGTTTGCAGTAATGGGGGCTTGTGAAAACCTGGTTCCCCTCAAAAGGGAGGCCAAAGGCTGTTTGATCTCGAAGAGCAAACTCTGCCTAGGAAAGCTGCCTGCTCTCAGCAAGCCGTGGAGGATACAGTGCTTTGTTCGAGGGCTGCCATTCCTTTTAGAGCTTTGTGAAGGAAACCAGTGTGTCAAATTGTCATGATATTTTTTTTCTAATCAAAGAAATACATAGTTAAAGCAACTGGATTTACCTCTTGAGACAATTACTCTTGTCAGAACAAGAACTTGAGCAGCTGCTGACTTCAGCTGTTTTCTAAAAGCCCAAATGTAGAATCTTCGTCTGAAGACAAACCAAAATTCTTCTGCTGCTGTTCTTTGTTTCAAAGTCACAAACTAAACCGAGCTGTTGTATGCAATAAATTGACATTGACAGTACCTCCGGAAACGTTTAAAAGCTGTTTTTACATGACATCAGACGGTCTGTTGAACCAGCTACTGGGTAAGTCACAGGCTCCCCCGCTGCCAAGCCACCCCTCAGCGAGAAGAAGGGACGGGGTGAAGCCCTGCGTCTTTTATTAGACACAAAGTGCCCGTTGTCAGAGCCGGGTATGAATTTTGTAGCGACATAAATGAAGTGCAGCTTGAAGGCCGTGACATAATTGAGATAAAGATTGTGGCAGAAAAAGGGGAATGAGGTGCTGGAAACACGGAGGAAGACAGGGACTGCTGATGGGAGCAGAAGATTGACAAGATAATGCGAGGGGTTGTGAAGCAATGTGCTGAATACAGAAGAAAAATCAACATTAATGGGAGCGTATGTAAACTAAATAAGAGCTTTCTCCTTGGCCCATTGGCAGTCTCTTGACTTGACCTTGGCAGCTTGCTCACCCTGCAGGGGAGAGAGCAGAAACAGTCTTGACATCTTCTGCTGAGTTTGCCCAACGAGAAGAATCTGCGAGTTAGGGATGTTTTCCATGTTCAGATCGGAGAATGAAGGGCCTTGCCTGATCAGCAGGCCCTGTCCTGGCTAGATCAGGAGAGTGAGTGAGGAGGAGAGAGCCTGGAGCAGGTTCCCCTTGAAGGCAGAACATTGCAGCTGCTCACTTGGCACCCTGTTGTATCTGAAGGCTGAGTAACTACTCTAGCCACGGCGCTTGTGGGGGATGACTTGCCCAGGGTAACAAATCAGTTGAGTAAAACATGTTTCTTATTCCTTTTCTTGCTTCTCTGCTGATGAAATTTCCGGAGGCGAAGATCAAAAAGCCTTGAAACAAAGCACTGACTTCCTTCAGCGTTCTGTTGGGTCAGTGATAATGCTCATGTGCTGATAACTGCAAAGGCGCTGGATGCCGGCACGGTGCACTGGATATCCGGCAGCTGCCCTGTAGGAGAGCCGAGCTCTCGTGTTTGTTTTCATAGTGTAGAGCTCTGCTTTGTTCGTAGTGGTAACTGTTCAACTTCCCTGTGCCAGCTACAGCAATTGCCGAAGTATTGTTTTTCTAGAAAAGCATTATTTGATATGATTTAGCCTCTTGCTGCACTTCATAGAATCACAAAATCATTCAGGCTGGAAAAGGCCTCTAAGATCATCAAGTCCAACCATCAACCCAACACCCCCATGCCTAATAAACCACGTCCCGACGTGCCACATCTACACGTTTTTTGAACCCCTCCAGGGATGGGGACTCCACCACTTCCCTGGGCACCCTATTCCAATGTCTGACCACTCTTTCAGTAAAGAAATGTTTCCTAATATCCAATCTAAACCTCCCCTGATGCAACTTGAGACCATTGCCTCTTGTCCTATTGCTAGTTACCTGGGAGAAGAGACCAACACCTGCCTCACTACACCCTCCTTTCAGGTAGTTGTAGAGAGTGATAAGGTCCCCCCTCAGCCTTTTCTCCAGACTAAACAATCTTTAATCGCCAAAGTGAGGAAAAGAACCAGCACCATGTCAAATCCGAGTTTTCTGTGCCTCGGTGGAGGTGTTCAGTGGGTCACATAGGGGATCGGTTGTTGGCCTCCTGTTACCACATCATGGCCTAAAACAACACCGTGTTTGTGGCAGTCTGCAGAACATCAGCTCTGGAGTGTAGCATTACAGAGAAATATCCTGACTTCTGCTGTGGACTTAAAGTCCAAGGGAAAGTCTTTTTCAGAGAAACATCCAGCTGCAAGCCATCAGCGGCTTCAGACGGTAATACCATTAGATTCCCTGTTCCTTGCTTGTCACTACAGTGTAACTTTTCAGTCCATCAGCTTCTGCCTTGACCTTATTCTGGCAAACTCCTTTCAGCCCACAGAAGCACAGCATTTAATAAACATTTCTCTCTGAAAGCAGCCAAACAAGAACAAATGCTGCAGAACGAGTCTCCTACTCTCATTTCCCAAAGCACGCAGGTCTGAACCTGCGAGAGATCGCCTTGTTATAGAACCGAGCTCCATCGGAGGCTGCAAACCTCTCAAAAAACCAGGCCAAAAGTCAAGTAACCCCCGTTCCCCGCAGCGCAGGCTGGGGAGGGATCATGCTTGCGTGGCCAGACTATAAAGCAATGTAATCCAGTTGCTTGAGTCTGCAGGGAAACTGCTCAGAGAGGGCTTGAGCCAGCGGTGTGCTGCGCTCAGCAGCTCCTTCAGTCGCCCCGCTGCACTGCGCTTCTGAGGCACCTGGTGGGTTGATGTTCCTCAGGTCCAGCACGTGGACTGCAGTTCTGTTAAAACGGCTTTATTACCACACACTGACACGCCACTTGGGTGATGCTCTTATTTCTTTAACTTTGAATTTCCAGTGAACCTTTGTGAGGTTTTTTTCCCTTGTTGAAACTGAGTTTCTGAGAGTTGTGTGCCAGTTAAATACAGGAGTCCAGCTCAACCGCGGCTTTGCTCGGACTGTAGTTGTGGGGACACACGGACGCTTTTCTGCATCTTGTAGCCTAGCTGGTGTCCTAGAGTTGTCTTGCGCAACAGAAACACAGTAAAGAAAAGGTGTTTCATAATGCTGGGAACTTGAGGATGATTCCTCTAAGTTTTGTGCTATCTGGAGTAGTGAGCCCTGACTCACATTAAGTAGGAGCTGGAGGCACTGGCCGTGCTGCCAGAAGGTGGACCGATCGGCCCTCAGTGTTTCAACACGCTGCTCCTTTCTGAGAGCTTTTTCCAGTAACAAAATTATCAAATCCAGATGCCTCATTTGCTGAAGACCTAACTGTCTCCCTGTGAACGCCTCAGACTGGCCTTAACACTAATCCTAGAGAAATGGAGGGGATTTGGGACACTTGGCTAAGTATGTTTTGCTACAGGCTGTTGCTCCTGCCTCGTGCAGGCAGCCTGTGGCTTGCGCCCTCGTGAGCGTGCTGCAGATTGCCTTTTAACTCCCTCTCGCCCACGCAGGCTTTATGGTAAAAGGCTTAACGGTGACTTCAAGAGGGGAAGTTTGTTTTTTCCCCAAGGTACGAGTTTAAGCTGTGCTGCCGTATGTCCTGCCCGTGGTGGCACACGTTGTGGGTGTAAGCAAAGAGGGGCCTGGAGAGGGGCCCTACATTTACATCACTGGGAAATGTCGGTGCCCTCTGGGGAGCGGTGGGGAGGAGGAGAGGCCTTTCGTTAACTGAAAAGCTGTTCAGCGTAAGCCATATTCCAATTCTGCAACTAAACGAAAAGCTAAACTAATCGCTGAGCAGAACTAATCTCTCTTTCCAGCAAGCCATTTCACAGGGCTTGCACTTCACTCAAGGAAAGCCCGTGTAGCCGAGGGGAGGCTTCTGCTGTGCTGAAAACATTAGCACCTCGCAGGTACGGATCCCCGTTCCCTCGACACGCGAGTGCTGGAAGTCATAGAATTTTAAGGTTGGAAAAGACCTTTAAGATCAAGTCCAACCGTCACCCCAACACCACCAGGCCTGCTAAACCGTGTCCTGAGTCACCTCCATCTGTGCGGTAACTCAGCTGGGTTACAGCAGGGACTTGTCCAAACTCGGTGAACTGTTTACCATGTGGCAACACAAGTGAGATTCAGTCTGAGATGAAGGCTCCTACCTCTACAGTCTGCTTGTGAGCCTGGTTTCTGCGGTGCTGTAGTCAGTGGAGCCCAGAGAACAGGCACACGCACCTGCAACTCAAGGAGAGGCCTACTGGGCAGGGATAAAATTACAGAATCATTCAGGTTGGAAAAGGCCTCCAAGATCAAGTCCAACCATCCATCCATCACCACCATGCCTAATAAACCATATCCCGAAGTGCCACATCTATGGTTTTTTTGAACACCTCCAGGGATGGGGACTCAACCACCTCCCTGGGCAGCCTGGTCCAATGTCTGACCACTCTTTCAGTAAGGAAATGTTTCCTAATATCCAATCTAAACCTCCCCTGACACACCCTGAGGCCATTGCATCTCATCCTATTGCTAGTTACCTGGGAGAAGAGACCAACACCTGCCTCACTACAACCTCCTTTCAGGTAGTTGCAGAGAGCAATAAGGTGTCCCCTCAGCCTCCTCTTCTGCAGACTAAACAGCCCCAGCTCCCTCAGCTGCTCCTCAAAAGACTTTTTCTCCAGACCCTCACCAGCCTCATTGACCTTCTCTGGACATGCTCCAGCATCTCAATGCCCTTCTTGTAGTGAGCTCCCTTGAAAAATGACAAATGTTTGTGCTGAAGTACAGGATGAGATGCTGTGGGTCATGTAAGATGTCAGTGGGTTACTGTAGAAGACTGCTACAAACTGGTTTTGTGTCGACATTGCCATTGTCATCTCTTCCTGGCCTCTGAAAAAACCACCACAACCACCGCTTGTGCACAGAGTAGCACATGGACAGGCAAGAGCGGACTTGTCTAAGCGGGCAGCACGCATGGCACAAACTGCACGTATGTGGACACACTCTGCGCATGCCCAGTTCCCCCTCTAAAAGGGCAGCACATGCTCCTCGGAGCCCTCTCTTTCTCTTGCTCTCCTCCTCACCACCTTGCTCCTGGCCTCCGCCCTTGCTAGGGCCTCCATGCTTGCACAGAGACTGAGCCAACCGTACGTCGCTGGACATCGTCAAATCTGTGGTGGTGGTAACTGATCCACCCCCTGCGCTTCTTTTCCTCGCCCGCTGGGATTTTTCCGACTTTACTCCTTTTTTTTTCTGTCTCGTCTTCTCCTCCCCCCACTGCCATCCCCGCCCGACCTCCGATTCCCGGCTCACTGAAATAAAGTTTACAAGATTGCACGGCATATGACTCCATTTGCGTCTTAATCTCGTCTCCTGGGAACGCATCGAAACCTCCCTGATAACGGACAGTTACTGAGAGCCAGATATCTCACTTCTCTATGGTGAGGCAGCAAGCGCAGTAAGTGATGTGCTGGCTTTCTCTGTCCTGGGTTATCTTGTCTCACAACGACCGACTACCTGCAGGAATCCACTCAGAATTGCCAGGCAAGCCTCAGCGTTAAAATAGTTCCATGAAATTTAACCCAACATATTTTTGCAACAGAAGCACTCAGCCTGGATTTCTGATACGCTGAAAATTCAAGATCAGGAAGGAGCATGACCCAGGCTGTACTGATAGCTCTTCAGTTTTGTTACACAACCCACTGCTGCTTAGATTCAGCCAAGCCCACTCAGCTAACTTCACGCCATTTACGCATGAAGTTGTTACTAATTCTAATTTATAGTCTTGATGCTGTCATTAACTGTCATTCATATATAATCAATGGGACAACAGGCAGGGGCCAAGCTTGTTGTAAGCATGAGTTCTTGAACCTTGTTCATACACTAATTTGTTCTGGTGATGTGCAATATGGAAATGTAATAGGAGCCGTAATTGGCCCTACAATCCAGGGTGTCCAGGATGTGCAATGGGAGGGGGAAAAACCCCCCACGGAATCAACGCACTAAGATACACCTTCACAGAGACTAGCCACGAACCAAAGATACACGGTTACACAATATATTTGGCCAATTCTTTAAAAAAAAAATTAAAATAATACTTTGCTGATTTTTATGCTCTTTTTTAGTGTTTTTCAATTAAGTTTTGGTTATTTCAATACATTTAAGTAGGGGTTTTACAGAGACAGAAAAAATGTGTTAAAACATTCAATTTCTAGCAATAGTTGAATTATGTTTGGATAAAGTAGATTCTGCTTTAGCAAGGTATTAAATGTTTTGTAACAGGTCTACATTTTATGGCAGCCTGCATCTACCCATTCCATGTCTGATCATAGAATCATAGAATCATAGAATCATAGAATCATAGAAAGTTTTGGGTTGGAAGGGACCCCTAGAGGTCATCTAGTCCAACCCCCCACAGCGAGCAGGGACACCACTAACTAGATCAGGTTGCTCAGAGCCCTGTCCAACCTGGTCTTGAATGTTTCCAGGGATGGGGCCTCCACTACCTCTCTGGGCAACCCGTTCCAGTGTTTCACCA
>Ga0065711_1047024_pt1 | contig 12567 bp, 4 predicted proteins | sample Hoacrofraction12_FD_59098 | JGI IMG/M metagenome (GOLD analysis project Ga0065711, IMG submission 59098) | Hoatzin crop microbial communities from Cojedes, Venezuela - Epithelial fraction 12 v2 (version 2) | ecosystem: Host-associated > Birds > Digestive system > Esophagus > Crop | place...
TTTTTTTTTTTTTTTTTTTTTTTCCCCTGCTCTGGCTGGTTTAACTGTTTGGTGGCTGTAACGGTGTTTGTCAGTTTGCAACAGTTCCTGTTCCAGCATTCATGTTCTAGGCCGCGGGCATGTTTTTCTCCGCTTGTGTACTGTACTTCACACCTTCTGGCAAATAAAATTAAAATTAGCGATACCTGGTATCACTATCATCACTTAGGTTTGTTAAGCCTCTTCATAGTTCCCAGCAAGTTATAGGCCCTTTTGTGGTTTAAGTGAAAGCTGACTTCATTTTCTGTTAATGAAAAACTACGTACTGTTAAAAACTATTTTCTTATCAATAAATAACTCATTTCCAATATTGCTATTTTTTTTGCCTTTTTTTTTTTTTGGCATTTGTGCTCATCAAAATATAGCTGTAGAGCAGGAGACCTTCTGCCACGAAGTTCGTAATAATGTGAAAAAATATGGTCTGATTAGCTTTGAACTGCATACTGCTCTTAAAAATGTGTTTAACCAAGGAATGTATGTTTGCCTTTGTTCCCAGTGTTTGGACACTACTCTTTTGAGCCACTTTTTCACAATCGTAGGTATAATTTTTTAAAGGCACCAAATTTGGCACTCTGTTCTAACGTCATAAATCTGGAGTGACTCCAGGGGACGGGATTGTGAGCCACTTACATGGGTGTATATCTAGAATAACTCCATTTATTGGACTTAATCCAGGCGTGTAGTGGAGTAACAGAGCTCAGAAAGTGATCTGCTGCGTATCGCCGTTATTTTCCCTATATCTTTTTATGGCAAAAAAGCACTGTGGGCTTAAGTAGGATTTTTGCCTGATTAAGGAGCTGCGTTAAGCGTCTGCAGAAGTGGTTAACACCCCTATTCCAGTCACTAATCTTGCATGCACTTACACTAATATTGAACTTGGCCTGGAGGATTTCATGTCTCAGTGATGAGAAATCATCAGCACCCACAGCTCCCGAGCGTTTGTAGTACCAGGCTGGAACATAATGCCACCCAGAAATATCTCAGTAAAACAGATATTTCAATCGCTCTGGTGGTAAAGCGCCGGAGGTGGAGGAGGTAACGAGAAGCGGCCGTCGGTGGTTCAGCTCTTGCGGTGCCAGGCAGCTGGCCGTCTCAGGTTCCGTGTGATGAGTTTGCAGGTCTCAGCCTGCCTCTGCCGAGCCGGGGCGTTTCTCCTCGGAGGGGTGAGGGGACGGCGAGTCTGTGGGCAGTTACTTGCACCCAGAGCGCAGCTCTCCAGTGCCGCGACTCACTCGCCCTTCTGGTTATGAGCGAATACCCTCTGCTCGGCGTGGCCACCTCCGCTTTGGGCCTCCGCACTGAGGAAGTGGCTTGGAGCAGAGGAGCCTGTTCGGGGGACAGGCTGGAGAGAGCAGAATAACCGGGCGTGGGATGACGCCGGTGGAGTGAGCCTTTGTGCACCGCGTGCTGCTTATACATATTTTATTGCAAGACGAATGACCTGTGTGACTGAGAGTATTAGAAAGTAATTATTTTCAGAAGGGCCATACATGCATAGTTGAAAGTCTTTTTGAAGATAAACAGCGCAACATTTCTCCCTTGCGCTTCTGGCCTGATTGAATTTATTCAGAAAGGTAGATAGAACTAGTCTTGTTTTAAGACATTTATAAGAGACCTGGAATTTCAGTTAACAAAAATTTTTATGTAATAGATCCAGTGGCCTAGTTTCCTGTAAATTATGAAAACAGACACTTAAATGCAGTCGTCACCTGAAAAGCAAGTAAGGATTTAAACATGAGAGTTTAAAAGTAATTGTTTCAGTAATGTAGCTAGTAAAACAAAATCAAGGCCGAATTTTCCCCTTGCTGAAGTTCAGCAGCACAGCTTTGTAGATGGCAGTCAGGATTATCATTGTCCTTGTTCACGGAGTGTGCTGCTTTTGTTGTGGTGTACTAATTGAAGGGGAAATGCAATAAAGAAGTATGGCAGGCTCTAAAGGAAATGCGTGTCGGAATTGCATCGATGGTCTGAAGCGCTGGCTGGCTGCAGAGCTACTCCAGCGTGTGAGGCAGCTCACGCTGGTGCTGCTCGAGCGGCGGCATCGGGCTGGGCGACAGCCTGAGCCGAGCCCGTGGGTTGTGGATGGCTTGGCTGCTTTGGAGGCCTGTGCAGGTACAGCGCGTGCGGTTCGCAGGGGGCAAGTTGCAGGTTCAGTTGCAGGTCTCTGCTGAGACTGCCGGAACCAACTCTGCTTTAGCAAGTAAAAATATAATTACCATGAGAAACAGAAGTACAGCAGGCTTGGCACAGGTAGATATTTCATTGCAAAGAAATGACGTGCTATATTCCAGTGACTTCAGTAACCTAAGTTTTGCAAACTGAAAATTCTGACCTCACCCTTTCATTTTTCTTTTATGCAGGACTCTTAAGTGTGAGAAATAAGTAAATAGGTATCTGGACAAAGGCACTGCGTCTTGGAGTCTTGTTCAGTGGTTCACGTTCTTTAAATAAAGAAGTTGAAGACTTTTACTTGGTTTTGGCTGAGCTGATACATGACTAATGTTTTACAATGTAAGAAACTTTGCAGACTCCTGATTTTTGCAAGAAGACAAAAACGGGATCGATGACTGTAATTCCTTTTTTGATCTCAGTGCGTGTGTTAAGAATGTAATGCTTTATGCCTTAGTTTGTTTTTTTCCTCAAAGCTGTAGTCTGAGGTGGTTGTACAACCCATGCAAATCTGTGTGCATGCATTGGTCTCAGTCTGCAAAGTTACTTTAGTGCATGTCCCAGTGAGGGTTTTGCTGAATGAGGATTGATTAAAGAACCTATCTAGAGTTAAGCATGTGTGTCAATCCTTCAGTAAATAGGAACGAGTGAGTATGCCCATAAACTGAAACAGCAAAAATGCTTCTCGGTGACGGAGAAATGGTCCCGCTAAATCCTTTTGTTGTCCCAAGAGTGATAAAAATACTTGGTGAGATTCCAAGTGAAAAAACAAAATGTATTTTGTTTGATATGTGATGTCAGCAGAAATTCAATCCTGGCTCTTTCACTGAGCAAAGATACAGAAATAGAAAAAAAAATTTCACATTGGTAGAGTTTTCCTTTGTTTACTTAATTTGGGAGTTTGCAGTAATATGCATTGACTCTTGCATGCCACTTTTAATGACAAAATAGTGCACAGGGTAATGTCACATTCCCAAGGCTGAGTATTTTTAACCTAATAGTAGTAGTTGCAGTAGTATGTTTTCTGCACGATGCCCCTCCTCAGATAAAATATGTTCTATTAGTAGTGAAGACGGTCATCTCAACTTGCTTACGATTCTTCACCTCATTAAGATCACATTTAGGAAAAGAGCACTCAAGACTGAATAAATGGGCTCTGCATTCTACTTATATGTACTCTGTCTGCAGGATTAAATCTATAGTTTATTTGTGCTTGAGTTAATAGCAAAGGCAGTCTCTCTCGGTCCTCATTGGGGTGTCATAGCATGTTGTAAATTCTTTGACTCTTAACTGTGTTTTTGTTTCTTTTTATTTTGGTTTCCATCTCCTCAACTCCTGGATCAACAGTCACATCGCAGGCCAAGCCAGATGGGCAAGCCATACAAGCTGTGAATTTATTCTTGACCCCTGTAGGACAGTGACCACCTTAATTTTTGTCTTCACCATACAGATACGCACTGCCAATAAGGTGAGAATATAATGCCTTTTATTTCCTCTGACAAGTGTTCACTGTCTGCTCTTGGCTTTCGTCAGCGTGGGCACCTTACCGGTGTCTGTACAATTACCTACCCGTGATGTTTTGTACTTCCCTTGCCTGGCAGTAGAGGTCCTTGAGAAACTCTCGCCAGAAAAATTCCACTAACTCTGATGACTCAGTTCGGTGACTTACAGGACAGTGGGTTCCAGATGAGTGGTTTTACGCTCACCTCAGGTCAGAGCATATTCAGTTACTAAAAGGTGATAGTGTGAATGGAGAAGTTCACAGGTTTTGATTTTTATTGCAAAATGCCACACCTAAAATTGTATAAATCCTTCCCGCACTTTCATGAACGTTTTCGGTGGTTCCTATTGCTTGCAGCTGGCTTGACTTTTCCAGTGTCCTGAGTTTCTCCTGTGCACTAAACTTTGTGTGGCATAAGGATACTTCCCAGGATAACTAGTCACTGCTGACATGCCTTGGATATATTTTATTCTGGTTTGAGGAATGTTTTCAATTCTTCTGATTTTTTTGCCTGGGATGCTGTAGCCAGACAGGATGTAATAGTGCACATATATCAGTCTGCTCTCCCTCTCCTCTCTCTCTCCTTCCCATATGGTTGTGGAGAATACCTTGAAAAAAACAAGTCTCGAGGCTCAACGATCATATTGCCAATAAAAAGAACATAAATTTTTATTTTATTTCTGTAATCTGATTGTCATTAAGCCAGCCTGGTTTTTTGGACCTGTTATATGATTTTTGAGTGCTTGGGATTGCCAATACTGCTAATGCTTAAAAAAAAAAAGATAAAGGGTCATAAGAAAATTGCCTGTGTCTTTAAATAAAAGAAAATGAAGTGTAGTTGTTACTTGCAGAAAATCTAAGGATTATTTTTTTTCTGTTTGCAGCCAGAAAACTTAATTACTATAGCGTTCTATTTATGAGGGGCTTATCAGAAAGTCTCCACTGCAGAATAACTTTTTAATGTACACAGCATGTCATAGAAAATTATGCGGCACACAGTTTACATTTTATTGCGGCTGCGGCAGGGGTGCTGTGCTTTAAAGGGAAGTTGTCTAAGCAAGTAGTTACGTGCGACGTTGTGCCTGTTACGGTTTACAAATGAGCTTGAATGGTGGGGGTAGTTTGTAACCTCTGTATTTCTTTGGAGCAATAAGAATTTCTTGAGAGTGAAAAACCAGACAAAGTTCCCATGCGCTGACACATTTCGTCTTTCAGTTTTGGAAGAAAACTGACTTGGTAGCAGCTATTGACTCGGGAGATCAAATAGAAGAAAGCTTTTTGTTATGACATTATCATTTCCGCAAAGCATTTCATTTTTTTTCAGAATTAGCTTGGGTTGTATGAAATTGTATTTATTTGCAGAGGTGATTACTACAGGGAAGGCTTATATCTCTTAATTAGAGAAGTAATTGTTTATATTGTGTTGGTCAAATCCTATGAATAATCAGATTGTGTTGTCCACAATGTATTACTAAGTCACTTCGAATATTTTAGCATTTGGCATTTCCTGCAATTGAATGAGAAAGAGTATATTAGATGTTAAGCAAACATTTTGGATAAAAAATATAACGTAGTGAAGTCTGATGCAGAGGCATGACAGGAGTATAATACTATACTGCTTTTTTCTGTAGCAGTGCAGCTTGAAGTATAGTGGTGTTTTTGTGGACCTTAGATCAGATTTGTTTTGGCTTCCTTTCTTGTTTCTGGACATTTTAGTGACTGCGCTTGGTATACCGCTGTTGGCCTCATTAATTAGTTCTCATTTTCTGTAGGGAATGATCAAAGTCAGGCCCACTATATGGCTGTAGAAGTGAAATAAAAATTGTTGGGGTGGAGACTGCCTGCTTACAAATGTTCTCTCTGTCACTGGGTGTAACAGGAGGGAGCTTGCTGTAGTAACACGTGAAGGAAACGTGACCTGGCACCGTGCAGTGAGCAGCCACGGATAGGTTCCACAGCTCGAGATCAAGCATCATGTGCTAAGACCCATCGTCTTCCCGGCTTTCGCGTTTGTTTCGGAGTGAAGGTGGCAACAGCCCCGCTCTGTTTTAGGCAGACCTGGGTTGTTACCACGGAGTCTGTCCGAGGGACCGAGCATCGGATGCCTTTGAACACGTCCAAAGTCAGATCTCGGAAACCTCTCTTTTGGCCTAACAGCACTACACACTTGTTCATGGCTTTACTTGCATGAGGAATTGTGTGGCTTCAGGGAGTAACGTCACCGTCGTGTGTGAGCTCCAGGCATGCTTACCCTTCAAATTCAAGCAACATTCTTGCAGAGCCTGCTAAGCATCTTGCCTGAAGAAGGACACTGGGATTAGTAAAAATAAAATTAAGATAAATAGAGGTACAGGTTGGTTTTAAAAAAAAAAAAAATCGTGACTTAATTTTAGCCTGGTCTAAAAACCATAGAGTTATTGTTACTTGTTCAGAGCGTGCAACGCCTCTTTCCATGTAGGCAAATTACTCAATGCTTTCTTTTAAACAGTTGTGTTGAAAGGATTTTGTGAGAGGCACTGGACATTTTAACAACTAAAGAGTTCTTTTTTATCTTTTACACTGTTGAGTCACTTGATATCTATTAATCATATTATAGCATTGGGTTGAATTCACAACCACAGCTCATTTGTAAGTTTGGTTTTTTTTTTCCTGAATTTTCCATAAGTATGTCTGTACACTACCTAATATGGCTTATTTTTTACTTAAGGTGTAATTTCTGTTTTATGCAGAATTCTAGCTACTGCACTCTGTAAACGGACAACAATCTGTCCTTTTAAAATACTTTGTAGTGAACATAAGAAGAGCTAATCTGTCTCTATATTAATGTGTCCATGTTTTTGATTGCCATATTGGGGTCCTTTTATTCTAGCTGGTTTTATTTCTTCCCTCTCATCCTCTTTAGTGAGGCCTACAATAGATGTGGGGCTATAAGAAGGTATGTGGTGGAGATTTTGAACATACTAAGAGCACAAGTGAAATGGAGATGTCAACTAGGTATAATTGGATCGTAATTAGAAATATATTTTTTTTAAATTGTTTGGTTTGTGTGTAAGTGAATAACTCTTAAGGTAGATGAAGTGAAGTGACGTGAGTGCAGACTGACATCTTAGAAGTGAGGCTTTGCGGTCCCCTCAACCCTACCCCCTCACCTCAGCCCTGACCTTTCACATTTTTGCTCTGTTGTTCCTTCAGCAGATACTGCAGGTCTGGTGTTTGAGTGACTGAAAGTTTCGTAACACAGCCTAAAGTGTGAGTGAAGTTGAGTGTAGTGATGTGTCTACATGAAAGCGCAAGGCTCGTGTTCATAACGTGATACAAGCCGAGACCTGAGTTTGGTTCACCTTTCAACTTCTGTTTTGAAAAGGTGTATCTGCAAATGGAATAGGAGACTTGCTGTCCCACGCACTGTAACTTGTTAACGTTACTTTGAAGTGTGGGCTTTCGGGTGTTAGGGAGGTGGAGAGCTTCTGTGTGCTGATGGCTGACAGGAGCGAGATGACCAGATATGATGTGCAGATATGTATGAGCTTCAGCATCTCCGTGTGCCCCTCTCCTGCACTCCCCCTCGGCTGTGTGTGTTGGTCAGGGACCTGCTGGTGGGTTTTGCCATGCCTCAGTACTAGGGGTATGCTCTTGGCTGAAGGTTAGCCCTCAATACGCGGGGTGTGCTTCTGGTTGAAAGTTAGCCCAAGTGACAGTGACTGGATCTGGGTGCGTTAGCTGAAGGGTTTCTTGTGGTGGGATACTGTGCCGGAGGCAACCCCCAAGTTTGATAATTCCTTCTTTATTTTCTGATCAGTTACTTAGCAGTGATCAACTCATTTTGTGTCTAGCTGAAAACCTGACTTAAGGGTTTATTGAGTCACTCTTCGCTCTATAAAAAGTACAAATGTTGAAGCGTTTCTCACTTGTACTGGAGAATGGTCGTGACTGTTACCACGTTTTTGTTTGTCAGGTACCCACGTGTGAAGGCCCATGTAGTTTTGTAAATTTAACATTTCTGTGAGGCCAGCTACTTAAAAGAAAGTTAGGCTTTAATGGAGAAGGATAATTACAAAAAGCAGGCTTAATCCTCCTTTACTGTGCTCAGAAGTTTTGTGCTACTGATTATTTTCTCACTGGTGCGCTTACTTCTCACTACCAGGTGTAGGAGCAGAGTAGAGAGTGATTTTTCAAATGAGTATGGTAGTAAATGTGTTTCTCCTCTTCCATAGCCCCTGAACACATCATTTCCCTGGTATGGTGCTGTGTTCATAGCTTTCCCCAGATAGTCTGACAGCAAGTAGATCCAGAATGGTTTGAAAATTCACTGTATGCAAGAGGAAAAAAAATCCTAGTAGATTATGAGACTAGAAGAGGTTGTAAGTTTATCCTCTATGTACCACTAGCAGTTAAAAACCCATAGCACTAATCACATGTAATGCATTTTTATTTACAGATTAGTAGGCTCTACTCTGACATATGACTAACAGGGAAGCTCCTCCCTTTAACGGTTGTATGTCATCTGCTTCAGAGAACTAATTACTTGGCAATTCCCATTTGATAATTCCCTCTTTATTTTCTGATGAGTTACTTAACAGTCATGAGCTTGTTGAGCAGAATACCGTGCTTAATCTGTGCTTCAGAAACTACAGTGCGGGCCTGGGGATATAATTGTTTTCTAAATGCTGTTTAGCCTTGCCGTAGGAACATTGACACCACACTAAGACACGTTCACAGTTAATGGTAAGCTTAACGGGAGTGATGAGCAGCATTTGCCAAAAAATAAAAGAGGGGTTTAGATTACTGTTGCACTGTGAACAGGAAGTTACATACATCATTTCTCCAAAACCTAGCACAATTTAGACATTAGGAAGTCGAAGCTTGTGTCAGAGGAGTCTCCTCTCCACTGAAATGATCCGTTTTAAAGGAAATGTTATTCTTAAAAAGAAAAATCACTATTTTCTTGTAATATGTATTTGACAGTTCAGCTGATACTGATGATTGTTATGTCATTTTAATGTGAAATACTGTGTTTTCTCTACTGTTACCTGTCTGTCTGTATTCTTCCCCAATCGCTTTTTGCATTCTTTTACTCTAATGGCATTGCTGTGAGCAACCTTTTTTTCTGACTGGGGAATGCATTACAAGTCTCCCTGCTAATTACAACACCGCAGTGTTCCTAAAGGGTACCTGAGTTCAGTGGTGCTTAGCTACAGTGCCAGGCGTGGGGATTTATGGGGTGGAGTGACATCAGTCTGCTCGTGGCAGTCCTGGTAAGGTCAAAGGGAGTTGCTCCTGCAGATCAGCGGTCAGATGGATCCCATTCAGACCCAGAGTGTCTGAAATTCAACTCTGTGAAACCATGCTATGGAATTTGATTCAAATTTTATTATTGTCTCGGGTAGACAAAGGTTTGTGGATCAGCTGCAGTCACTTTGGCTAGCTGGTGGCATTATCCCACAGATCCTGATCCAATGCTGGAAGCTGAGAATTGGGCTGTTTTTACTTGAATAAGATGTGTAGTATTTTGTGTATTAGCTCACATGACATTGCATCATCAGGCTTGGTGATTTATTAGATATTCACAGTGATATCTCTTGGCCAGTACTGGAAACTGTGTCACAGGCTTGTTTCATCAATGAGAAAAAAGTATTTGTACATAGTTACATGTGTTTTTTGTAAAATTAATCAGAGGAACAATATTTTTATGAAACACAGAGTTCAGAACAGATTAATCTACTTTAATTGTGTTCATGAAGTACAATAGCTATAAAATGTTTTGAAAGGAGTATTAATCAAGTTGATCAAAGGTGGCTTGAAGTACAGAATTGAAATACAAGCACAATTGCTTTCTATCTGTCTATGCTTGCTGTAGCTTGGGTGATTATTTTAAAATTTTTAATACAACAATAAGTTCCATTTTGCTTTCTGGATCTTTTTTTCCCTACAGATTGTGTTACATTTTAAAAGCAAAGATACAAGAGGGTAAAATAGGTAAAATTTTGCTCTTACTAAAATGCAATAAGTGAGGACCATAATAAAATAAGCAATAAAAACTCAAGAGAAGGTCATTGAACCATTTTTTCAATTTTTTGAAGTGTGCTTTTTATCCTGTTTCATTCTTTTAATGACTTAAGACTTAAGGTTGTCTCAGGTAGCGCTGCATAGGCATTGCTAAAAACAGAAATCTTCAATAGGAATCAGAAAAGAAATATATGAGCATGAGCAGACTACCCCACCTGTGATCTGCAAGGTTTGCTTGCACACCTGGGAGTTGTCCCTTGACAGATCCTTCTACAAACCATTGCAGCTGTTGTGGAGGGACCTGCATCCTGACCCTCGGTGTCAGATTCATTTTACAAAGGCAGCCAAAGAGTTTAGGTGATGATTCGGGTTGGTCTTCAACCACTTGCTCAGAGGCGAAAGGTTGCAGTGGCGATTGTCCATATGTGAATTGTCCAAACCACTGTCTGTTCACCTTCCTCTGCGGGCTTAGCAGTGTTTCCCCAAAGACTCAGACTCCACTCGGGCAGCATTGCCTATGATTTCAGAAGAGATGGCGCCTAAGGATGTACAGATTTAGTCCAAGGCAGTTTCTTCCCTGAGCAAGGGGAGGCAATGTTCCTTGTCATTAAAATTTGACTTTGAAGTAAAATGTTTGGCCTCAGACGTGCCGATAGTGGTATTTCTATCAATATTTATGTGAGTAAAACACTACTGTATGAATATTGTGAACGTGATCTTTCAGTTAATACAAGATGTTAATTGCATACTAATGTCTTAAGATTTGAGCATCTGGTTTAAAACAAACAAACAAACCCCAACTCATTAACATACGGTGGAGGTTTCTCTGTTGATGACTCCACTTGTCTCCCTGACACTCAACTGAAATGGTACCTTTCCGCCTACTTTGTTACGAATGAAAGAACTAATACATCCTAGATTTTGTACTTCTGTCCTCTGAATTCTGTCTCCCTTCTTCCCCGCCAGCTGCACTGGCCTGTGTTAGCGTGGCTCCTCTGTGAGCAACACTTGCCGGTGGAGTAGCCAAAGACAAACTGGTGGGTCTGGGCAAACGCTTTGCCTTTGCATCTCCTAGCTGGCAGAACTGAGAGGCTGCTTCGCCCTTTTGCTTAGGTCTTATCTGACTTGTCTTTGAATCAGGGATGAGTTTCAGGTTTCCTACTTATAAGTCTTGCTAAATTTTCTTGGATCTCTGCTGTGATCTGGCCTGATATTTTTGTTGTTGATGACACAGTCTTGGAAATCACTTGTGATTTCCTTTTTGAACTTGACAGTTGATTAATTAAATTGTGGGGAGATAAGTGGCACAGCAGTGCTGTCTCTGCAATGTGTGTTTTGAGGGCTGTGTTCTGTTTTACAGGGAAAGAGGATGATGGTGGATCTTACGGACAAATAATCTATAGTTTAAATTCGCACTGTGTGTTTGGATAGCGCACAAGTATGTTACATCGTGACTTAAGATACATGTGATACTGTAATACCGGAAGGACCGAAGAAGGAGTAAAAATCTGTATTTTGTTCCACGTTCGCACAAGCTGACAGAATAGCTCAGTCCTGGTGCCTGGTCTTCAGCTGTGAGAATGATGCAAACCAGCACGCATACGTCGTACCATTTGTTGGTCACTGCCAGTTTATTTTCATTACAGCTCGCCGGTGGATTCAGAGGGAATACAGTGTGTAGTGACTGAGTGATTGAAGTAATTCCTGAGTGGAAGTATGACATTTGTTACGTGGCACTACTATCCAGATGTTGTTATCTGCCAGAGTACAGCCAGAAAGGGCTGTAAGGAAAGTTGGGGTGGGTAGAAGGTTTATAGTAAGCATCTGAGATACGTTAAGCAGCAGCAGTCAAGTATGCCCCCGTTACCGAAGGAGTCGAACTTGTTGACTGTCACGTTGGCTGTATGGGATGGAAGAAATGCACACTAAGACACCCCTCTGCTGTGTGTGCAGCTCTGCGATGAAGCACGTTCATCCAAGCTGTCAGCAGGCGGGATGCGGTGTTTGGTGCTGTTTGTACAGCTGAGCCGGAGCATCTCCGTGAAACTTGTAGTGCTGCGCTGTGCAGCCCATGCGGCAGCAGCCAGGTTTTCGTGCTTGCCTTGTTTCGTTTGAGCTGTGTGTGTCATGTGTCGCACAGAGGCCCTCTGCCAAAGGCTGTGGTGGAGTAAGGGGTCTGGTTCCCACCTCCCTTGCTCGGGTGTGTAAATGGAGCTGGGTGGGTGTGGATGTGGTGATGACAGGTTAACCATGAGCCAGCAGTGTGCCCTGATTGCCAAGAAGGCCAATGGGATCCTGGGGTGCATTAGGAAGAGTGTGGCCAGCAGGGCGAGGGAGGTTCTCCTCCCCCTCTACTCTGCCCTGGTGAGGCCCCATCTGGAGTACTGTGTCCAGTTCTGGGCTCCCCAGTTCAAGAAGGATGAGGAGCTACTGGAGAGAGTCCAGCAGAGGACTACGAGGATGGTGAGGGGACTGGAGCATCTGTCCTGTGAGGAAAGGCTAAGGGAGCTGGGCTTGTTCAGGCTGAAGAAGAGAAGGCTGAGAGGGGACCTTATAAATATCTTAAGGGTGGGTGTCAGGAGGATGGGGCCAAACTCTTTTCAGTGGTGCCCAGCGACAGGACAAGGGACAACGGGCACAAATTGAAGCATAGGAAGTTCCATCTGAGCATGAGGAAGAACTTCTTCCCTCTGAGGATGACGGAGCCCTGGAACAGGCTGCCCAGGGAGGTTGTGGAGTCTCCTTCTCTGGAGATATTCAGGACCCGCCTGGACGCGGTCCTGTGCAGCCTGCTGTAGGTGACCCTGCTTCGGCAGGGGGGTTGGACTAGATGACCCACAGAGGTCCCTTCC
>Ga0065711_1010810_pt1 | contig 12566 bp, 15 predicted proteins | sample Hoacrofraction12_FD_59098 | JGI IMG/M metagenome (GOLD analysis project Ga0065711, IMG submission 59098) | Hoatzin crop microbial communities from Cojedes, Venezuela - Epithelial fraction 12 v2 (version 2) | ecosystem: Host-associated > Birds > Digestive system > Esophagus > Crop | place...
CCGTCCCCATTCCTCCACCTCCCCAGCGCCCGGCGAATAAGCCCCCACCGACAGCGAACGCTGCTGGACATGGCCCCAGGGCTGAATTTACCACGATGCAGAGTAATACTTAAACAGGGATACAAGATGGTGGGGAACAACAACAACAACCCTTATGTTTTGTTAAATTCAGCAATTTACGAGGCTGGAATAATTAGTGGTTTAAAATGTTTTGACACAAGCAGCCCCAATAATCATGATAAATCATATCAGGCATATGCCCAGATCCTTGAAGTGACAGATGACAAACAGAGCAGTGACAAGACGCTCCATCACACGGGGAATCATTGAGTTAATGGAAGAATTATTGCTTCTGAAATCCACTCCAGTCCTATTGTGGGGAACATTCCAATTCATCAAAGCCAAATGAACATTAATTGCTGCAGCCTGGTAAGTTTTCGAGCTGCTGTGACCTTCATTGAATTTTAATCCAAAACAGATAAGATTTACTTCCACACAAGAGGAAACAACACAATTAAACCCAAATGACAGCTAAGATTATGGGGAAAAAACACAACAGGCGTAATGACAAAAATATTGATTCCTTTCTACTTGACACTGTGCAAAAAAAAAAAAAGGTAAATAAATAAACTCTAGCGTTTGCATATTTGTTTTTTCCCCTTCCTCCCTTCTTTCCATTTGGGAGACAAATTTCACATGCTCAAGCCAAGAGAAAAGGGGTGGCAGACAGTAATGGAGACTGAATTCCCTTTAACTGCTGTAATTAATGTTATGTCTCATTGGGGACAGATTAAGAAAAAACAGTGAGGAAAGCAAAGAAAAAAAAATAAAAATCAAGTATTATGTTGCTGTTGAAGATGCCCTTGAGCTCAGAAAGGGAGGTGTGAAGAGGACCATGGTCAGCCAGAGCCCACGCCATTTTGAGAGGCAGGTGGTGGCCCCAGGGACCCAGGGTCACGGGCATCAGTGGACCCTGTCCTGCTGCACCGGAAGCAAACCCACCCCAAACCACAAAGCCACACACTAACAGCCAAGATCACTGGAAGAACGAGTAAACCCAGGATTGACACCTCCCTGGAGCCCCACGCAGCACAGAGGGGGTCTTGGCTTTAGAGGCAGAGCAGGAGCAACCAGCCAAGTCATAAATATCTACGCAAACCCAAAACGGCGTTCCCATCAGAGCCAGCTTGCCTTGGAGATGCCTCACTGCCCAGTCAAGCGTTGCCAGAACACTCCCTAAATGTGGGATTAGCGAGATCCTCCAGGCAAACCTTCCCCAGCTTTCTAGAACTCATCCGGAGGACAAGGGGACAGGTAAAAGCAAGCGTTACAGCCACTTACAGGAGCTGGAAGGAAGCCCTTCCCCGGGTCCTCCCGTCCCCGCAGCGAGATGCTGGGCTGATGCTGGACGGGGCACGCAGACCCTGAACGCCAAGGCTGCGCTGCGGCGGGCTGAAACGCCTCCTGCACTGCGGGAATGGTGTTTTAGTCCATAGAGAGCATGCAGGAGACATCGGGCTTCACGGTAGGAAGGCAGGAGGAACGGCATTCGAGAAGCTGGAAAGGGGGACACGGGGATATCCAGCTTTCTCCCGAGGCAGGAGAAGGTATACGGCACGACCGGGGAACTCCACTGCCGGGGAGGCAGCAGGGCTTGAGGGATGCAGGCTTTCTGGGATGCCATTTAGCTGGGGTCAGGGAGGAAAGGAAAGGCCTGGGAAGGCAGCCTGAGCAGAGCCTGGGGACTTGGATAAAATATTTCACTCAAAAACAAAGACTTTCGCCCCATTTTACTCTAGCTACAGAACTCCATGTGGTCTTGAGGGGGAAAAGCCCAACAAAACACGCATTTATCTTCTGCTAGTAACGCAGAACTTGGCTCAGGTTCACTCAAAAAGCTCATGAATCTTTTAAAATAAACTGGCCAAAGTCTCAAGTCTGTGCTGGAATCCTGACCCAGGGAAGCGACGCCCAGCGCTCCTGCCTCCCAGGGACACGCTGCCAGACCCTGTCCCGGACCCACATCCCTGCCTGGGACCCCAACTCCCGTAGCAAGGAGTATCAGGATTTATAGAGAAAGTGGAATTGTGGCTCATTCTGTGCGGGAGGAACTCTCTTGTCTTCCCCTTGCTGTTGCAGCAGGGCAGGAGAGGCTAACCCCGGATTAGGGAGCAAAAACATTTCTGCTGTGGCATGCACAGCGATGCCTTCGGCTCCAGCCCACCAGCATCGCTGCTCCTGCACTCCGAGGCACAGCAAGTGAAGGCTGTGGGCAGGAATTTCTCAGAGAAATTCACTTCTCTCCCCAAAGCATCAATCCATTACAGTCATCACACTGTTTTTTAGATAGATCAGCTCAGCAAGGTCTGAGGTCCAGGATCAAATCTCTCCCTGCTGAGGAAAATCTGCATTTCAAGCAATTGCACTAATTGCCAGGCTCCAGAGCCAGTGTCTCCCTGCAGCCACGGGCCTCTTCTCCACAGCTCAGGTTTCCCACATAGCCAAGCAATCCCATGCTCAAACCAAGGACTGAGTTTTCCACACCCCAGACTTGGGTTTTGCTGTCTTCATCTCTTGCTCCATCTCTCATTTATTTTTTCAGGCTCACTTTCTAAGCACACCAGTTTTACCTTTTTTCCTTCCAAAACTCCATCACAATAACATTTTTAGCAGGACACAAGAAACGTTCCCTATCCAACCCGGTAAGCTGCAGTCCCCAATTCCTCTCCCTTCTGCCATCCTGCTATCACACTGCCTCTTCTCTTGCCCAACAGCCTTAATGAAAAGCCTCCCTCCATGTTCGTCTGCACTCAGTGCCCAATCTAAAGTCCCTCTGACAAGGGCCGAGACAATCAGAAAACCAGATTTAAGTTGTAAAAGCCAAACAGCTGCTTGTTCAAATGGAGGGAAAAAAGGCTTTGCGCAGCCACTGTCTCCGCTCCTTCCAAAACAGAAAACAGAAGGCATGGAGACGCGCCCAGCTTCCGAGATAGGAACAGATGCACCTTTCACAGAGGGTTGCTGCAATTGGATCCCCAATCCTATAAAACACTTACTTTGGGCAAACAGGTGACATGCTTATACTCAGGATCTACAAGCCTAACTCCTTTTTTCCTTTTTCTTTCCTTGACAGGATAGTTTATCCCAACGGGAGTTAAGGGACAGTACATTTAATCCCGTTTTACAGAGGGAGCTCTAAAGCACAGAGGGATGATGGACCAGATCCAAATACGCAGGCAACCACCTCATAAGACACTGAAATCAGCATTTTTAAAAGGCAAACGAGCACATACTCGATGTGTTAATAAAAGGTCACATAAACACCTGAGATGGAGATACTCAAAGCAGCTACACCATCTTTTTACTTTTAGGTCAGGCTCATCCTTTGCAAGAGAAGGATATCGTGCTATAGCCCACACCCACCTGACAGGTAAAACTCCATTCCAGAAACCTTCAAGAAGAAATGACCAAGCCCAAAATCTTGCCTTTGCACACGCCCGAATGCAAGACCAAGGAGAGATACTCCACCAACACACCTTGCCAGGTGCCAGAAGAGGAGGAACCACAAGCCCCCTTATCTCCCTCCCAACGGCTTCTTCCCCACGATCTGTTGTCTTATTTTATTTCATTTTCTTAAAAGACCAACCACTCTTTTTTTTTTTTCTTGACCCATTCAAACATATCTCTCCCTCTGTGGAGGCCCAAACAAGAAGGGACATGGACATCTGCAAACCAGACTCGCCACGCAGCTCCTTATCACCACCCTCCCCCACTGTGACCCAGTTGCCAGCCGCCATCCCCTCCCAGACTGCCCCTCGTCCTCTCGATGCCGTTGACAGCTTCCACTCACCATGACCGCGATGTGAAGAATGTGCATCTGCTCCTCCACTATCTCCGAAGGCTCCTGGAGGCTGGGGGGGGTGGCCCGGGACAGCTGCTCGGCACTGCTCATGGAGACATGGAAGTACAGGGTGCCGTTCTCCAGCCACTGCTGCTTCCAGTGCACCAGCGAAATGTCAGCCACTGTCCCCGACATCTCTGCAGGGACAAAACACGCAACTGAGGATCAGTTTTCTCCACGGTGCTAAAAGGTGGTATTCTTAGCAGTCCTGGAAATCGGGACTTTTGAGTCTCATCCCTAGTATTGCTTCTGATCCGCAGGATGAGCGTGAGCTTGGTTTTTTGGCCTCTGTCTGCTGTTTCCCCCATATACGAACAGTAACAGTTGTCTTCCTTCATAAAAAGCAAGGGGCTACGAAGTGCCTTGGGATTTCTGGACTAGAAAGGCAACAACAGTAAATAACCCATTGTACAAGGTGCCTTCAACGCCCTGGAGCTCTCCCAGCAAAAAGGCTGGAAGGAGCTCTGGGAGGGCTGCAGCCAAGCCCAGGGGAGGTCTGCTGCTCGGCACGGGGCCGAGGGACGACGCTCGGTGCCAAGCAAGCCGAAACACAGACATCACTACATAGTCTGCTGGCTTCTGCAACAAAACCTTCCTCCAGGTATCGAGGCAGTACTAGAGTTGCCTTTAGCAGGGACAGTCCCAGCACGAACTGACAAGCACCAGTAAGAAGAGAGAACCACCAGGCTTGACAAATACATATTGACCTTGGGGTTGCATGTCTGCTGGTCTTCCTCTGCAGCCTTCTGTTAGTTTTACATCCCACCCGATCCTGATTTACAGCATTAGGCACCCTGGGAGCTGGGATTGCAGCATCCCAGCACACACATCCACCACGGCAGCTTCCCAGGGGCACCACGCCTGATTAATTTGGGGCTCGGACACTCCAGGCACGGTGTAAGCAAAAGCCAGCCCCAGCTCCGCAGCCTCCAGCACAGCCAGAGCCAGCAGCCTCCAAGCCTCAGCTGCAGCTCCCGGCTTGGCCAGGCGGCAGCAGACGCAGGCAGGAGCGCTGACAGCTCCACAGCTGCCCATCAAGTTTTAAACGGATCTCTGCAAAGAACTGATTTGGCAGTTTAGCAGCAGAATCAAAACCGAAAAAAAAAATACTAGCGCAAAATGAGCCAAAATATTTCTCCTTCCACCACCTCTTTTTTTTGTGTTTGTTTTTCCATTCGCAATATAAGCAATGGGAAGCAAGTCAGGTCCTCTTAGTCACCAGGCCCACGGCTTCGCAATCACCCGCTTCGTGGGGGATCCAAATTCAATCCTCTCCTGTCTGGGAACAGGAACCAGCTATAACGGACAGTGACCTGCAGTCTGCACGGTGTGTCGACTCCAGAAAGGTGGCCAGCATGAGTTCAGGTTCCCCTGGCACCATGGTGGGAACGGGGACGTGGACATCAAGCATCACCTGCGAGAGGGTCAGCGGGGCGAACAAGGCTTTGCCCTGTGGGCAAAGCGGCCAGGGGCAGCAGTGGCATTTTGCATTTCATTTTCCTGAAGCCAGCTGGGCAAAAGCACATCCAGTTCCAGCTCCCAGTGGAGACAAAGCAAGGAACAAGCATGGCTGAGGCTGTCCTGAGGAGATACCCACAAAGGTGCTTCAAGACACCCGGGTGCTGGCTCACGAGCAGCCATACAGGCTACAAGACGAGGCACTACAGACCCACATCCCAGCGCAGCAAAAAAAACCCCTCTCATTCCTTCAGGAACAATTTTTCTTACCCTTGAAATCAATACCTTTTCCAGCAGCAAGCTCCTGGCTTTCCATCGTGGATTAAAACAGAGCCAACCACCCCCTGGTCACAGCAAAGTCCCCATCGCACCCCTGTCCTGCAGGATCCCCCCTTGCTGCACAGCCCGGCTGAGGGCAGGGACAAGGTTACCCCGTTACTGCCAACCCCCTCATTTAGCACCTCACTAATTGCACCACCGACACACCTGAGCGGGCTACACTGTCACCTGAATCTCATCAGAGGGCTGTGCTCATTAGCTCTGCCTCCGGAGCACAGCGCCGGTCGTTATCCCCCATCTCTATGCACATCTGAGTGCTCAGAGAAGAAAAACTAAACAGCTGACCACGTATGGGATCCATCCAGAGCCCATGCTCGCACTTGGAGGGGATGCGTGAACTCCATCATATCTCTGTCACTGCAAGGAGATCGCTCCCAATAATCCTTTCCCTCCTTTAACAGAAGTAGCTGTTTGCTGGAGCAAATCAGCGGCAGAGGTGTTACTTGCCCTCTTTACCCTGTGAATCAAGCCAGCCCCACGGCTCGTGCTGCAGGACGGCATCTGCGCCAGGCCTGGGAATCGAATTCAATGAGAGTTTTGCGTCTCCTGCCTCCAAAGAGGCTAAAGCAGCAGGTTCCTAATAGTGGTAAAAAAAGAACAAAATGAGACAAGTATCAGGGCTGCTTAATTGCAGTCATCTTCCCAGCAATACGTCAAAGGTCTGTACTGAAAAGCATCTCCACGTCTAATTAATATTGCAACAAATGCTACTTGTAGGAGAAACGGCAGTAACTCAGCTTCGGGATAGATATCACAAGCTCTTCTACAGAGGCAAACAGGCCATGGGACAGCCCAGAAGCGCCAAGAGACAGGATTCTGGTCATGCGAAGCCATCTTAACTCTGCTCAGAGGAACAGTCACCCGCAGGAGATGATGATTTACGGTATTACACACTCCTCACTTGCACACCCCTGCAGAGACCTTTCCAAAAGTGCTCAGGAAAGGAGGTTACACAGCCCAGACCACAGCACAGACCTGATGTGGGTGCCATCAGGACCCCACCACTACCGTTACCCAAGGCTACAGCACATCAGCGAAGCAGGGAAGAAGCCTCCAGGGTCAATCTTTCTCCAATTTTTTTCCCTTGCGCACACATTTTTTGCATGGGATGTTTAAAAGGATCACAGAGAACGTTTCTGGCAAGTTGTGAGATATAGGCAATTTTTTGGATTTTAGCCTAGACTGAAGATAAGCCTGTTTCATTTTCAAAAGGTCTCTTCCAAAAGTAGAAACTTCAATTTAACATTCATTTCAGAATTTTAAGCAAACCCAGCAGCGAGGTGATTGCTGACGAAAGCTGACTTGCCAAGCTGGGGTAGCGTTCACCATACGTTTATAAATACCTGTAGGCTCGTCACCCCCACAGCCCGTGCTGCGGGAAACCTGGCCGTTCCCACCCCCAGCACCGCCACGGCATCAGGAGCCTTCCCTCGGACTCGCTGCGCACAGAACGCCAAGCCCTTTCAAGCCCTGTTAGCTGCTGAGCCCTTCAATATCCAAACGCGGGGAAGTTTCTCGGCCTCATGTACTTGACATGAATATTAGGCTGCCTGTGTTTCGCTGGACACGCATTGTCACTCCACTATCTACACGGTAGCTACAGCAGTGATAGCCCGTCCATCAGAAAGGATGCAATAGTCTGCAGCAAGATTGCCTGTTATCAGAGCTTTCAGATGCTTTCGGAACAAATTAAGGGCATTCCTGCACCAAAACAGAATGAGATACAGTTCAGGTTTTAAATGGGCAGCAATAGAAAAACACTTCTCGTCTACAGCTATTTAAAACCTCGGCATCTAGCAGGCAGGGAGCTCTCAGCCGAGGTTCAAGCACAGCTTCGCAGGTAAAAGCGCGCGGAACAGCCAAAGGGACGAGGCGACGCCTGCCACAGCATCTTCCCACCTGCCCCCTCGCCCGACGGAGAGCAGCAGGGAAGGGACGACGAAGGTCCCGGCAGCACCCAGCCAGACCCCTGCTCCTCATCGCCCAAAGCCCACGGCAACCCCGTTTCTCCATCCCAGAGCGAAGGACCCAAGCTGCCCCCTCTGCAGCCTCCCCCGGCTGCCCACCCCTCGCCCCCCACCGCGCAGCCCGGCGTTGCCTCCCCACGGCCCCAGCAGCCTGCCGCACCACCTCACCAGGTCTCCACTTCGGAGAAGGGCACACAGAGCACTTCCTTCTTTTTTTCCCCCTTCCTCAGGCTCTGAGTCCCATCAAAATGCAGTTCCCACATTTTCCTTGGAAATCCAACATGCGATCCCAACAAAACCTTCCCCAGGGCTCAGACCCCGACCTGGGCTCGTGCCCACCCAAAGGTCACCCACCCAGGACGAGGCAGGGGACAGCAGCAACCACAGCAAGATCCCTTCCGACCAATTCTCTAATTCCATTTTTTCCCTTCACTGTTGCTACAGTCCTTGCATATAAACATTTCATTGAAGTCTTCAACTCGTATTACAATCAAACTTAAAAGCAAAAGGGCCTAAATGCATTTGGTTGGGAACCAAGACGATTCCCATAAAAGCAGACTACGCTGACATGATGAATATAAAATGAAACAGCAGATATTAAAGTTGGAGGATTGTTACTCCATGCCTTTGGGGCTTCTGGCCACCCTACCCTCCTCCTCCCACCCCGTTTCACTGAAGGCAGCGAGCAGGCAGCGATAGCCTTTTCCCCTCTGCCTTCTCCAGGGCAGGCTGCCAGGCTCGCAACCTCCACTGGCTCCCCCCAGCCCCCCCGACCCTACGCAACGCTTCAACATTCATCACTTCTTCGGGAGGCTGCGGCCCTGCCTTCTCTGTCATGGTGTTTTACAAAGCCTGTTTTGTATTTAATTGGCTTGTTCTTGCTAATCTACCATGATTGTTGTATTTTTATTTAATTCTTAAAGGTTATTATTTTAAAATAAGCCATTCTGCTTACGGAGGTTCATCGCTGCATGGATCCCCACCCCTGGATAACCAAACCCTCCTTGCGCTTCCCCTTCTCTCTGCTCCCCAGCGCTGCTCAGACCCTGGGACCTGCTGGGCAGTTTTACTATAAGGACCAAATCCGTGGTGTGACGGGTGAGAAGCCTGTGAGTAATTTCCAGCACATGGATCCAGGCTCCTCCTGTCTTCTTCCTCACCACCTGCTTCATCCCAGCAGGACCTGCACCCCGCCGCCAGACTTCATCGTCTCACCTGCACAACTCAGTGTCTTCATCTGTTGGCAGAGGAAGGGCTGGAGATCTGTTTAGTGATTCTATTTCCTTCTAGGGCAGGCTCAGCAACACGATCCCACCGCGCGCAAAAAGCCAGCACCAACGGCCGCGTCGTCCTCTTCTTGCCCGTGCGTCACCCCCAACCCTGCAACCCCATTTCTCCCGCTATCGGTGCAGCGGCTCCTCGGAGTTCACGTTCTCCAGAGGCGCCAGCCTCCGGCGAAGCGTTAGTTTATAGATTCTTCGGTGCTTCGCTACCACTTATGCTAATAAACCAAATTTATGCAGAAAGTCATAAACAGAGAGCTCTCCCCAGTGCCCTTGCCAGCACAGGATTGCTCCCTGCAGAACAGATTATCGCTCTCTGTGCAGACTAGCTCCAAAACGACTCTAGTAATGGGGCTTCCCCCATGCTCCCCGGGGGGCCATTCTGCACTCAAACAGGCCCTAACAGTTCTAAGGGCTTGGGTCTTTTGGTGGCAATGTGGTGGGGTTTTTTATCCCAATCATTAGCTCAGTTCATTACTTTTTTTTTTTCTCCTTCCCCTCTGCTCATTTCTTAACATATTCCTTCCCTTCCACATCTACTCCCCCCGCAGTACTCCCTAAGGCAACACACAAACGCAGCTGCAGATCGTAAAAAGTAATAGAGAAGCTCAGAAGTTTAAGAAGTGGGGAAAAAAAGATGACAAGCTCCCTCTGATCATCTCTTTTCAAAGGCCCTGTCTGCGAGGAACACAGGGCTGCACCCGCAGGGCTTTTCGGGGGTGGCTTCGGCGCTGCGCGTGTCTGTTGGGACACGGCGCGCGGCCGGGGCTGCTGCGGGATGGAGGAGGGCTTCGGGGAGCCCTGGCCTCAGGGCAGTCCATGGGGACCCCAGCAACGCTGCGGCACCCTCTGCATCTCCTCTGCTCTGCCAGCAGCACTGCGTGGCTGACGTCGGACGGGCAAACTGTCCGGCATCCGACGGCAAGAGGGGACATGCAGTAAAAGGGGGGTTGGCTATTTTCAGGCTTTGCTCAAACAGCCTGGAAGAAGAAGCACAAGATGCCAGGTTTTGAGCATGCTCCTGGGCCCGGCTGCCTCAAAGACCACAAAGCTGTGGTAAGGGCAGAGCAGCCACCACAGGGTCCCTCACAATCAGAGCAATGTGACTGAAGGCAGATCCCAAGCTCAACAGGAACCCAAAAACCAGAAAGCCTCCTCAGTGGGGACAGAGAGCGTGGATCTCCCCATGGCCAGGCTGGAGCGGCAGTGGGACCAGGGCAGCCCCGGGCAGAGCATCTCCCTGTGCTGCCAGCGAGAACCCAGCACTCACCCGGGACGGCACCATCGGTCCCACCTCACCATCCAGGCTGTCGAAGGCAGGTGACAGACAAAACACCTGCACAACCGCCTGCTGCATCACCGCTGCGAGGGGACGACACGCCTGGTGTGGCCCTGGGACAGCCGACCTTCAGAGCCAGCCGGCGCAGAGCCCCATCCCACGCTGCCGGTACAGAAAGCTGCGACGAGAAGGTGCTGTTCCCACCTCCACAGTGCCTTGGCCCAAAGACCTTCCCAGAGACTCTTCAGAAAACTCCAAGAAGGCTTCGCAGGGACTCTGCCCTGTGCAGGGGTGACTGCCAGCCTGAGCCTGCCGATGCCTCTGGGAACAGCGAGGAGCCACCAAGCACCCCAGCAACTCTTCCCTCACGAACACCAGCACCCCTGGTTTCTCAAAGAGCTGGAAGCCTACCACATGCATCTCAGCTTGCGGGCTTGAACATTTGCACCCGTTTACCAGTAAAACTCTCCCCATAGGCTGGAATCTGGTGGAAGCAAGGTTTGTGAGTACGTCTGCACCCACAATGCAGAGCTACGTGGCACCCCTTCACCCGGTGCTCTTCCCAAGCCCATTCGCCTTCGCAGAAAAAGGGATCGTCATCCCGCACGCGAAGCAGGACACACACAGCCCACGGTGGCTGAGAGCGATGTAACGGAATAAATGCACTGAGCTGATAAATACAGCCACCGGCACTTGAAATCAGACAGCAAGTCCCAGCTCAAGCAGGGCTCTCCTCGCTGCCACCACGTTCCACCAGAGCCACGCAACTGCACCAGCTGTCCCACGGGTGGCCTGCAACATCTGCCCAGCTCCAGCAGGCACCAAGGCCAACCCTGACCCTTCCCTGCCCGACCCTCCGACTGGGCTCCAGCCCTTTCGGGGCAGCCCATGCAACGTGCCATGAGCAGGTGTTACACTCAGGGGCCCAGTGACAGTACTGGATTTACTCCAGTTCATGTTGCGAACAGCAAACTCAGTCAGGACATTTGGATTCTTCCCGTCTTCCATCAATCTTGTTCATAAACATGGTTTTGGGGGTTTTTGGTATTTTTTTTAAAGAGAATATTTTAGGTAGATGTAATTATTATGAAATGCAGCAAGAGGTCAGCAGACTGCATAATCACACAGATGGTCCAGGAGATGAGACAGGTTGAGCAGGGAGGACAGAATCAGATGATCTTCAAGGCCCCTTCCAACCCTTATCATTCTATGATTCTGTGATTCCACAGCTCAGCCCCTGGAAACACTTCAAGACAACCGGAGGGTCGGGCTGCTCTAACACAGCGCTCTCAGCCCTGGCTCCGGAGCCCTCAGCACCGTCCCACACCCCTCTGGCCCTTCTAATCGCAGGCTTTAGGGTCCCCATCTACGTCAGCGAGCAGACACCGATTTGCCTGCACTGCCTGCAGATCACAGTCTGCCTCCCCACACCCTAACGAAGCTCAGCGCACGCTCCACGTTCTTACAGCTGCTTTGATTGCAATTCACTCTTTAGTACATTACCCTTATTTATAATGCCAGGGCTTCAGCGCGGCGCCTCAGGCGCTCTAAAATTATTACAGGGCCCTTTTGACTTTCAATTCCCTTCCATTCAATTCCATTTTAGTTTGTCAGCAGAGACTCCCACTGCCCGGCGGTGGAAGCCAGCGGCACGCAGGCAGACGGCACTACTGCGTGTTCAGCCAGTCCCGCAGAAATTACTCGCACGCAGCCCAACGCGGCAGGTCACTTCGGTTTGGGTGAGAAACGCCAGGTTTGCAAGGGCAGCTCCTGGGTGCAGCTTCCTCGGAGAGATGAGACATCCAGGCTTGGAGCCAGACTGGGGGGGCTCAGCCGCAGCCCCTCGACAGTGCCATCCACTCAGCCGATGCAGCCATCCGTAAAAAAAAAAAAAGGCGAAGGAAAGTGACTTTAAACATTAGAGCCTTCCTGCGTATCCTTCAGAGACGACAGGACAGGCTTGCAAGAGGGATGGGTGTGAATGCGGTGCCTTGACGCATAGATTTTGTCTCGCAGCCCACTCCCCTTCCTTGGCCTCCCCCACCCCTCAATTAAGGCACGAGACTCTGCTTCAGAGGTGCTTTGGGGTTTTACTGCAAAGCTCAAGCTCTTCCACTTCCCTGCAGGCTCCCAGCTCTCCCAAGAGAATCACAGAATGTTCGGGGCTGGAAGGGACCTATGGGAATCATCTGGTCCAACCCCCCTACTGAAGCAGGGTCACCCAGAGCAGGCTGCACAGCACCGCGTCCAGGTGGGTCTGGAATATCTCCAGAGAAGGAGACTCCACAGCCTCCCTGGGCAGCCTGGGCCAGGGCTCCGTCACCCTCAGAGGGAAGAAG
>Ga0065711_1012724_pt1 | contig 12566 bp, 10 predicted proteins | sample Hoacrofraction12_FD_59098 | JGI IMG/M metagenome (GOLD analysis project Ga0065711, IMG submission 59098) | Hoatzin crop microbial communities from Cojedes, Venezuela - Epithelial fraction 12 v2 (version 2) | ecosystem: Host-associated > Birds > Digestive system > Esophagus > Crop | place...
GAATCTGCAAAACCCGTGAACAGAATAGAAACATCATTCGTGGTATTTGCTATCTTATTTGTCCAGTAAGTCTTTCCGGAAGAATCGGCGGAACGGTTAAGGAAAACCTTGTAGTAGCAGTCAATCAAAGAGCCGTCGTCCAAAGCGTTCGCCTTCGCCCAAAACTCGGGGCTGAAGAAAAATCCATACGCACACTGCTTACCGGAAATCTCGTGGTTCTTGAGCTTCGTCACCCAATCATTGAGACCCGTCTCGTCAGGTGTCCTTCCCAGACAGTCACTATACAAGCTCGTGACAAACGTCACAACCGGGTCGGTGGAAGCGGAGACAGTAACACCCGAACAAAGCGGAACAAAAGCCACAATCACAGCCAGAGCTGATGCAAAAAATCTTTTGAATCTCATAGAACTCCCCCTCTTAACAAGCGATATTAGAAAGTCCCTGTCAAGGGACTTTCTCCGACTGTTAATGGTAATTTAACAGTCGCGCCCTCAGCACTCGCTGCCGTCGGCCCTCAGCAAAGTATCTTCGAAACCAAGGAAATATCTGCTGTTCTGATAGAACAGTTCCTGACACATATTAAACGTCTCAAGGAGTCTTTGCTCCTTGCCGGAAGACCATTCTCTGAGACCCTGGTAGTAAAAATTCTTGTAAAGATCCTGCACAATGAACGGCGTCACTTCGTTGCGAATACACTCCCTGAATAGAATCACTCGCCCCACCCTGCCGTTACCGTCCTGAAACGGGTGTATTGCTTCAAAATTATGGTGAAACGCCGCAAGATCACGAAGCGTTTTTTGCTCAACTGAATTACTATATGAATTCAGAAGCTCCCTCATAGCTTGCGGCACCTTACTCGCAGCACACGTAGCTACCGGTTCGATTCCGTCACCGATTTGATTGTTGTAACGCTTGTATTCTCCGGCGTCGTTGTCTATGTTAGTCTTCAGCAGACGATGAAACTCTCTGATAAGCTCCTCCGACAGTTCCTTTTCGAGCGTGTCCAGCATATAATCCAACAACCTGAAGTGATTCGTCGCTTCGGCAATATCCTGCACCCTTGCCTGCCCTTGAATAACACCCTTATCGAAAATGGTTTGCGTCTGTTCCGGCGTCAAAGTAGACCCCTCGATGTGATTGGAATTGTATGCGAACTGAATCTGTAAAGTATGATAAAAACCATTCTTCACTTTATTCTTATATTCATCCAAAAGCAGACTTATCGCAGCTTCGTTGTAAGGGTAGTCGATAATCATAAATCAATTATACATTAATAGTCATCCGCCAGCCTGATATCGTAGTACATCAGGTAATCCTTCACCGTGATTCGCCGGTCCTCATGGTGGTGGCCGAAGAACCACTTCTCGTACTGCAGCTTATTCCAAATGAGGTCAAAATATTTATTCAACGGATTCGGTCTTAACCCGTCGATATAGTGCAGACGGAGCACCTGGGACGGAGCATCGTGGGTAATGACGTAATCGCACTTCCATTGATTCTTCTCAAGCGTATCAAGGCCGTGCTGCATCTCTTCGTCTGAAGGATCCTCAGCCGCCCACCACGAGATGTTTTCCTCGCGCGCGAAAATGAAGTTCTTTTCGCAGTATCGTTTCTTCTCCGTGTAATCCGGCGCATCCGGGCGGAGCACGCCCGCCGAATAGTCTGCCTTAAGCTCCTCGTAAGACGCCATACCTTTTATGTCGTGACTTCTTGCCCCGCCGAAAGCGAAGACTTTCTTGCCGCCGATATCAAACATTTCGCCTCTCATGAGGTGGAGCACCGACGGCCTTATTTCGTGTACAAGGCCGCCGTGCCACTCCTTCACCGGATACTCGTTCAGGCGGACAAAATTCTCGTGGTTGCCGTCGCAGAACAGCGTCGTAAAATTCTTGCCGTCCAGCCAGTCAAGCCAGTACTTCTCCTCGTCCGTCTCTCCGCTGTAGTTCCAGACGCCTCCGAAGTCGCCGCAGATAATCACGCAGTCGTACTTACACAAATCACTTTGGATAGGAAAGCTCTTAGCGTTAAACCTGTTAAATTCTCCGTGGGTGTCACCCGTTACAAAAATCATAATCACTCCTCGTCATCTATGGGTCCGGTGCCGGCTTCGGCGTAGGCATCCGCGTCGTCATCGTCATCGTCATCATCATTCATTCTGGCATTCTTAATCTTGACGCGCCTCTCACTGTCCGGATCTTTTTTTGCATCGATACCAAACAAAAGGTAAAGTTCTTTAACGAGCGGAAAATAAACTTCGTCTATCGGTAAACCACAATCATACTTCACATAGCCAATCTTTTTCTCCAGAAGTTCAGTAATAATTTCTGTTATTCGTCCGCCTGCGTTGGGGCCGCTATGGCCTTCGAGCACAATGAAAATCTCCTTGCCGGTGGGAACCAACGCATTCAGGTCATCATCGCTGTACTTCGCATCAAGATACGCCTTAACTCTTGCTTCGATGGCGTCACGAATTTCCTTTCTGCTGTAAAGGTGCGACTTCGGCTTGTTGTAGTGCAGGTACTCTTCCGGCATATCATCCGAGTGCGGCTTTCCGTATGCCGACAGGCGGCTGACAAATTTAATCTTACCGTTAACGATTACGAGCGCCTGCCCCACATCAAGGCACAGAATACTCGACGGCTCGATAATGAGCTCGCGTCTGCCTGTCGAGGGAACAACATACGTACCGCAGTACTCCGAAAAATACTTCGCGGTGTCGAGATTGTTCACACGGTAGATAACATTAAGGCTCACGTTATCTCTGATGATGTTCGCCATTTCGGGCCCGAAAATATAATCGAGCTGGAACGTCGACTGATAGAACAGGTGCATCCTGATGTTGGACGCTCTCGCCGCACTCATCAGAAACGGCAGGTTCGGGATAGACTTGCCGACGTTGCCGAGCTCTTCGATTACAAAGTTAAATCGCACCGGCAGGAAGCAGTTCGGCTGCTTCTGTGCGAGCTCGTAGACGACCTCGGAAATCTGCGACATTATAACGCCCGCGATGCCGTAGTAGCTCGGAACATTCATCGGTACTATGATGAAAATCGCAATCTGCTCATCAGGCTTAATCGAAGTTACATCGAACTGATTCTCATCGGTAAAATCCAGGACACCGGAAGTACGAAGAATACGATTGGTACTGTTGAGCAGCTCACTTCTGTGGCACTCTGCAGTGGTCGAAGTTCCGAATCCGGACGCTGAAAATGACGTGTAAACCTTAACCTTTTGCTGCGAACCGGGATACAAAGGCTTCATGAGACTTGTCAGCTCATCGAGCAACCGTATGTTCTCCTTTGTTGTGTCCCCGTCAACGCAGAGCGAACACACGTTTCTGAACGTGGCATACTCTTCGCCGATATTACACAGCATGGTGATAATGCCCATCAAAATCGATCTTGCCGAATCCCTCCAATATGGGTCCGAATGTCCGTGCTCTTCCAAAACAAAGCAGTGAGTAATCATATCGCAGATCTCCTCCGCCTTGGACTTAAGTGTGCCGTCACCGCTCGCGAAATACTTCGCCGCAAGTGAAAGCGGATTGTACTTCTTCGACTCGGTGGGATTACACATGTCGAGCACTTCGAAGCGCACACCCTTGTACTTGCTGTCCTTACGGGAGAGGATACGTCTTGCGATCTCGCCCTTGGGGTCGATTACACACACGGATTCGCCGTGGTCGAGAAGATTTTCGACCAGGGGCATGGAGCCTGTCTGAGACTTACCGGTGCCCGACACGCCGATGATTGACGAGTGGCCCTCGCCCTTATAAACGTGCGCCCCGTTCTCGTCGTATATGAGCGGAAAGCCGCCGCCTTCGGACCACCTGCTTCCGCCGGACTTGTCGAGCTCGATTACTGCTGTCTTGTTGTCGGTAAATTTCTTCATACGCGTCTCTCCTTACAATTGCTGTAAACCACACCGCCGCAGACGTTTCTCACAACCGCAGCAACCACTTCATCACTCACGAAAATAATCGTTGCCGAACTTGCAATCTCTTCTGCCAGCGTACTCAGGAAATCCTTGAAATAGTCCGCATACACATCCTGTGAAAATCTCGTCAGGTCCACGCCGATGACGCCTTCGAAAGTGTTGCTGAAGATTGACGCAAGCCGTAGCTCGTCAAGCGCTGCGCCGATCCCTGAGCTGGTTGCACGAACGTCGAGGTAGACGGACTTTTCGGCCTCGTTAAAGACACACATCCCGGCCTTCCCGAAAAGCTCGGTTGCAAGCTCCACGGTTTCCCTGAACTTATACTGCTCACTCTGCTGCCCGACCAAAATCAGCGTCGGGTTCACGCCCCCTTCCTCACAGGAGCGCTTAATAACATTCTTCGAAAAATCATTCATAAATCAAATCTCCTCCACAACAAAATCCGTGATTCCGTACCTGACCGACTGCTTCGCATCAAGCCACTTGTCGCGCTCCATATCGGTAAGGATTGTCTTCTCGGACTTACCGGTAAAGTCTGCGAGCATCCGGGCGAGTATGCCTCTTGTCTTGATGATGTGCTTGGACGCGATGGCGATGTCACTAGCCTGACCCGAAGTGCCTCCAAGCGGCTGGTGAATCATCACCTCCGAATGCGCGCTCGCACCCCTGCAGCCCTTGGTTCCGGCGGCGAGGATGAAAGATGCCATAGACGCCGCCATACCGGCAACCGTCGTATGCATCTCACATCCGCAGCCCTGCATAACATCAATGATTGCAAGACCCGCCGTAACTTCGCCGCCGGGGCTGTTGATAATCATGGTGATAGGCTCCTTGCTCCTGCGTGCAAGGATTCTGACCTGCGCGATGATTTCCTCGGCCATCGCGGAATTGATCTCGCCTGTGAGATAAATTGTTCTGGAACTGTAAAACTCTGTGGACAGCGCATCCAGAATGCTGATGTCCCCTTCTACTTTGCTTACGATTGATACAATACGCGACATAACTTAGACCTCCTTTTATGACGTCGACTTTCCTCTTCCATCACCCTCTTCGAGCGATTTGGCGCGATTGCCACCAAACCGGAAGCACCTTTCTGCTCCGTCTCGAAAAGCTGATGGGCCCACCGAACCTTCTCCGGCAACTTAACCGTCATTCGAAGGTTCTTCTTTTCCTCAAAGCCCTGTTATAGGATTGTGACTTCCCTGATTGCTGTTATTTTTTCCTCTGTCAGCTTCAGGTATTAAGATTTGGTCCTGTAAGGGAAGCAGTCGTCCATAGATGCACGAGAGTTCTCATTACCGATACCGAATCATATCTATGTATTGTCATTTTTGTCTGCCTCCTCTTATCAGTTAATTAATTATGACGCAGTTCTCCATTTCGTATAGTACGCGGATAAACTTTTACCTGTGATACCCAGGTAACATTGAATGATAATTGATTCCGGAGTGAAAGTCAACAGATTTTTTTGAAAAATTTTAAAAAGGAGGACCGAAGTCCTCCTTGGGCGTATCTTGGTTTAGTTTTGTGTTTAGTTTATTCAATCCGCCAAACACTTACAGACGGCATTATGACTTGTCTTCCTAAAATTGTTTCGGTCGTGGTAGTACCATTACACCTTCCATAAACGGTAACATCATCACCTTCCAAACAATGAGATTCACCGTTGCTGTATGTGTCCGGTTGTTCTTTTTTCTTAACGGCAAGATCTATTATTCCAAGTATTAAGCCAAGCCATGCGAAGATTCTTAGGGAAGAAATACAGCTTACCCGTCCAAGGTAAGCTGTTATATGCTACAGGTAGTGTAGCAGGGCGTGCGTGAGGGCATCAGTACATCTAACTCTCTATCTAACCTAGTTTGGATAGCGTGCTAGATGTACAAAACCGGTAGATTCTATCTAAATGTCTATCCAAACCACGTTAGATAGACATATGGATAGACTAGATGAACTGCAAATTAAAACACCCCGCACCGGATGGTGCGGGGTGTTGGTTGTCTAACCGGTTAATTAACTAAATCAAGCCGTTATACCATAAGAAGCACAAAGATCTGCAAACTCAGCTGAAGCTACGAAGCCACTAAAGACTTCCTCTGTAGTCTTTCCACTGTTCAATGCGTCTACCCAGTATGCAAGTCCGTCAGCGTCTGCATCTCTTCCGAGAATTGCTTCGTAAAGGCTCTTTACATACTCTTCATTGGAAGAACCGTTATTAATGAACTCATTGCTGAAGAAGAACCCGTATGCTACCTCTGAACCTGTCTTTTCGCCATTTACAAGAGCGTTCACCCAGTATTCAACTCCGGTCGCATCGCCCGTTCTGCTAAGTGCTGTGTCGTAAAGTCTCTCGACGAATGCATTTGCCTGCTCAGGATCTACGGCTGCAACAGTCTCGGTTGTTGTTGTCTCAACTTCGGTAGTTGTGCCGGTAGCGGTAGCTGCAGCGGCTTCTGCGTCAATTCTTGCAAACATTGCGTTGGCGTTTTCCTCTGCATTTGAAGAGACTACTTCAGAGATTGAATCAACGTGAGTTGTACTCTGTGTGTCGGGATTATAATAAGCAATTTTGCCGTTAAGTGTACAATCGTCTGTAGCCGTTACACCACCAATAAATGCGTATGCTGCATAAGGGCCTGTAACCACTGCTCCTCCGGAAATGCTGATGTCTCCCGAAGAATTTAATGCCGCTGACTCGTTGCCATAAGCACCATAAATATATCCGGTAGCTGTATATTCACCGCCTATAACGGTTACATCAACTCCGTCAATTGCGTCTTCATTTTCCGTATAAATACTGCCGGGACCCATTACGGTAATATTTGCTAATCCGCTGATACCGCTGAAACAATCTGTTGTTATGCTGTGACCGTTAAGATAAATCGTTACATTTTCAATATCATCGCTCGCAGACTCGATAGCAATCGGGATTGTTATATCTTCTTCGAGTGTGTATGTTCCGCTGCCGGTAAGAGTAATCTGCTCTGTACCCTTTTCCACACTCAAACCGTCAGCTCTGATAAACGAGGACCCAAGTGTCAGAACAATTGCCGTTGACATAATTGTTGCCGTTAATTGATGAAAGATCTTTTTCATAATTTCCTCCTTGTTTTTAGGTACGGATTAGCAAGCCTCTGTCAAGAGGCTTGCCCGAACTGCTAACCGTAGATTAGCAGGGGCTATAGCTCTTCTAGAAAGGATAGCAGTTGAGTCGTCACACCCTGTATGGGCATATCCAACCAGTTTTTTCGAGAGGTGGAAAGTCGTTTTATATACGTCGAGTTTTCAAAAGTTGTTTTTACTCTTTTTACAATATCAGCCGTATTATTCTCTCTCATTATTGCGTCGTCAAAAATAAAGGTTTTTAAACACTCGTGCAATTTTTCTTTTTCAACAAACCGAGATAAATAACACATATCAAATATGTCTTTGTATCGAGTCGAGTTGGGTCCGAATCGAAGAATCGACCTAAGTTTCTCAGCAAACATTTGCTCCTTTGAATTAATAAGCAGGTTGGCACCACCGTCAAAGCAGGCGATGTCAAAGCAATACTCCTCCTGGTCGATATTTAAATCCTTGTGTACGCCTAGGTCAATTTTGCTTTTTATAGCATAACCATCATCATCTGAAATATTTACGTAGATACGCTTGCCGTGGTAGTCTTGTTGCCTTAGCTCTTCGATCTGTCCTGTCATTTCAATAGCAATTCCCGATATGCAATTCAGCTTTTCGATAAAGCGCATAACGGACTTATCGTCCAAAGAATATCGAATGAAATCTATATCGATATCTTGTGTTGCTCTGCGGGAACTTCTCGAAAAGCTCCGCATAACGACGCCGCCCTTTATCGTTGCATTTCTACTCAGGGTACTTAACGAAAGCGCTTTCAATACAATGTCCTGGCAGACTTTTGCTTCTGCGTACTCTTCGTGGTAACCGTCAGCCTCAGCAGCTGACAGCATTTCTCTTATGGTCATGTCAAAACACCTCTCTGTCGAGGGCCTCGCTGATCATTTTGCTTTTGGGGAAAATTGATGCGTACTCTTGTATACGTTCAATGTCTAACTCGTTAATGATATTTCGGTAATTCCCGAGAATTTCCTTGTAATAGTCGTACGGCAACTTGTTTTTATATCTCAGCAATTCAATCAACATGCGTTCTCTGTCATAGATACAGAAAAACGCGTCCCCACGTTCCATTGTTGTAACTCCGATATCCAGAATCGCATTCTTAACAAATATCTGCTTTATTCTGGTATCCCTTAATTTCCTGGCAGATTCTGCCGTGGCTATATAATATTTGTCAGGGACAACGTCTGTCAATTCGTGATAATAAAATGCGGTATCCAAAGTTACAATTGCATCGGGGTATTTTGTCGACAAAATCGCAAGCGTGGAAACGTGTTTCTGATTCGAATAAATTCCACGCTCAATTTGATATATCTCTCCGGTTCGAATCGCCCGTTTTATTCCGTAATCCGAATTAAATTTCTCGATACATTGTTTGTATGTGAGTACCACTTTCTCTCCAAATTTATTAAAGTAATTGTATGTTATTTTTGTTGTTTTCCATACATTTAATTTAATTATCCTAACGCATTCAATTCCTGTCAAGTTTTATCACGCTCGAAAACACCCCGCACCGGATGGTGCGGGGTGTTGGTTGTCTAACCGGTTAATTAACTAAATCAAGCCGTTATGCCATAAGAAGCACAAAGATCTGCAAACTCAGCTGAAGCTACAAAACCGTCGAATGCTTCCTCGGTAGTCATTCCGTTGTTCAATGCATCAACCCAGTATGCAAGTCCGTCGGCATCCGCCTCTCTTCCGAGGATTGCTTCATAGAGAGTCTTTACATATTCCTCATAAGAAGAACCGTGGTTGATAATAAACTCATTGCTGAAGAGGAATCCGTATGCTACCTCTGAACCTGTCTTTTCGCCATTTACAAGGGCGTTCACCCAGTATTCAACTCCAGTCGCATCGCCCGTTCTGTCGAGAGCCGTGTCGTAAAGTCTCTCGACGAATGCATTTGCCTGCTCAGAATCAACAGCTGCTACAGTCTCGATTGTTGCCGCAGTTGTAGTTGTTGTGTCAGCAGTGGCGGTTGCGTCTGTTGTTGTGGCTTCGTCATAGTTTTCTTCAAATGATGAATGTACTACTTCGGAAATTGATGAAACGTAATTTAACTCTTCTGTTTCCCAATTGTAGTAAATAATCCAACCGTTAAGTGTGCAATCGTCTGTAACTGTTATTTCATCGATAGTGAACACCGTATATGGACCGGTAAGCACTGCTCCCCCGGATATATTGACTTCACCCGTAGCATCTATTGTTACGGAATCAAAGTTTTCAAATTCATTAAATCCGGTAGCCGTATATTCACCACCTATAACGGTTACGTCCATTCCTCTAATAGCATCCCCGTTATTGACGTAGACACTGCCGGGACCCATTACGGTAACGTAAGCGCCTCCCGTAATACCATAATAAGCGTCTGTCGTTATACTATGACCATTAAGATTAATTGTCACGTTCGTTAAGCCGTCATTATCGTCAATACCATTAATAACAATCGGAATTGTTAAATCTTCTTCCAAGGTATATGTTCCGCTACCACTCAGTGTAATCTGGTCTTCGTTCCTTTCCACACTCAAACCGTCAGCTCTGATAAACGAGGACCCAAGTGTCAGAACAATTGCCATTGACATAATTGTTGCCGTTAATTGATGAAAGATCTTTTTCATAGTCTCCTCCTTGTTTTAATGCTTATTGATAATTAAGCTTTTACACCATAAGACGAACAGAGCTCGGAGAACTCAGGTGAAGTTACAAAACCATTGAATACTTCCTCACGGGTCATGCCGTTATTCAACGCATTAACCCAGTTCGCAAGTCCTTCCGGATCGGAATATCTGCCGAGAATTGCGTTGTAGAGGCTCTCTACATACTCTACATTGGAATAACCTGTACCTACAAACTCAGGACTGAAGAAGAATCCATATGCGACTTCGGAACCGGACTTTTCGCCGTTATTAAGGGCACCAAGCCAATAGTTTCTGCCGGCCTCATCGCTGTCTCTGCCGAGGGCGATGTGATAAAGTCTATCAACGAAATCATACGCATCCGGAATGTGTACCGGTGCAGCAGGCTCAGATGTAGTGGTTGTTGTCGTTGTCTCTCCGGAATCATCAGAAGCTTCCCAAACCGGCGTCACAATCCATGTATAACCGAAAGTAACTGTATCGTTGTCGAAGGTTTCAACTTCCAAAGTCTCATCGCCGGAGGTCAAAATATAGGAATCTGCTGCAGTTCCATCCTTCTTGATTACAAGTGAAAATTTTCTTTCCTCTCGTTTCTGATAATCAAAATTAATCTTTCCGGAGATGTTAGTTCCGTCGATTACGGAATTCTCATCTGCATTACCACCGATAGTTGTCAGAATAACGTCTCCATTTATTGTTGAAGAGCTGTCCGATATTAAAGCATTAAGTTTAACATCACCGTTAATCGTACTTCCGGATACAGTAGTATCACCAAGTATCGCTTCAACTGCAACAGGGCCTGTAACGACTGCACCATCGGAAATACTCATACTGCTTGTTGACCATAACGTTATTGCGTCTTCTCCGTATTCATTTTTCCCGGTGGCGGTATATTTACCACCCTTAATTACCAAACGAGACGCAATAACTGCATCTGCATTGGACGAATAGACACTGCCATCACCAATTATGGTAAGTTCAGCAGGACCGCTTGTCGAGATGGCGCTAACACCATCAGTCTTTATGCTGTGACCGTTAAGATCGATTGTAATTTCTGAAGTATGCAAATGCATATCAGTCATAACAATTGGTATTGTCAAATCTTCTTCAAGAGTATAGGTACCTATTCCCGTAAGAGTGATTTGATCCTCGCCTTCGTTGACCAATAAGCCCAAATCCCATGACCATGGATTTTCTACAATTTGGACTAAGTCATCACTGTCAGCTCTGATAAATGAAGATCCAAGTGTCAGAACGACTGCAAAGGACATGAATGTTGCCGTCAATTGATGAAAAAATTTTTTCATAATTCCCCCTTGTTTTTAGATACGATTTAGCAAGCCTCTGTCAAGAGGCTTGCCCGAACTGCTAACCGTAGATTAGCAAGGTCTCTTCATTTGCGTAATCTTGAGTAAATTTAAATTGCAACAGTACATCCAACTCGCTGTCTAACTTGGTTTAGATGGCGTGTTAGATGTACAAAACCGATAAATTCTATCCGGATATCTATCTAACATGATTTGGATAGACATCCGGATAGAATTGATGAACCGCAATTAAAACACCCCGCACCGGATGGTGCGGGGTGTTGACTGTTTAACAAGTTAATCTACGAATTAAGCTTTTACGCCATAGGATGAGCAAAGCTCAGAAAACTCGGGTGACGTAACAAAACCATTGAAGACTTCTTCTCTGGTCATACCGTTATTCAAAGCGTTAACCCAATTGATAAGTCCTTCAGGATCGGAATATCTGCCGAGAATTGCATTGTAGAGGCTCTCTACATACTCTTCGTTCGAATAATTTGTTCCGATAAACTCGGGACTGAAAAAGAATCCGTATGCAACTTCAGAACCGGTCTTCTCGCCTTTATTCAAAGAACTAATCCAATAGTTTCTGCCGATTTCATCACTGCCTCTTCCAAGAGCTATATGATAAAGTCTCTCGACGAAATCAAACGTATCAGGAGTATGAACCGGCGTGGTTGTTGTAGTTGTTGTTGTTGTTGTCGATGTCGTCTTTTCGAATACGGGGACAAAACTTATAAGACTTTCATCTAATCCGGCAAACCATGTGCTGTCTATTGTCTCTGTCGTCCCCAAATCTGTCGAAGTACCTTCGCCGTATACATCGGGATCTCCCGTAACTTTCCAATGCTTAAATGTGTAACCCGACATTGTAGCACTTATGCTAAATCCATCTCTGATTTTTTCGGAATATATACCCTCTGAAAATTCACAGTCAGCAAATGTAAATGTACCAACGCCCTCGGCTTCAACGTAACCGTTAAATGTTGTATCCGATGCATCTATTACATTAGCCAAAGCACTGCCGTTAATGGTGCAACCGCTTATTGTCAATTTACTATTCGTACATAGTGCACAAGGCTCGTTATTCGGAACGCTTGCGGACCCGACAAAATTAGCTTTGCCTGAAACAGTGGCATCGGAGATGCTTATGGAATCATCACCAAAAATAACAAATATATTAAAGATTTCACCTTCAGTTTTAGGCTCAGCCGTAGATATATACTCACCACCATTAATTGTCACATTTTGTGCACTGACACAGCTTTCATATGCCGTAATAGTACTTCCTGAACCGTTGATGGTAACCGTTGAACTGGAACCGACGATTGCATCGCCTTCGCTGACAGTAATGTCATATCCATTAAGGTTTATGGTAACGGTTGATTCCCCTTCAATCACAATCGGAACCGTAAGATCTTCACCCAGATATAATGTTCCAGAACCTGACAATGTGAGTTTGTCGTCACTTTTTTCTACCGTCAATCCGTCAGCTCTGAGAATAGAGTTCCCAAGTGTCGACACTACAGCCATTGACAATACAACGGCTGCAATCCGGTGA
>Ga0065711_1047026_pt1 | contig 12566 bp, 9 predicted proteins | sample Hoacrofraction12_FD_59098 | JGI IMG/M metagenome (GOLD analysis project Ga0065711, IMG submission 59098) | Hoatzin crop microbial communities from Cojedes, Venezuela - Epithelial fraction 12 v2 (version 2) | ecosystem: Host-associated > Birds > Digestive system > Esophagus > Crop | place...
CTCTCCAGCAGGTCCGCCCCAAGCCTGTACTGGTGCATGGGGTTGTTCCTCCCCAGGTGCAGGACCCTGCATTTGCCTTTGTTGAACTTCATCAGGTTCCTCTCTGCCCAGCTCTCCAGCCTGTGCAGGTCTCGCTGAATGGCGGCACAGCCTTCTGGTGTATCCACCACTCCTCCCAGTTTTGTGTCATCAGCAAACTTGTTGAGGGTACACTCTAACTCTTCATCCAGGTCGTTGATGAAGAAGTTGAACAAGACTGGGCCCCGTACTGACCCCTGGGGGACACCACTTGTTACAGGCCTCCAACTAGACTCAGTGCCGCTGATGACAACTGTTTGAGCTCTGCCATGCAGCCAGTTCTCAATCCATCTCACTGACCACTCATCCAGCCCACACTTCCTGAGCTTCCCTAGGAGGATGTTATGGGAGACAGTGTTGAAAGCCTTGCTGAAGTCTAACCAACAGTTAACAGCACTGTATTATTGATGATAATAGCTTTTTTCTTCTAAGTAGCTATGTGAAACACTTGTTGATAGAAGAGGATTAAGAGGTTAATTCCTCCTTCAGCACTGCATAGCTTAAAGACACAAAGCTGAAGGAGGCTTTCTGTTCCAGTGAGCCTACATGTGTTGCTTTTCATTAAAACCCTAGAGTATGTGCAGCAGACGGCTAGGTTAACTCATGGGCACAGTTTTATGACAAGGATTTACATCCTTATCATGGGCACAGTTTTATGATAAGGATTTGCTGGGAGGCTGTGATCCCTGGGAGAGGGATCAGAACAGGTTCTAGGAAAACCAATTCATGGAGTGCTCCAGGTTGAACACTGGAAGGAGTGGGTCACTGAGTATACTGTCTGAGGGCTCTGGAGACATGAGTACCCTGGAAAGCAAGGATATTTACTCCAGGGAAGTGGCCTGGACAGTAGTGTTGAGCACCATCAGTTTGCAGAGCAGTGAACTATTCAGAGAGTTCAAGAGCGGTGCTGTCCTAAGCAACGTCCAGGGCCTCATATGGGTAAGGAGGGGCCGTCAGGTCTTAAACACGTGCTTAATTTTAAGCATGTGAACAATTCCACTGACCATGTGGTTAGCATATACAGAGGTGCTAACGATGTGGAAACCCACATAGTTGGACTCTCACTCCAGCCCAGCTTGCAGTGTGCTGCCTGCCGAGCAAGAAGATAGGAGGGGAACAGTGCATCACCACCACTGCTACTCACTGGTTAGTGACAATATCTGATTATGGCTTGGCTGGCATGGATTTTGTGCGCCAGTTGTGCCTCCCTGTCTGTACACACAGCAGTTTACAGAAGCGTTGCTGCAACAACAGACCGATGTGGTGATTTTGTTTAAAGCAAGCCTGCGGGCAAGATGAAGAAGTAATCTCCCCTCTCCCTCCCATTTGTCTTTCAGCTGGAGGGAACCATGCCAGTTGGTATGTTGTAGATTATTCAGATCCTGGCAGGAAAATTTGAAATCAAAAGGCAAGTGAATGCGGGTGGAAGGGAAAGGCTTTGAACCAAACATACTCTTTATTCTTTTTATTGGGTGCCAAGAGCTCTCATGACCTGAGTGGAATCTGTTAGCACTTGAAAACCTCTCCTCCAAGTCCCCCAGACCTCTCTCACCCTGAAATAGGATGGGTGGAAGTCCTGTCGCCTCACTTCAGTACTTAAAATTAGTCATCTATGCCCAGGTCAGTCAATTTGAGTCTCTTGGGGAGAAAAAACCTCCTTCAGGTGCAATTCTCTTGCCTTAAGACACCTGCATACCTATTTCTCTTCATTTGGTATAAAGGAGACTTAGGTGTTTAGAGGCTTGGGTGTTTAGTGTCTCAGACCATTGTACTTTTAAGTGTCTGAAATTAAGAAGAGAATTCCCTTGCTAAAATGTGATAGAAAATTACAAGTAGACATGCTGGATCAGATCCAAAGTCCACCTACACAGTATGACACCGAAGCCAGGTGAGAGTACAGAATACTCTCATCCCACAGTAATTCCTTGCTCAGGGACTTCATCCCACCAGGATCCTCAATTTAATCTTTCTTTGAGAAGTTAAAAATCAGTAACTGCCAACCGAAGCTAGAAACTGCTTGATCCCAGTTCTGCTTACTGTATGTAATATTAATTCAGAGGTCTGTGAGTAGCTTTGCGGGCATCCTGAGTGCAAGTTGCTGGCAACACATGGGTTCATGGACGTCTGAGGACTGCCTGACTTCATGGAAACAGATTATGGACAGAGATTTTCTTGCCTAGGCATGGATATAAGCTAGTCAATGGAGATCTCGAATTGTCTAAACTTGTGTCATTTTATGTTGCCCTCATGTATCCCTTCTGGCCCCCATGTGTCACTCCAGCAAGGTGTGGATCTCCTGTAGGTTCTGCACCGTATCTACCAGCCCTGTGCAGATTTCTCATGTGCCTTATGATGTGTCAGGTGGCATTAGATGCTTGTGCTTTGGAAAGTGAAACCTGCTGGTGGTGGCTGGTTAGCTGACATGTACGAATGTGCTGCTGACTCATTCTACTCCGTGGTTTGTAAGCGGATCTTACAAACCTGGTGCACATGGACAGACCTTCACTGAAACTAGATCTTATTCCAGGTGTCCACTGTTAACTCCTCTGTCTAACATGGTGCTGTAATGACACTGTTAAACCACATGTCCCTCTTTGATTAATCTGACTTCTAAGATTAATTAGTAAATTAAGATAAAAGTTGCACAGTTAAAATGAGAACAAACTGAAAAAATATATATTAAAAAAGGCTCCAAAATGTTAAATTTACCAGGCTGCTTAAAAAGGCCAGTTCCAGCCATCATGTGCACAGATGCATCCCTACTCAATAATGCTAATTTAAAGGATACCTGAATTTTGTTCTACGTGATCCCTGACTTTCATGTTCAGTTCAGTAAACAGCTCCATATTCCACTGCTTATATGCCATGAACGTTTACCAGCCATCTGCACTGCCATCTTCATGCTGTGCGACTCCACTTGCTGCTTGAACCTTTGGCATTTTTGGTGTAAGAGGATTTTAACTCCTTCACCCAAACTTTGTATTAACACTTTCAGTGGGTAGGAGAAGTATCTCTGCTGCTCTCCATTTCTCTGTGTGGGCGAGTCCAAGAGCTGGAGTGAGCTGAGAAAGGAGGCAGCCAGCATCTCACTAGAAACATTCACTGCTGGTTGATCTCATGCTTCTTTTCCTGGTTGTGCAGGAAGATGAACCCCCCACCACCACCATTAGCTCAGCAGCGGGTCAGCAAAGCCTGTTTCAACCAATTTGTAAACTCCCACCAAAAGCCGTGGTGACACCCTAACGGGGAAAACGAAAAATTTTGCATGGAGGTGTGAGCAGAGAGTCTCTGTTGCCAGAGGTATTTATAGGCACTCGGAAGGGGGTCCCACCAGGGCCAATTCCCTGGTTGTCCCTCACCTCCTGCACCATGCCTTCCATCAGGAAAGGGAGTTGAGGTTTTTCTCAAAACTGCAGTCTTATTTCTTACATCTATCTAAAGGGCAATTTAGCTACAAGTTCTGCTAATGTGACCCATCAGCATCCAAAGGGTTCAGACAAAAGGATAAACATTATCTGCTTGTTATCTCCAAGAGTCAGCACAGGACAGTTTAAGGGTTTTGCTTGCCAGACCTCCTGAAGTTTCAGTACAAAGACAGAGGTGGTCTTTATTTTTGCCTCATTTATCAAATATTCTTGGAGTTTATCTCTTTATCTACAACATTTTTTATTATCTTTTGTCTCCTTTTTTCCTCATTAAGGTGCTAAAATCTGTATTTATATTTGGGTCTAGAATCCACATTTCTTTTTGGATGACGTTTCTTCAGGCTAAGGGAAGAAAAGATGTTATAGTCAAAGGGATCATTTAAAGGTAGTTTATTCAGTATAGCAGAGCCTGACTGCTGATGCAGAAGGTGATGTGTCAGGTTTGCACTTAGAACTGCTGGAGCACCACAAGCTGTGTCCATTTATCTGTTCTAGTTTCCCTTTTGTAAGCTGAGGATGTCTATGTGCATCATTAATATATGTGCATTATAAACATTCAGACATCTGCCGGGAAAAGCACAACTACATTGAAAATGATCACAATATGTTCAGGATTCCTGGTTTGCATATCACCCAAGAAAACTGGAATCCTCAAAACAAGAACCTCGGTACAAAGTTCTTCTCCAGTGTCCAAACTTGAGTATCTAGAAAACAGAAGCTGGTCCACCATGAACAGATCATTCCACCATACTAATTCATTAGCATCTGTTGAACAAAAAACAATAATCCTTTAATTTCACACAGGCTTATTCATCTGGACATCTTCTCCTCATCTTGTTTAAGTCTTTTTGCCAAGAGTTATAGGGAAAAGACACAAACTGTAACAGAGTCCAAAAAATTTATCCCAAAACAAAAACAATCATTTCTTTCCCACACTCCACCACCCATCCCCCCCCAAAATCCAGCTAGCCAACCAACGATGTCTGTAAAACTATCATTACAAAATTAAATAAACCATCTTATTTTTCTACTTTTGGTCCTGCATAAATAAGAATATCGGGGTGAGGGATACAGGGAGGGTAGGGGGGAGTACAAGGAGGGTAGGGTAGGTGGTATGTACATGCAGATGGAGGAGTGGAGAGAGCAGTTTAGGCCGTATATCTGGAAATGGTTCATCTCTTCCAGTGAGAGATGTGTCAAAGAGACCTTTCCAAGATCAAGAGCAGCAGGGTGTTCCCCTCTGTGAGGCTCTTCTCCAGTGTGATGCTAGTACAGAGCAGGGTTCTCCATGTGTGGGCTGGGCTGCCTTCCCACACCCCCCCTCCCCCAGCTGGATGTACAGCCGGGGGTCCCAGGGTCTCTGATGGGGCATGGGATGGCTTCTGTAAGGGCAGCACGGCGTTCAGCACAGGCTGTACAGGCTTGCCAGGATCCTGTGTGCCTTCCTGAAGGACCCCTCAGACACTGCCCCCCAGCTCATTCACTGCTTTTCAGTTAGCTGGACTAAAGCTATCTATCTTGGAGACGTGCACACTTAGACAACTGTATTTCCTGGCTGTGCTAGAGCTTCACTTCTGGCACCTACAGGCAGCTCTCAGTGTCAATAGTGAGGCTATCTGAACCACAAAAATGATCAGAGGGAGCTGCAAACCCCAAGAATGGCAGCAGCATGCTGGTGTCGCCAGCAACATACACCTTCACGTGAGAAACCTTGGAGCTCCCCCAGACTGGTAGGTGTGCAAGAGAAAGTTATAGCTATGGTGTCAACAGAGCCTTGCGGTGCCTTTGAACACTGGGGAGAGGCCCCAGGGGAGTATGGAGCAGGGAAGACGAAGGCAGTTCCCAGTGACCAAAGTCAACAGTCCCGAGCAAGCATGGAGCCTGGTACTTTTGAAGATGAGGTCTTCAGTGCATTGCAAAGTGAGGGTAGGATCCAGCTCACTGAACAGCTGAATGTGTGGGTCAGACAGCCTTTACACAGCAAGAAATGGGCACAATTTAGCTCCTACTAAAACAGAGATGATTTGCTCTGTGCAAATGCACTGTGGACATCCAAGGCTAGGGGAGACAAACCCTGCTCTAGGAGTCCAGCTTTACACGTTTCCTAAAACTGTAGCTGGAATCTGCACACATTGATCTGTGTTACATTGGATTCGGTCCATCTGTTTTCAACCAGCACAGACTCCAAGTGAAGGAAACGTGTTACAAAAACCCAGTCCAACATAGTTTGCTCTTTCTTATTCTCAACCAATTCAGATTTTATATACTATTATTTAAAATTCTAAGCATGGAGGAACACGAACCTGGGTGTCACTTCAAGTACATGAGGTCACAAGAGCAACAGCAGAAACCTCTTGAAACCTTACTAGTGTCTACAACTAGAAGCATGTTTCTCTGAAATGGTTTGTTTATAAACAAGGCATCTCTATTTGCATGCAACCTCTAAAAAATGGATTATAAAGCCATTTAGCAGAGATTTAATTGACTCTACATAGCTAGGATCTCTCTGTTCTTCACAGTTAGAAGCATCTGTGAGTTCTTCTCTTTGAGCTGCTTACAATGAATGTCAAAGTATTCAGTCCTCTTCGTAATGTATCTCTCTTCGCTGCATGTGCATGTACCATATGGACATAAATAGTTAGGTACTGGAGTAATCATGAAATGGACTTGGAGATTAATTAATTTTTTAAAAACACGTATTGTAAAAATAAACAGTAAATATTTGTGGAAGAAGTTTACATTCTTATTTTTTTCAAGTATAAATAAATTGTGTCGAAAAAGGCTATTACATTAGCAGTTGGCAAGTTGTTCACTTAATCCATCATGTTTCCATAATCGCAGAGCTCACAGAGCTAGGACAGACATGGGGCACTGATAGCTTTTGCTCTCTCAGCTGGGCTCTCATGTGCAAATGTACACCTGTGGGTATAACCCTTGTGTAAAGACCACTTTATTAACAGCTTTCACCTGGCCTCCTGAGCAAAGTCAAAGTCTGTACTGGAGCATAATATGCATGTGCTGCATCACATTCCCTTTCTCCATGGACTTGCATTGGATACTTGAGCAAAGGTCAGATCCCACCGCAGTCAGTGAAAAAACATCCTCAGACCTCAGCTTGGGTCAGAGGTATATGTTCTGCTTGGCCTGGGGGTACATAACTTGTCTTTTCCCACTCAGTAGACATTTGTGCTGACTACAGTGGCCATATCAGCTTTCCAGCTATCTGCTGTCCTCCCAGCATCACTAAATTTGGTGGTTCAACCATTTTAAGCTCATTTTCCAAAACAAGAATGATTTAGATTAGGTGCAGCAGGAAAGCCATGTATTTGGAATACCTGGTGTACCATGCTGCGACACAGTCTACCTTCAGTCCCAGTCAGGCTGCTGGTAAGGAAATCGGTTAGCTAGGCTGGTATAGCAAGAGCATAGTTAAATGGTTATAGTACACATATAGTCACTGAGAGAAGACAACACCAAGTTTTTAGTGTTTTTGCATTTGCCACAAAGATAAGGACAGACTGAAAAGGGCTTGAAACCTCAGCTTTTCACTCTGTGCTGTGAGAGGGCAGAGGTCTAAAGTCACCTCGACTGTCTGGATGTCAGCCTGGATCCTGCCACGAGGTGACAGCTCAGAGGCGTAAACTGTCTCACCATTGTCTCACTGCTAGGTGGTCCTTATGTCTGCCAGAGGAGGTCTCTTTATAGCAGCTGACACCTGGTAATTCCAGCATTTAATCTTATCTTTGCAGATTAATGGCACACGTAGACCAGAATTTGAAATATCCAAACCCTTCCCCAAGGCAGGCACCTCCAGGTCCATGTTTGCTTGCACTGGTTGATTTAGGTCTATTGCTTCTGGAGCAACAGCACAGCTTGTTCTTGCCAGATTCACCTGAGATCACACTGCACACCCACCAAAGCATGAGGGCATGCCAACAGCCATGCAGACACAGACAACAGATGCACCCATCCCACTAGCCTGGCCAAAAGCAGAGATTTTTTTTGAAATTCAGTATAGAAAGCAGCTGGCTGAATTCTTCATTGCAAATCACAAAACAAATCATTAAAGTCTGTGCAGAAGTAGACTTAATCTGAGATGCCTTCCCTAACCTTTTCCTAGGGATCTTCAGAGTCTGTAGGATTTTCTTGTCCATTAAACAAGCCAATTTAGCAGCACTCCAAAATGTTGCCGTTCATCATTCATCCCTCTTCTTGGTCAGTTATTTCCCTGATTAGACCTGGAGTTGTTCTGATTGCTATTTTATTGAAATGAAGCCTCAAAGCATCTCTGAAGACCTCTCTCGTTTTTCCTTCCTACTGTCTAGTTTAGTAGTAGACAGTCAGTCTTACATTTTTCATCCTTGATTAGGCCCTTGTACCTCTGAGAATGCAAATAAACAACCTCCAGCTTGCCTGCGTTAAGTTGCTTTTACTGTGAAAAGAACTCTTTGGAATGTGAGTTTCTTTTCTTCCTTAGCTTCCTGCCTAGGAATTTGATTTACATAATTTTTTCTTGACTTTTCCCTGTCCAACTTTTTATCATCTTTATAACATCTGACAAAAGACATGTGTCCAAACATGTTTGTAGCAGCACTGGTTTTATAGGCACTGCCCATAACATGTTAACACAGCAGATGACCAAACCGGGATTTGGAGGACTTGGCCAAAAAACTCTTTTCCCCATTTTGCCTGTGTTACAGCTTGACAGGTCCATTGCAGATTTTAACTCAGGAAGTACTTGCTCCACTGGTTCTGGTTTGGAAATTTGGAACCACCATTCCAGTGAGACTTCAAGCCAAAACAGCAGAAATACTGCTCATGGTTTTCATTTTTTGGAGTTTTCATGTTCACACCCAAAAGCTGTTGTAAGACCAACTGTCTTCAAGGTTGACAACCTTCTTCAACTTCGATCTGAAAAACGACATCTCATTGCATAGTTCAAGTAAGAAAAATCTATTTCCAGATCAGATCTCTCATGCTGGTGGATTCATATACCACCACGAGTGACTACTTTCTTTGTAAAAGGAAGCAGTGCCTAACTTAAGATCACTTGTAAACTATGAATAAGGGTTTTCATATATGCATTGCACATGTTTTTATTCTCTGGGGATTTTCCAGAATCCTCAGACAGACCAAGTACAACAGTGTCCCTGAAAAACTGACAGGAAGGAAACAACTGTTTTGCCAAATTAAAAGGGTAATATGTGCGTGCTATAACAGAAAAAATGTTTTGCAGTTTAGTCCCCTCCAAGTCAAACCATACTTCAGCTCTTTTAGCTGATAAGGTATATATAATTAGGCTTTTGTCTTCCTTCATTGAGTATTATTATCTTGTAGATAATACATAGCTATCTTATTTTCTACTGTGATTTACACCATCCCATCAATGAACAAAAATGACCTCTCCCAAGTGCTGCTCAGTCATCACATCTATTAGCAAAAACTTCCTACAGAATGCTTGTTCAGATGGCATTTGGTTTGGAAGTGCCTGGACAGAAATACTTTTGCCTGACAAAAGGCTAGGGTTTGCTGCATTGTTATACCTCTGTATTTGCACAAAATATTGATCCTTGATGACTGGTATTTATTTTCTTATCTTTTAAGGTTCTAACCAACAAAGACAAATACAATGGATTTACTTAGATTGTGGGCAATTTGTTTTTTAAATAACAGGGTAAATAGAAACCACATACACACCCACACACACACTCTAAAATTCCCTACTCTTTTGGCTTAAAACAGAGCAGGGAGCACAGTGAAGAAGCTCTCAAGCTGTGTTACAAGATCTGACCCACTGTGCATACATTACAGGCCGTAAGGACCCCGTGCTGTACAGTGTTGTGCGCCTTCCACTGACCACTGCAGTCACAGGGTTAAAAACTCCTGGAATGACTCAGAAATATCACAAACCTATGCACACTGTAAGGGAAGCTTTCTTTCTCACTGGATGAGCCATAGTGGCAGTTCTGTCCAGAAGTGAGGACTCTGCCCTGCTCAGAAGGGAGGCATGGGCAGAGCGACTTGCCCACGGCTGCTTCCTCCCGTGGTGGCTCAGCGCTTTTCTCCGCACCTTCCCGCACACCCTCCCACTGGCCAGGCCACCTCATCTCCCTCTTTGACCCATGTCGGTGCTGGTCCTGCACACGAAGGCCCCTACTCTCATGGCTGTCCCTCTGCCTCTGTCAGTATGCAGCCGTAAGGACCACCAGCTCACGAACGCAGAAGATGACACGAGGCTTGTGCTGTCCATCTGTCTAGTCACCGCCACATATGGCCATGGTGCAGCAGGAGCCAGGGGATGCAAACACAGCCTTGCAGCAGAGGAGACACGCAGGGTGCAACAACCCTGCACCATTTGCTCCGTTATCCCCAATACCCTATTCACATTTGCCAGCAGATGGCACTCATTATATGTTTGACTTGTCCGCAACCCAGGTGCACACTTTCCAAAGGGCAGTGAACAAAGACAGGACACACTCTGTCCCTGCCTGTTGCATGGACCGTTGCTTTTCATTTGTTTGTTTCACAGTAAGGGCTATGATTTCAGCAGGGTCCATACTCCATGGCAAACGGGAAAGGTGAGGAGATGATGCGCAGGTGGGACACGGCGTGGGCTGTAGGGAAGCTGGGGCAGCCACCTGCTTGTGCATTGGGAGCTGCCAACCATGCCACTCCACCTCCCTGCCCTACACACCCATTCCCAGCTGAAGTAGTCCTGGGGAAAGGTCCGTATGGTGAGATGTGGCCAATGCTGCAGGCGGCAGTGAAGGAAGACCACCCCTCCCAAGCAGGGGCTGTGCCAGCCCAGTGACACTGCTGACTGCTGGGGTCCTCATGCCCCACATCCTGCTAAATACCAACTCCAGCTACACCACTTCTTAGCTTTTGCAGAAGGAAGCTGTAGAGTAAAAATTTTGTCTCAAATATCCCAGGGTGGATCAACTGACCTCCCAAAACATGTACTTTAACTCAAATCATCAGCTTAAAAAGGAGATGAAGAATGGGGTGACCAGCAAAGTAACAGAGCAAGGCCTTGAGGAAGGGGAATGTGTAAAATGCCAACACTAGAAATGGTCAGTGCAGCCCAGGCTTGACCCAGCTGCACACACAGATGGCAAAATATGTGTTCTGCATCAAAGCACATGTTTTAGAATGTTATCCAACCTCTCCTTCAAGACCCCAAGCAGTAACAAATTTGCACAATAGTTGTCTCACTGCTTGGAAAAGTAGGAACTTATTTTGAGTATGAATTTGCCTGCTTCCAAATTCCAGCCATTGGACCTTGTTACGCCCCATCAGAAAGGCTGAATACGCTGATCTCCTACCACAGAGATCGCTGTCCAGCCCTCAGATGACCTCTGTGGCTCTCTGCACTATTTCTGTTTCCTTCTCTCCGAGATGCTTGGGACACAGGTCTCACGGGAGGGAGCTGTACCTCAGGCGGTGGCACGACGGAAGAGGAGGGATGATGTGGGAGCCGCTGTGGCTGCATGCAGAGCCCAGGGAGTTGCACCACCATGGACCACCTGGTGTCTGTCCCTGTTTCTGCAATGCCACCACACAGACCTAGCAGTGTAACCTGGCAGGGGCACCTGGATGCCCTTGTCCCAGCAGACTCTCCAATGTTGTTTTATGGGAGGGGAGTGCCCATCTCACTGTTGGTTGTCGGAGACAGGAAACTTATCCAGTTTTCATCAGAAACATCATGAGTAAAGGGATATTGATAAGAACATCTGACCCCCATGAAAAGACAATTTTTAAACACAGAAGTTTCCTGGGTCCTTCTAAAGGATATCGGAGAAATTGCACACACACAAATGACTTGTGCTTATTCCTCATTTTAATAACTCCATGTAACTTGGGTGCCCACAATGACATGCACATGGTCTGGCCCAGCATCCCTTGAACTCCTGTAAGTCTCTCACTTGATTTCACTGAGTGTTAGCTCACACCCATGATTGTGTCAGCGTTGCTCTGGGCTGCTCAGCCAGCAGGGAAGGGAGGCGAGCGTAACTGTGCTTCTCTCTCCTATTTGCAGTGACCCGTATCAAACAACCATTCCTTACTGCCTTCCCCCCTCAGCCACTGACTCTTCTTTCACAAAATAGCAGTTTCCCTTTGACCTCCCTCAGGAGTCCTGGTGTGCTGTTTTGGTAAAACAAAGTATTGAAGACCTAAATCACCTCAACTTCTTCACTACAGTGACTGCTTTACCGGAAGGTAATTTTAGCTAGATGCAGCAGTCAGTTAGAGAAGCAGCAGATGATCCAGCTGTCTGTGACAGCAAGCCCTGTATGATGTGTGATAATCCTTGCCAACGTTTTTAGGAGCTACAGAAACCCTGGCATTTAGAAAGGTGCTGATTAATTGCAGTTAAACCTGAAGCAACAGGAAGCTTGTGTCCATACCTATAGTTTAAACACAGACAAAGAGTGAATGAGTAAGGCGCTGCTGGTAAACTTAATCGGTGTCTCATTCTAAGTTTATTTTTAAAAGCCCTGTAGCTCCTCAGTGCCAGCTCAGATCTCCGTTGGTCCCGGCCCCTGAGTGGACTGTGGTATCGCTGACCCCTCCTCACAAACAAAAGCACTCTCAACCATGACAGGTTTCTCAAGGGTGATACAGTGAATGTAATAAGGCATTCAAAAGCCGTTTTGAGCAGTGTTACACTTGCACGTAACTGCTGTTTTGTTAAGGTGCTGGAATCTAGTCTTTCAGTACTTAAAGGGAGCCTATAGGAAAGATGGGGACAATCTTTTTAGTAGAAACAACAGTGACAGGACGAGGGGTAATGGTTTTAAACTAAAACAGAGTAGGTTTAGGCTGGATATAAGGAAGAAATTCTTTACAATGAGGGTTGTGAAACATGGAACGGGTTGCCCAGAGAGGTAGTGGAGGCCCCATCCCTGGAAACATTCAAGACCAGGCTGGACAGGACTCTGAGCAACCTGATCTAGTTAGCGGTGTCCCTGCTCACTGCGGGGGGGTTGGACTAGATGACCTCTAGGGGTCCCTTCCGACCCAAAACTTTCTATGATTCTATGATTCTATGAATTTTTTTTT
>Ga0065711_1047004_pt1 | contig 12565 bp, 3 predicted proteins | sample Hoacrofraction12_FD_59098 | JGI IMG/M metagenome (GOLD analysis project Ga0065711, IMG submission 59098) | Hoatzin crop microbial communities from Cojedes, Venezuela - Epithelial fraction 12 v2 (version 2) | ecosystem: Host-associated > Birds > Digestive system > Esophagus > Crop | place...
TTTTCCATCAGGTTGGCACAGATACACACTTTGTACTGAGAAGCAATGCCCCTGCTATAACTTTTGCAAGGTTGTTTCAGCACACACTTTGTCACGGTTTAGCCTGGCTGGATGCCAGTTACACATGTGGGGTTTGGTTAGTTTTCTTCTTAAATACGCTGTCACAGATGCACTACCACCACTGCTACCAGGCTCAGCCTTGGCCAGCGGTGGGTTTGTCTTGGAGCTGGCTGGCACTGGCTCTATCAGACATAGGAGAAGCTTCTAGCAGCTTCTCACAGAAGCCGCCCCTGTAGCTCCGCCACTACCAAAATCTTGCCATGCAAACCCGGTACAACTTTTACAGATTTTGTACTCCTGATCTGTAATATGCAGACCATGCTCCATTTTGGAAGGAAAGAGGATGAAGTTCACTGCAATGTATGTGATCCACAGAAGCATATTAAACCATGCTCATGTGAGCTGATAAGACTGCTGCACTTGGGTGAAAATTCCTCAGGATGCTCTCGTTTTCCCTAGAATGTAATCAATATACTGAAGATCCTTGTAACTTCGAACTTGACTTCAAAAGACAGCTTTCGCTGGCCTCAGTTCTGGGTCTCCTGAGCAGCATAGTCCATTGCTAGCCTTCCTGCTCAGTGCAGAAAAAGTAGTGTGTGTTGTCCTTCTCTGCAGAGCTGAGGCTACAGATTTCTTGGTTGAATGCACTATGTTAAGCCTGTGGACAAGGAGTATCTGAACTACTAAACTGGCACTGAACTCCTAGTGAATTCACACTCAGACTACCTTCAGTTCAGCTGACACTTTTCATTATAAGACCAACTGCAGAAGCTACACTGATTGACACAAAGCACAGATGAAAGTTCTGCTCTGTCAAGCTGCACAGAGAGCCAAGCAGTGTCCAGCTGGTGTACTGCTACTACATTTAAATAGCAAAGTGATGACAAGGTACCATTTACAGGATGTGTGATGTAAACTAAGGTACATGCAATAAGCCTCAGGTTTTAGAAAAGGCATTTAACACTGTGCTACAGCTCCATTAGGTACTGAAGTTTCAAGTGGACTAATTACAGTAATGACTTCATCTTCTCCTTCTTAATTGCACAAGACTTCAACCAAAAGACTTACACAAAAAAGACATCTATAAAAATGTATATCTAATATATTCGGTATAACTTGGAAACATGGAGCACAGCCAACAAGGAGAGATCACAAAGTCACTTTTTAAAACTTCTAATGAGGAGGTAAAAAGAGTTTATATTAGGATATGTTTTAGAAACCTGCAGTGACTTCACATTTTCCAGCTCACTGGATTTACAAGCAAAGAGGCTGATGCTGCAGTATCTGGATGTCAAGGATTTCCTGGGAAGTGCGGAGTACCAGTGGCTGCTGTGAGTTCAGGGCAGTCAGCGTCTCACAGGATCACAACTTCCCTCACTCCATGCTAAATCTGAAACACTGCTGGGTTGGTTCACTCTCTCTGTTCCATTTGCGGCAAGGAGACTTTTCTAACATCAGTAATTGCCTGGAAAGTATTCCCCTCATTTCACTATACTGAGCTACACTCCACTCATGCTGGATTAGTGACTATTTATAGCATGCACTACATATAGTAACATGACACTGCGAAAGTGTCAGAATGAGAAATGCTGAATGAAGAAGTGAGATTGCAAACATTGGGCCGCTAAGAGACTATAATGCAGTTATAGCGACATTTACTTGTTCCTTCATTCTGTTTATAGAACACTCGAGCCATGTGCAAGGTGATGATAATACTGGTACTAGACACAATTCAGGAAAATAATTCTGTAGTCCTGAGGGTGATTCAAGAACCAGTACGAAATATTGAAGCTTTCACTGTGTAATACCTTATCCAGTTTGGAAGACAGTGAAATCTGTTGCCATTTCCTGATTACTCTAGTTTGTGGGAATAGATGTCTGCATCACAAGGTGTCCCTCTTGTTCAGTTTGGATTGACTGTTTTGACATGGGACTTGGAATGAAACGGAGGTGACAAAAGCATTGCTCCTTCTGAATGGCCTCAAGTTGCATCAGGGGAGGATCAGATTGGATATTCAGAAAAATTTCTTTAGTGAAAGAGTGGTCAACCATTGGAACAGGCTGCCCAGGGAAGTGGTGGAGTCACTATCCTTAGAAGTGTTAAAAAAATGTGTAGATATGGCACTTCAGGACATGGTTTATCAGGCATGGTGGTGTTGGTTTGACGGTTGGACTTGATCTTAGAGGTCTTTTCCAGCCTTAATGATTCTATGGTTCTATGAAGCAGGACATTTTTAAAGACAGGAGTGCACATGGCAGCTTGTGTCTTACAGAGTTTTCTCTAGTACTAAAGCACTGAGGTCCTTCCATCTGAATCTCAGGAGTTAAATTCTCCCTAGGACCGTCTCCATACCACACGAAATGGGTCTTTTGATCGCTACCTGCTGAAATGGTATATCTGTACATCAACCTGGAGATGGAAAACAAGCTACCAACGATCTGTCTCTCCACCAAACTTCTTTGCACGTGGCTTTGGCAGTATTTGAATTCTGCTGCTACAGCATCAGGCTGTGATTGAACTGCGTAAAACCCTAGCATGAAAGCAGCTCACACCTTACAGGAAGATGCCTGTTTGCAGGGTCTGCCTTAGCAGAGCACAAGGTTGGTGGACAGACTGCAGAGTTCACATGAACCGTTACCCCTTGTTGAACAAAACCTGGTCTTGACCGTGCTGCCTTGTTAAGGAAAACACCTCATAAGGCATAGGAGTTCACTGAAATGAGGTAACAAACGCATACCGTGCTGAAGTAGTATTTGACTCACAAGGCTTTTGTGTTGAACGGCCTCTGTTGATTTAGAAATGTCTATTTCATCAGCTCTGGAAGGAGAGAAGCCTATATTCCCAAGTGATTTGCTACGTTATAAAACAGCCAGAAGCCATTTGAAAACCACACCATAAGAAAAGGCTTCGCAGTGCCTCTGCCTACGAGGGCTGGTCATTGGGCAAGGACATCAGCTTTTCCTTCCTCTGAAACCAAGGGATGCCTGCCTGGATCTGAGCCATGGTTCCTGCACAGCCCAGCCAACTGGTCACTTCTCTTCATCACTTTTTATACCTACAGCATTCACCAGTGATGCTACGGAGTCTCCTTTACTGAGTATAAAGTTTCATGCAAGTGCAGCCATATCTGGGGAACAATTCAGGCAGAATAAGCTATTTTAGCTGAGATTACAGCTGGCAGAGCCCGTGCCTTTGGCAAATCGCTTAAGTCCTTGTAACACAACAAAGCCTCATCTGCCTGCAGTACATTGCAGCAAGCTCACCAGCTTTGCTGTGAACAGCTACTTGATCCTTGAAGGGAATTCAGATTTTTGTTTACAGAAAAACTCCAAAATGTCAAGCACACGAAACAATGTCATCACACTTGATCAGCACTTAGCAGCCTTGCTGTACACAAAGGTATGGATGGAGAGCGTGCTTCTATGCCCTGTCCGGGCAGCGTGACTTTACTGCTGATATCTAATGAGATCTAAGTACACATGATAATGGCATGGCCCAACCTTGGCACATGGTCTGGGTAACAACACCTTTTAAAATAGGAATGCGAATGAACAGCTTGTGGTGATCACGTGTAAAAATAATGCATAAAACCAGAGGGTGCTTCCCAAAACTGATCATGTTAAAAGGGAAAAAAATAATCACCCTCCAACCAGTCACCTTAAGCGGGAAGAAAATCATCAGCCAGATAAAGCAGCTTCCCAGTCAGAGGCCAAGAGCTGCCTGCTTTCAGGCAGGCTGCTGCAGGCAGGGACCCACACCTTATCTGTAGGTGTTTATTAACATCTATTCAGTGTTCAGTGTTGTCATTTATCTGTGATATTACTGGCACTGATCTCAAATGTGCAGTTAACTGACTACTGATTAATTTCATGTCATTATTAAAGTGCTTTGATCAGAGTTTTGGTTTAAACCAACTCTACAAACTGGATCGTACTCCACTGCAGCACATGGCTGTGATTCATCACTCACTGCTGTTTGTTTCTGTTGTATTTTTAAGGATGAGAGAACTGATTTATAGCAGGTGTCGATGAGAGTTTCAAAATAAAGCTCAGGATTAAAGAGTGTTGTTTAACCAGCTGCAACAAGCCACTGCTTAGAAAAGGTGTGGACAAACTCCAAAAGCAACCTAGATGTCACTGTGGATTTGTGGAGCGCCGGCAGCGCTGTGTAGTGAGCAACAGGGAGATACTGAACACCTGCACTGAGGGATCATGTTCTGCCTTGGCGAGGACCGCAGCCGATTCAGGCTCTGGTTCTCCAGCAGGGAATCACAATCTTGGTATAATCTAATTATCTCTCCATACATATATGTGTATTACTTCCATATATAGCTATATTTGGCTATGTCTATAGGCAGATTACTCTAATTACAGATGGCCAGAAAGGAAATAATGGCTCTGAATTTTCTTATGAAGTATGGAAAGCACTGGAAACTACAGAAGTGGTACGACTGAACGAAAAGCTTACTTTTCATTTACAAATCTACATGCCAGGCAAAACTTAATAATGTACACCTAATATCATTAGGAAACCAAATTAAAGACAATTAGATAAATTATTTAAAACGTTTTTCTAGGCAAAGTATCAAATTACTTACGCGGATAGTCCAATCACACAATTAAAACAGAAGAATTTTACCTTACTAACTTTCTTTTCTTATTTTTTTGTCCTAAAATATTTAAGAACAGGAATTGGAATGGTACAATATAGGGTTTCTTTGCAGAATTATGTATATATATATATGAATAAAAAGAACCAGAGGCACACTGGCAATGATTATTTTGTAAGCTTAGTTCAATTTAGGTTATTATGCTAAAAATAATGAAAAATTAGTTAAGCCACAGAATATTTTTCTGACAAGTACTCAATGTATGTTTACAATAAGGGGCACTTACACAGGTTTCATCTGCTATGTTTAAAACTGAGACGCTTTGTGATAGCACTACTCAGAAAACAGATGTAAGCTGTAAAACTTTAGAAGATTCCAAACTACAGAAATATTGAAATTATAAATTTACACCACAAGGAAAACAGCTTCCAGTGTACGTCCAGTGCATCCTTGTATCTCAGCCAGGCAACGTCCCTTCTCACTTTCCTGGGAGTAATGCTACTTGGAGTTGTACTAACCTACGAGAGGCATGACTACACTATAGTCTTTTCCCAGCTCCTGGCCATGTTTGAACTGAATTCTCCCTGATTGAACACATCTCCCCTTCCAGCAGAGTTGCACAAGCAAAGGCACGATAAGCCCTGAGAATGATTTTGGGCTGTATCTGGTCCTCAAGTGAGCTCCAGTGCAGCCGGCGGGGCGATGCAGCCTGGGGCCACTCCAACGCAGGACCAGAACTCCCGGCGGTGGGAAACGCGGAGCCTGGCCCAGAGCCGGGGGCAGCTGCAGCTGCGGGAGATACGCTACAGAAACGGGACGCGTTCTCAAAGTATGGGAGGCACAGTGGTTTCGGGGGACACCATGTGCACTGAGCTGGCTTCAGCATGACGGGGTGGAAGTGCTGCCATTTCACTCATTTCCCTTTTGCGTGCCCTCTGTTAAAACCCACAAATCCACCACACAATACGATGTCAAAAGTGTCATACAGATAATGCTGAGTGGAGCCAGGGGATAAAGCCAGACATTTACTCTTAATTTTTAACCAATATAAACTGGATTAGGAAATTCAGTTTATACTTAGTTGTATATTTCAAAATGAGCTGTTATAAGTATTGCACTAACCTACAAGGAATTCAGATGCTGTTGGATGTCTTGGCAACCTTGTTGTAAATTCACATTCTGCCTCTTTCAAGAGGCTGTATCCGAAAGAAACACTGCATCAAAAGTATCGTTAAGACTTTCCCCAGCACACGCTTTGACATCTATGCAAATTTTACAAGTTAGAGTGGTTGAGAAGCTTAAGCAACAGACCTGACAGACTCACCACTTGGAGAAAATAAGATGCCTGTCTTTTTTTGACAGCTGACCAGGACATCACTTGACTTCATGCTCGCCATCAGAACGCACGCATTGGCAGCCTCCAGCTTCAGCACACAGCCAGCCATGGCACGCAGCAGGGCTGAGCAGCCTCGTCTGCAGCAGGACTTGCGTGTTTCTGGTGACACCCATGCTCTCAAAGCAGCTGACAGCTACCTAAATTACATCGATCATCTGCAAGCATGCCACAGTACTAACTGCCTCCTGCATTCCCCACCACAGCATTGGCAGCTTACTGCTATCACATCTAATTAATCATCAATAATTATTTAGTGTCCTGAGAAGAAGCTCTCAGGTGGCAAGCATGGCCTGATCACAGAAAAGGTCTGTTTCCTTGCGTTTGCACATTCCGGTTCTGGAGCATTAAAGTTAATTGAGGTTCACAGAGCAGCAGAAAGATTTCTTTTCTCGCAGGAAAGTTATAGGTTGGCATGGCCACATGGTGCCACCAACCTGACTGTGTTAGATACCCCATGAAGATGATGCAGAATGTGACATACTGGAAACCACAGCAAGCAACGCATCCAAAAGTTTTGCTCACCCTGCCATGTATCTTTCCCTATCCTGAGGTCCCTCTACTACTCTGAGCATTCAGATATGGCTGCTGAAATGCAACCTGTTGTTTCCCAGCACTAGTAGTAAAAACTGTGCAGCCAGAGCCAGGCATAACTTGTGCATCATCACAGGCAGTAAATGCAGCAGACTAAATCTGATTATGCAGATACAAAGTGTTCAAATTTAAAGAAAAACAAACAGAAAAAGCAAAAGCAAGCAGATTGCAGGTGCTTGGGAAAGAAGCTAATGCATAATACAACATAAACTTCTCAAACACCTCAAGTTAGAGATGCTAGCAGACTTGAAATACAACGCTCTGGACACACCACTGTACTACGCAGTTTGGAACCACCAGCATCTTGCAAGCAACTCTAATAAAACTGGCAACCCTAAGGTTTGTTATCTGAAATAGTTTCAGGTTTTAATTCAAGTTTGTTTAGCTGTATGACAGAACATCATATCCCCAGTGCTGATGGGGAGCATGAAGTCAAGATAAGGCATGCTATGAGGATTCTGCTAGTAATCAATTATCACAACAAAGTCTGTTCAAGAGGAAAACTGTGTAATATTCATTCATTAACTGTTTTGAAATCTTATAAGGAAAGATTATGTCTCTTCAAAAAAAACAAAAAAGTGAAATCAAAACAGGTAAACTAGCCAGCCTCCGTTAAAACAAGGAGTTACCTACTGTCAGAGGCTTGTGGTGAAGGTGAAGTTAAAGATTTCACCACTGGTTTCTACCATCTGGCCTATACGTAACATATTTTAGTTATCTACATACTGTACTATAAACACATATCAGATTTAAGCTTTGTATACGAGCTTTCCACCTACAAAAACCAAAATATCACTTTGCACACCACAACACAGATTTGCCATCCGCAGGACAGTTTGTTTGTGCCTCTGACTTCTCTCAGCCACAGCACCCTCCAACTCCTACGACTCTGTGCAGAGAAACCACCAGAGCTTGCTCTTTCGCGCTGCTATCAACACACACAGCACAGCGCTGCTGGTAAATAAACTTGGTGGAGGCTCACAAAATACACAGCTTCACAGTCAAGGGCCTTGTTAAGTTGGACATTTTATTGAAGACTGCTCTGGCCCTTGTCTCCCCTCTCTGTTTACAAGGCTTACCAAGTATATAAACTATTGCTCTTAAATGATGAGGACCCACATTTATGAAAGCAATTATCCTTTGTTTGTTTAGAAAGGCTATTTGTCTTTCTCTTGTCTTTTAAATGCCTCCCTGCCTCATTTGCCCAAAACAAAGCAAAATGTTTGGATTTTTATCTGAGGGTGGGCTCCATCTGAAGTTCACCTAATGAAAGGAAATCTGCTATAACCATTGGATATGGGGAGGAGCGGGAGGAAGAGATCAAGCCAGTTCAAATGAAAGCTAGGCAAGGGAATTGCTTGGAAGAATAGATGAAGAGTTTGCTTTTATAACTCTATAAAATTCATTATAATGTTGGGCTGGTCTTGCTTTAAAAATGTTTTAAAAATCATAGTGCACATCAGTTATTAAGTACCTCACTGTCCCTGTGCACTAGGGCAGAGCAGGGTTTGAACATTTGACTGGCCCTGCTGCAGACTGTTCTGATGAGATGGAAAGTGAAAGCTCACTGCTGGGGGTTTGAAAAGACCGTGCTATCCCTTGAGAACAGACTAAACTACACCTTCCAAAAGAAAAAAATATAACCTTGTAACACCACTCCATTCAGAACTAATACTGCCAACATAAAACACGGCTGAGGTCTGCAAGCGAGCGCACTTGGCTGTCTCACTGTGCTTCCTAGCGAGTTGTCAAGTAGCGAGCATGGATGGATTTCCTTTAACGGTTTCAGAAAAATGATCCTACATATCAGCTCTGTCATTCCTATAACAAGACTTTAAGGCCTGAAGAGGCCTGTGGCCTGCAGCCAACTGGCTGTTTTCCCCGAGGACCACAGTTCTTCCTTCCTCTCCAGAATTTGCATCACGCGCCCTCTGCTACACAAGACAACGCCCAGACTGAGCCTTTGAAATCATCCACTTCGTGAAAAAGAAAGCTTAGCTGCTTGGAAAGCAACAGCAGCAGCAGGGAAAGGAAAGAGAAAGGTGATGTATCTCCCTCTTTCCTCTGCCGCACACCTCCTCACCGCCAGCAATAACTGAAACTGTGCTTTAATGTGAGATGCCCTGGGCAGGGGAAACCCTCCATCATGCTTTCAAGTGTGCTACTTCACAGAGGTCCTTCTGAGAGAGGAGGACGGGACAGACCTAGCGCAGCTGAGCTTCATCTTGGAAAAAATAAGAGATTTTTAAACCAAGTGCTGCAGAACTGTGTCAGCAGAAGGCAACACGGGGCTGGCGGGTGCAAGGAAAGCCGCTCGGCGGGCAGAGTCATTGCACAACCGTCAGCTGCCGGAGCACAGAACAGAAATGCAGCATGGAAAAAGCCTTCCAGGAAAGTGGTTTTGTTCAACAAAGCCTGATAAGAAGACATTCTAGAAGTGAAATGCATTTTCTAAATTAGGGGATTCTTAATTACACAACAGGCAAAACTCATGCCTTTGGGTAAAGTTCAGTGGTTGTTTTGCTCTCCAAGTAGCAGTCACCCATCACCTAGGTGACTTCTGTTCACCGAAATTCAATGTTTCAAGGCAGCAAGAGGAAAGCACTAGTCATTTGCAGGATGAAAGTATATTTTGTCTTTACAAGCCAAAGTCACTGACACTCCCTAATACAGTTTCCCTGTCCAAATACGATTAGCAGAGATCTAGTAATGGAACTTCATGACCCTTGTCAAGTTATAATAAAGGACCTTATCTTTCATGATGCAGGATGCATTACACTCTCAACAAGGCACCTTTGAAATAAAATCACACAAGTTCCCCTTCTTGTAGAACCTGCTTTCAAGGTTAAACGAATACAGTCATCTTTTAGTAGAAATGTGAAGCATTAATCATGAGAAGCATAAAGATGAGATCATACAAGAGCTAAATGCAATTCTGCTTTCCAGAAGCAGTCTTTTTACTCGATGATCCTTTTTTTTTTTTTTTTAATTTCTGTTTTAAGCCCTCAGCAACTGGTTTTATGGAGTAACTTTATGCCACGTCCTAAATATGAATTTTATAGAAAGCGTTTGCTGTAAAAGAGTTGTCTGGTTTGATTAATAGCCATCTTGAACAGGAAATACTTGCATAATGTGAATACATCTTGGACGCAGATCTGGCTCTCAGTGGGTCTTTTGTGCTGCAGAGACTAACCTGGAACTTTTCCCACTGATATTGCTTTAAACAATCCTGCTGAACTGCAGAGTGTGGATAACAGCATCTCCTTCTGCAGGTTTTAAGCTATCCAGCTGGAGAGGGGAATTTCCCCAAGTTTCACCCGCTATGGACAAAGAAAAGAAACTGCCCGATTACTGAGCTGTATTAACCAGCCTTTCAGTTGGAAAGCCTCTTACCCCTATCACACAGCTGAGCATTGAGCACTTGGAGAGCTCTGAATACAGGGGGCCAAAATACAGAAAATCTAGGGTTACTTGTGAGCTGACAAACAATATTACTGCAGGCAGCAGCCTCAACCAAAAAAATAATACTAAAAGGACAGAGAAAGGTCTGTTGGATAGAGTCCATGTGAGTTTCCAGAAGATGCTCAATTAAAGTCTACCTGGAAGGCCCTGAAAGAAACTGGGCAGCCAAAAGGAGAAGTGGGAAGATCTCACTGATTAGCTCTTTATTTATTTATGAGAACAGAAAACAAAGTAAGAGTTAGTAGTTGCTTCTTGCCATTAAAGGAAGGATCTGGGCAGTTCAATATGCTCTTAAGTAATCTAGAAAATGTGGTTAATAGGAAAACAATTAATACGATTGTTGATACATTAAACTGTTCAAGGAAATAAAGATGAGGGCTTACTTTGAAGAACTGCAGAAAAGTTTTAGTCACACTCTGTTATTGGACATTATGTGCTCAAATAATTTAGTGTAGATATGAATGAAACTAATTTGGATAAACTTTCAGGCATGCACACATATATATACACAATTTTCAATACAAAGTGAAGGAGTTTGGGCTGATGATTACTATTGAGGAGTAAGATCTTACACACCATAGTTCCAAGGAAACACTGTCTCAAACAAGAAAAAAACGTATGAAAAGTAAACACAAAACTCTTACAAAGGAATAATGAACAGGAAAAAGTAGTCATCATAGAGTAAAAATACAACTTAAATTCTCTGCGCAGTCCTGGTCCTCTCCTCTCAAAACACTATAGTATAAGCAGAAGGGGTCCAGGGGGAGATGCTGAGGACAAGCAAAAGGAAGGAACACCTTCTGCATGAAAAGGACTTAACATTCTTCAGTCGGAAAAAAGGACAATTGAAAAAAATATGATGAAGATCCATACAGTCACAAGTGGCGCTGAAAAGCCAAACCCCACATTCTCTTGCACTGGAGAACAGAGGACACAAATGAAACTAACCATTGAAAGGCTCAAAAGTAAAAGGATGCGAGATGGTGACAATCTCTAGCTGCAGGATGGCAGCACTTGCAGAACAAGACCTATCACCTCTCCTCCTATCCTATTCGTAAAGCTTATCCTTCTTGCTCAGTTCCACCGCTGTTTTAAATCTCACTCCTTCCTGTCCCATGTGGTTTCTTAAATCCTGTAAGAATGCCGTATAAGCAATTCTAATAAATATAGGGTTGAAAATATATTATACTACGAAGTTTTAAGAACTGCTGTCTCTTCTATATAGGGTATTGCTAACATGATTAAAACTGATGAGTGTTCTCAAGTCCTAAGGCTGATGGGGAGGTGCAATTAAATGTCTCTTTTTATAAGAACAGCTGGAGCCAAATGGTGGTGAAAAACTGCTGAGGGCCATAAGTCAAGAAAGTAAGCTGTGAACAAGGTCAAGAAAAGGTTAAGTTGTAAACAGGCAATCTGGCATTTAGGACTAAAAATATTAAAGTGCAGTCAATTGCTTAAGCAGGTAAATATTAAGCTTCCAAATATACATGTCTGAAGGTAAGGGAAAGAAAAAATACAGCAGCAGATGAGCATTTTCTAACAGCACATTGGTGAGTTAGACCTAGGTAACATGCACGGAACTAGTGATTTAACTCAGAAGACTGGTCTGTGTAGTGCGTAAGCAAGCTCATCCACTCACTAGTACCAAAACTGCATTTGGATCTTCCTGAAGTTCAGAGAACCAGGAGAATAATTCTTAAACTAGTTTTTGGAAACAACCTTCCCAGTACCTATATACTGGCCAATGACTCAAGCTAGCATTACTCCACATGAATTTTGAGTTCTGCAAAGTTGACAGAGTTTTCTCATCAGATTTTTAAAATTTCATCGAAGACTGTGTGTAAAAATCATACAGTAGAGTTGTGATCTGTGTCTGAAAACTCACAGTGTTATATGAGAATGCTGGTGGAAACAAGGGAAATTTTCAGAAGAAAAAGCCGCTGCTGTTACCTGGGGAAAGGGAAAAGGGCACTGGCGTGAGAAGGAAGAATGATCCTCCAGGTAAGTTACCACCTCTGCTCCGGGACTGCAGACAGCTATCAGCCAGCCTAAGCCACAGTTGTAGTGTTTCTGCATGATGTACAGAATAACTGTGCAGTGGCATTTTCCCAGAATACATTTTTCCCCCCTCAGCATCCATCCACTCACGCACACACCTGAGCTTCTACAGTAGTTAGAGACCCCCCCCAGGGCCAGAATACTACAGAAAGGCGCCCAGGCAGTACCGTGCTTGCAGTTATCTCTATTGCACACACCAAATACTGCCCAGCCAAAGCGTGATGCATCTTCCTTGAGTGTATTTAAGTTACGGTGCCCTTTTAGTCGCGTGTAGCTACAACACCAGGCAGCCCTAGGCAGTGCCCAAGCACAGCAGCAAGCAGATCTTGCTGCGCTTCCAGTCACGAGCGCTGCTCTGGAGCGGGGCTGGACTGTGGCTGGAGCAGCG
>Ga0065711_1047030_pt1 | contig 12565 bp, 10 predicted proteins | sample Hoacrofraction12_FD_59098 | JGI IMG/M metagenome (GOLD analysis project Ga0065711, IMG submission 59098) | Hoatzin crop microbial communities from Cojedes, Venezuela - Epithelial fraction 12 v2 (version 2) | ecosystem: Host-associated > Birds > Digestive system > Esophagus > Crop | place...
TTGCACTGGCAAATGCCCACAGGGGTTGTTGCAAATTATGTGCCAACGCGCCCGCGCCGCATCCCCTGCCCCGCCCTCCTTGCCACCCCCTGCCACATTCCCGACAACTTGGCAGTCCGCACCTATTATATAAATAAGGAGAAGCCTTCCCGAAAAAAAGCGCCGCAGGCATGAAAATGAGAACCGCAGGCATGAAACTGCAGGCAGCGTTTCAAAAACGAGTGCGCTCGTTTTGAAAAGGCATCCCTATACAATCTGACCGAAAATGCCCTTCATTCCTTTATGGACAAAGGTTTTTTATGCGTAATTTTTTATGCGGCCGCTTAATGCAGAAGAAAAAGAGCAGCCTCTTTCTGGGGTTGCTCTTTTATTATTTTATTGCGCAGGAGCTTCAATAAGCCACTACTTGGCATAATAGTCTGCCTCGCCCGATGTGTATCCACTTGCTCGCGCCACTTCGGCATAACTGTTCTTATCACTATTGGTTGCTCCATATATGGCAGTAGTGTCGCCAAGAATGTTCCCTTTCCCGTCCTCGTACTCGCCTGCGAAAACCCATACTACAAGCACCCGGTCATCATCGCTGTAATCATCCGCCAACTGGTTTGCGGCATCAATGGCATCATTAACATCGTAGTAACGTGCTGCATTTGTCTGTGGTGTGTATATTTCATCCTCATTCTCCATATCATACAGTTCAAGGGTGAAGATTTCTCTTTTGGTGCCACCCTCGCTTTCCCTGAGCAGTCTTCCGCGCATTCTGCGTGACTCGTTCTTCAGGCGCCAACCCTGACCCTTGCGGTACTCGTAGTCGCCATTTGCGAAATGCCTTGCCTCATCTGATGCCCTGTCATAAGCGCCGCGCCAATCCTTGTAATCTGGTTCATCATCATAGGCGGCAAAGTAATAGTCATCACCACTTTTTAAGTCTGTGCGTGTTTGGGCGCTTTTATAAGTGTCACTAAAGTTGCGCTTATCCCATTGTCCATTACTTAAATATGCGTTGTTAAGTTCAGGAGTATTGTCTATGAATTTTCCTATGCTGTTAGATTTCCACAAATCATTTTTGGAATCGAGGGTGTCTTTACTAGCGCTCACGTGCGCAAAATCGGATGAAAACGGCTTATATTTGACCGATTTTTGGCTGCGGCGGCCACTGTTTTTATATCCATATTCCTTATCCGCCATTTTCTGGGCATAATCATAGAATCTGTCCGCACGTTTCTTATCGCCTTGCGCCCTTGCCTTGTCGCCTGCGCTTATGTAGGTCTTGTAATCCATTTCCCTGAGCAGTCCCCTGACCGCCTCATTCACAGTCCTTCTGAGCTGTGATTCCGTAATTCTAATACGTTTTCTCATAATAGTTTCTTGTTTATTGGTTTTTATACGATTATAAATAGTCTTGCGATGCGCAAATTATTTTTGGAACTGCTTGTAGTAGTTGAGGAAGTCATTCCACCCCGACAGTCCGTTCTTCACGAAGAAGTCGGACACTATTTGGTATAGCGTGTCGAGCTCGGGATAGTGGTTGTTTCCGCTGCCCCTCGTGTTTAGGTCATAATCAAGAATGCGCAGTAGTTGATTGGGTGGCGGAAATCTATTCATGTCATTACACCAGTTGTACGTCTGAGTCAGTTTTATGACTTGTCCAACCAGTCCCTCAAGTCCGTATTTCCTCAAGACCTCCGCAACTGTCCTATTATATCTTTCGGGACTTTTTATAATTTCAACTGCTGGGAACTGAGAGCAGAAGAATGCAACCAATGCCTTGCAAATCTTGTTCAGCACATATTTCCTCCCCATATCGGGAAGCGCGGATGTGTTCTTTGCCCTTTGCCCGTGCATATCGAGTATCTTGTCGTTAATGGTGTTCTCGGACTGACGAACATAGTCCTTAGCGTCTCCGTAAACTGCCACGAGGCTTCCGTATGCCTGAATGATTTTGGCCGCATAGAGGCAGTCCTGCTCATTCTCGGGGTCCATAAGGATGTCTATCCTCAAAACATACTCGCTGAGCTTTTCAATCCTTGACTTGTCGGACAGAAGGCGGTCTTCCAGTTCATCATCGCTGTTTGAGTATTCCCCGTTTTCTCGTTGGACCATTCGCCCGTTTCTGTCTCTCGAGCTCCAATAGGCAACAGGCCTTGCCTTGAACCTGTTGTTCAATTTTTCCCCGTCAAGGGTGATGCAGACAGCGTATCCTTTCTTCACAGCCCGCTCGCCATACGCCCCGCTCAGCCGCGACCTCGCGGTGGATAAGTAGAAGAGGCGCTTTCCGTCAATGTTGTTGGAAATGCCCGACAAGGCGGGGGAAAGGCTGATGCAGTCGCGAGAGGCGATGTTCGCCATCTTCGGCAAGGAAGAGAAATGGTACACCACGGAGGACATGCTCTCCGAAAGCACTCTCCTCAGCTGACCCTCATTCAGGCATCCGAGCGTCACCATCCAGTCATATACGTTCCTGCTGCTGTTTCTCATTTGCTTTGTTTTTTCTCCATATAAATAGGACTGTCATAGAAAAAATGGGCAGCCCCGCATCATGTTTCCAGCACCCTTTCGGTCAGAATTTCAGGTCTTGCCAACAAGCGGTGCTGTCTGCGGACAGCATTTTCTGCCGTTTTTTGCTGTTTGCGGACAGCACAAAGGCATTTTGGAAATGATATTTTCTTTCTTCCACAACTATTTATAATCAGAAATAACACAAAATAAAAGAAAAAAAATAAAAAACACAAAATGAGAAGAAAAATCAGAATTACAGAATCCCAATTAAGGAATGCCGTAAGCAAAGCTGTAACGTCTCTTATTCATAGGGGGGGGTGAATGAAGACCATGCTTACTATGAATGGGATGATGAAATGATGGATTGGCAGCCACGTACATGGTACTCGCCGAGAAATGGGATAGATATAAACTACTACCCACAAAAAGAGATAATTGAAGGCAATGATATACAATTTAGCCGCTTCCCCAATAATTTCACTTGAGAATTGCAGGCCAATCCATTATAGTTGTTTCAGAAACCAAAGGGAAGGCGTGGCGCTCAACATCAGGAATGAGTGCCTAAATAACATAAAGCGCCCGTCGGTAAGCGGGTGCAAGGGCGCGGAGGGAAAGGGCATTGGCCTCCCTGTGAACCGCCAAGATAGTAAACCTTGCGAGCCACGTTAGCGGCCAACAAGTATATCATTACCTAATTGAAAAGATACCGAACGCCTCCAATGAGCAATTGGATTATTGGTATGAGAATGCGGATGATTATGTGGACTATGACTATGAGGATGATTGGATAACTGATGCAATAGATGATGAACGCGCCAAAAGGGACAGGTCCTTCGCAATGAAATATAACACAGACAAAAGAAGGATAGACTATCAAGACTGGAAAGCCGACAGTATGTATGACGAGCGTACACAATCATTGCGTGATAAGCGCCACGGTGCAAAGTGGTTTGTAAATACAAATGATGAGCAAGTACAAACGGATTTGTGGAACATGGATACGCTGGAAAGAATTAAAAATCCAGAATTTTTTGAGAATGGAAGACTTCCAGAAACTTCTGAGGAATTGTCGAAAGCGTCTAAGAAATACGACAAAAACAATGCATGGAGAACCGATGCGGATAAAGGCCCGCTAATTCCAAGAAAATAGCATACAAATAAAAAGAGCAACCCCAAAAAGAGGTTGCTCTTTCTTGCATTAATGCCACACCGAAGTAGGGCAAAGGGCTGTCGAGGGTCCTGCGGCCATTAAGGCCTTGTCTTGGGAAGTGCGGGTGAGGCACAACCCAAAAAATCAAGTGGGATTGGTTCTCTGCCTAATTTCCCTCCATTTAAGATTATCTTGAACTCATCCAGTGTTATCCCCTTGCCTGTTTGTTGGAAATTTTCGTCTGATGTTAGATTCGACAATTCAAATTTGTATTTTTTTACAAAGTTTTTTAATGCTTGGATTGTAGCATTTGTTAAATCGTTTTTGGGAGGAATATTAAAGCATTGTGGTTCATCCGTTATTGACAGCGATGAATAGCCTCGGGAAGTTTTAACATCTTTCCTTGCAGGGAATTTGATTCGCTTATAATGACCGCTTTTTCTGAAACTTTCTATCTCATCAACCCAAATGTCAACTGGAAGTTTGGTTATGTCCGTCGTTAACTTGGACATTTCATTGATAGACATTCTATTTCTTCCAAAACTTTCTGTCAGCGGTTTCATTGTTTTCTTAAATTCGGTGTTTACTATCTTGTCGTTTGCCAAATCCCAGATAAGGTCGTAATTTTCACGAATGAACCGGAATACTTTTCTTAAATCCTGCTCTGATACATTGAGGTGGTAACGAGCTAATGGAATTGACGGACTTCTGCTGATTAGCACAGGCAAAACAGGGGATTCACTGCTATACCCGTTGCATATGTATAGCCATAATGGATGCCCGTGCCTTTTATATGCCCCCCCATCATCAACAAAAATTCTCATCGGAAGGTTTGTCCTTATTTTATCAAGACACAGATACTCATATAATTCCATATCGTCTTCAGTTTGGTATTTCTCGAAATTATAGTAACCCCTCCATCGCTTTTTCTTGTCATGCAGGGTCTCAACTATGTTTGCAACAAGGCGCCGTATCTCACGCTCGGTTAGTCTGATTCTTTTCCTCATATTGCATAATTATTTAGGTTTAGATATAAATATATTTTCGTCTGCAAAGATAGGATACTTCCGCAAGAAAAACAAACATTTTCAGCTAAACAAAGCTAAATCAGTTCGTTCTAAGCAAAAAATACCCCACTGAAGTGAGGCAAAGGAGCGTCTATGGGTCCTGCGGCCATTAAGGCCTTGTCTTGGGAAGTGGGGCGTGGTGAAATCCCCTCAACCCAAAACCAGAAAGCAAAGTCAACACAGTAATACTTTTTGGGGTATAGAACAATTTGATTTCGTTGATTACATTCCTAATGGTGTTACCATGCGATATGGTGTCGTCAATGATGAGGATGTCCTTGTCGTTAATCTGAGCCACATACTTTGCCTTAACATTCTCATCAAGTTCGACCGTATGGGTGATTGCGTCACGAAGTGTGTCATCATATATGAAATGAAATGTGAAATACCCATCTCTTTCGGCTTTCATTTTGCGCGCAGCGTTCCTAAGTGTCGCCATGGCGATGTTGAATTTGTTTCTTTCATTATAAACCCTTCTAAAATAGGAGTCACGCTCAGAGCAAGAGTCAATGACTTCCTCGGCAGTCAGTTTGCGCAGCAAATCTGTAATCAGGGTAGCATTCTTGTTCACGTTCAAGAGGAGGTTGGCGAAGGCTTTATTAACCGTTCCGCCGCTTGGGCACATTATGGTGACACCAACTTTGTACACGTTAGAGAATTTTCTGATGATTTTCTCCGCCTGAGAGAATACCGCATACCTATCCTTGTTAGTCTTGAAATGCCAATCATTTTCCCCCTTCAGCGCATAAATGAGCGGATTTGCGTCTCTGTAGTTGTCATGCTTGCGCTTGAATATGGAATATACACGGACGCCATCACCGAACTCGTCAGTGAACGACGGATTGTTTTCCAGGGACGTATCAGCGCCCTCTTCGTGCGATGGATTATATGAGACCGTCTTCTCAAACTCATCATAATCTATCCCTTCTTCCATTCGCTGCATCTCTCTTAAATATGCATCCAATATAATTCCCATGTGCTTTATTTTTATTGTGCGTATGTTCTTTATAAATATGCCATTTGCAAAGATATGGAGCTTCCGCGAGAAAAACAAAAAATTTCAGCTAAATAAAGCTAAATCAGTTTGTTCTAAGCAAAAAGACGCCCCACCTAAGTGAGGCAAAGGGCCGTCTATGGGTCCTGCGGCCATCAAGGCCTTGTCTTGGGAAGTGGCGGGGTCCTCAACCCAAAACACCCAAAGGAGAAAAAAGGGTCAGCAATGTCACTGTATGCGGAGAAAACGTATTATCCTTTGCTATTAGGCGGTATGCCTGACTTATTGTCGCACCCCTTGAAACCGTGTCATCGATAATCAGGATGTCCTTTCCGTCAATATCTGCGCCATAATGATAATATGCGTTGTCTGACAGTCTTATTGTTGTCTTGATGGCATCGCGTATATCGGCATCAGTAATCATGTGATAAGAAAAAATGCCATTGTTTTTGTCATCCATCAAATTCAGGAAATGGTTTAATCGCCTAAACGCCGTATCTAAATCATCCTCAAAACGCCTCGTAAAAAAAGAACCGGACTTATCCACTTCGTTGTAAACTTCTTCCGTTGTCATTTTCACTAAAACATCGTTGATAATAGTAACATCCGGGTTAACCGTTTGGTATAGGTTCGCAATAAATGTATTCAGAAAATTTGTGCTTGGGACCAATATAACAGTGTTTGATTTATGGCTTTGCTCAAATTTCCCTAATATTTCTATTATGCGATTTACAAAGCATTCTTTATCTTGCTTGGTCTTGAAACAGTAATTGTTCTCACCCTTTAAGGCATATATGAGCGGATTTCCATCATTTCGCCTAAACCAAGTATCATCACCTCGTTTGTTGCGCTGAAAGACTGACCAAATTGGTATTCCTTTCAAGACTGTTGTGTTGACAGTTGGGTTATTATCCAATGATGTATCGACCCCATTTTCATTTGTGGGGTCGAAAGAAACGAGTTTCTTTCCTCGTTCTCTTTCAACTTTTATGCCTTCGCAAATGTATTCGGCATTGGATGGATATAAATCATCGATTATTTTATCAACAAGTTCCTGAATTTGTGCTTCTGTCAATATCATATTTTTTTCATTTTTATAAAAAATTATTCTTTATGCAAAGATACAGCATTCTCGCGAGACAAACAAATATTTCTAGCTAAAGTTAGCTAAATCACAGAAAATCAGTTTGTTCTAAGCAAAAAGACGCCCCACCTAAGTGAGGCAAAGGACTGTCGAGAGTCCTGCGGCCATATCTAAAAAGACCAAGGATAAATCTCGTTTCCGCGCATTCTCATCTCGTTCAGATTCTGAGGAATAGGGTTGATGTAACATTCGAATTGAATGTCATTCGTGAACCGCCTTCCGATAGAATCAATATCCGTCAAGTGGTCTTCTTTCCATTCTTCGAACCCTTCCCTTGTAACGGGGATGTTGTTCCTGTGACAGTAGGTCTTGTACTTGCCCATCAGCTTGCCATTGATTTCACTGTCCACTTCGGGCTTGTCCTTCAAAGATGTGAAATATTCCTGGTTCGGGTCATTCTTGAACACCTTGTCGCTTTCGCTTGAGTTTACTTTCATCCCGTCTCGGTCAAGATAGATTGGAGCTTCTTGTGGCGCCTTGACCATCACGCAGTCCTGATTGTACTTACCGCACCAGTCAATGGCGAGTTGGCGAAGCCTATCGAAATCCAGTTCTTCTCCGCTCTTGTCGTAGTTGAACACAAGGAACGAAGGTTCGTAGTCACCCACTTCACTCCCATCGGGCGCCCGGTATCCGCCATAGGTCGGCAGGTAGGCGTAACCACTCTTCTTGATGTCGGAGAGCAGGCTTCTCGTCCGCGCCGCGTTCGTCTCATCATCGTTTTCTGAACGGTTCGCGCTGATTGAGACATAGCCGTTGTCTCCGTGCTTGTTGATTACCCTATCCAATGTGATTTTCTCGTCAATCCGGATGGGCCTGCACATATTTGCTTTGATGCCATAGTATTTGCGCATGACATCCTCGTTGATGTTCTTGCAACGCACCATGCGACTCCTAAGTTCGCCAATGAGTTCTTCGCGCATTCGCGCCCTCTCCATTCTGTCTTCTGCGACAAGTTTCCTTACACTTGCTCTTACAGCGTCCCCTACCTGGGCCTCGCTGATTCTCATTCTTGTTTTCATAAAAATTTTTCTGATTTTTTGCTTTGATTCTACAAATAAATAGTCCTTTACAACCCTTGTTCTCAAACGCCCGCGGCGCTTCCGTGCGCCGCATCCCGAATCGGGTGTCAGCGCGTATCCATCTGAAATTTATCGCTTAATTGTTTCATAATTTTTTTATTTAATGGAACATACATCCTTAAATCGCATTGTCTTCCCACCGTGGTCTTATGCGGCTCGGTTGGGGCGGCTACATTGTCCGTCTCTTAATGCTAAAAAATCAAAGAACTGCCCGAAAGCGGAGGCAAAGGTATGGAGTTTCCGCGAGAAAAACATAAATTTTCAGCTAAACAAAGCTAAATCAGTTCGTTCTAAACAAAAAAAATGCCGTACCGAAGTAGGGCAAAGGACTGTCAAGGGTCCTGCGGCCATTAAGGCCTTGTCTTGGGAAGTGCGGTTGAGGCACAACCCCAAAAAATATAAATATATAAATCTTTTTTTCGTCTGCAAAGATAGGATACTTCCGCAAGAAAAACAAACATTTTCAGCTAAATAAAGCTAAAGTTACTAACGGCTTACCACCGACACTGTATATCTCTTGCTTGATGTACTTGATACGAGCGCAGTGCATGTATCGCTCTTCTCTCCGCCAAGATGGCAAACCTTCTATGTCATGGTAGTCAACAAGAAGTATATCATTGCCTATCCCAGTCAATACCGAAACCAGAAGAATGTGTATTTCCCGGGCCAATATTCGAGCGCGAGCATGTTGAGATTCCTATTGTAGCGCCATTTCCCTGCCGATTTGGTGAGCCTGAACCCTGATTTCCATACGACATTCATCCTCCCCGCGTCTATGACAGAGTCTTCTTTCCACGCAGAGGCGTCATCAAGCGCCCCTTCCTGTTTCAGGCCCTCCCATGTCGTTGCGAAGTCCTCTCCGCTGTTCACGTTGAGCAGCAAGGCAACGGCATTCTCTTGGAGCATGTTCATTGCCGCCTTCCTCTGTATCTTGCCAAAGTCGGGCGTTTCTTCGCTTTCCCTGAGCAATCTCTTGACCGCCTCATTCACGGCCCTTCTCAACTGAGATTCCGTAATACGCATTCTTCTTTTCATTTTGTGTTATTTCTGATTATAAATAGTTAAGCATACGGGAAAAACGTCCTTTCCGCAGGATTGTGACTATGTTGTTATTGTATAACCCTTGGCGGTCGCAATGGCGATGTCCGTATCATAGTTGCTCCCCATGTTGGACACCGTCGTGGCGGATATGCTTATGGTGGCGGTGTTGGAATAGCCTGTTCTGTCCGCAGCGTTCGTGAAGAGATAGACGATTGATTCCTCCGATAATGGCACTGTTTTCAGTTCAAGGGTCAGTCCATCTTTCGGGGTGCCAAAATTGGCAATGCTGATGGTTGTCAGTTTGCTGCAGTTGTATAGGAATTTGCTCACAGCAGGATTATCCACATCATAAAGGACGGTTGCTGAAGACATGTCTATATCTCCAGTCGCAGACACCAATGAAGTGCAATTGCATAGGAAATAGGATAAATTTGTTGATTTGCCTGTGTCAATCGGTGATAAATCAATTTCTGTCAATCTCGTGCATCCTGAGAGAAAGCCTTTCACATGTGTCACACTGCTTGTATCAAGCGGAGATAGGTCAATAGAAGTAAGACCTGTGCATCCAGAAAGGAAATATGCCAAAGTCGTTGTCTTGCTCTCTGAAAGCGGAGATAGGTCAATAGAAGTAAGTCCTGTGCATCCGGAAAGGAAAGAAACCATATATTTCACACTGCTTGTGTCAAGTGGAGATAAGTCAATAGAAGTAAGACCTGTGCATCCAGAAAGGAAATGATTCATATTTGTTGCCTTACTTGTATTAAGCGGTTTAAGGTCAATAGAAGTAAGACCAGTGCAACCAGAAAGGAAATAGGACATGTCTGTCACATTGCTTGTGTCAAGCGGAGTTAGGTCAACAGATGCAAGATTTTTACAAAAGAAAAGGAAAGAGGACATAACCGTTACATTAGAGCTGTCCCATTCTGAAATGTCAATGGACGTTATTGGGGCGGTGTCATAAGGGACATAGATACGAAATCCATAATTCAACGTATTAACAATGATGGACCCTTTTAGCGTATTATGTGCATCTGTAAGTATGTATTCCCCATCTGCATTAATGGTAGTTTTATGAAATGTCTTATGATTTGCATCATCATATGTATAAATTGTAATTTCCTCATTTTCGCCCAAGCCGCTTACCGTGAAGTATATCCTATTATCAGACGTCCTCACGTCTTCAGGTTCAAGTATGCTGACATAGGAAATTCCCTCGCCGTTCATCTTATACGCGCCGAGCAATGTGCGCTCATACCCGTCCTCGTCAGTGTACCTGACAGCCCTTATCTCACCGTCCTGGGGGGGGGGGGCAGCGTTGTTCATGAGTCTCTTCAATGCGTTCTTCGCGGAAACTTTCGATGAGAAAAGTTCCTTGTTCCTCGAGATTTGAAGTGTCTTGTTTGCCATATGGAAAAAATACGAAAAGTTTTAAGATTGCTTATTTTCCTATAAATAGCAAGGATTGGATAATTTGCAGTATCTTAGCTTTATTTAGCTGAAAATTTTTGGCGGTTCCAGAATGTTTCCCTACTTTTGCAGCAACTTGCAATGCTTTGTTATGCAAGCTGCAAATGGACGAAGCGGATGGAATCTTTGATTGCCTTTCATTTGGAGCGTCGGAAAATTTTCCGTAACTTTGCCCGCGAGAGAAGAAAAAACATACAATAACCCGATAAAAACTGAACGATTATGCTCATAGAATGCCCAGAATGCCATCAGCAAATATCTGACGAGGCCGTATCCTGCCCGCATTGCGGAAAGGTGATGAAAGCGCAGCCATCTCCGTCCCAGGAGTTCTTTGATACATGGAGGAATCAACCCGAAGTGAAGAAAATAAGAAAGGCGCAGGGATGCTATAATGTTGGAATGCTAATATTGACGATAATCATTGTATTAGTGGGATTATTATTATTTATATTCTCGGCGCCATAGACAAATAAAATAAAATATTTAATTGAAAAAAAATCTGTTATATTTATAGGTATAGCAGATTTTATTTTTGTATGGCAACAAATTCAGGTACAGCTCCTAGTTCTGGTGCGGGCACAGCTCCCAGTACTCCTTCAGGCGCTCCTTCAAACAACAATAATTCTTCGACGAATAACCCCTCAAGCAACAACCGTCCAAATACCAATTCTTTGAACTCCGGCGCTGTACGCACGGGACGGGTTGTCGTAGATGCCTTTACAAAATTGTGGAATATTGACAAAGAAAGGCATTTTGAGAACATTTCCGCCGATTTCGACATCTTCATGTCAAAGATTGACGCTATCGTTGACAAGATGGTCAAGGGCGCGGATATTGTCGCAAATGCATACACTTCCTCGGTCAGCGTAGCGACGTCTGCTATAACGCAAGGCATCAATGAAAGCGCCTACGCCGCTGCAAACAACAAGATTGACCAAGAGCTCAGGTCAAAGCAGTTTGAGTTAGAGCAAGAGAAAATTGACCTGCTGACGAGCAATTATATTAAAGTCAGGGAACAAGAAAGAGCAGGAAAACTCTCAAACTTGGACGCAGAAGAAATTCAAGCATGGACTACTGGAATATCTGAATTAACACGAATTGCGGGGCATGGGCTAAATAATATTGATGTTAAAGTTTTTGGTACTGGTGTTAATACCGGGAATCGGGCTGGAATGATTGCTGACATAGCCGCTGATTTAACACAAGCAGGCGTAAGTGCGTATGCTACAGCTGTATCATGGGAAAACAAGGAGCACCTTTTGCACGTTCAGCAGGAGAAACAGCTCACAGAAAAACGTCTTGATGCCCTGCAGTCTGTAGAGAAGACGTGGCTTCAGGCGGCTGCCAATGTGGAGAAGGCATGGCTGTCATTTGCCCAAGCTATGGAGGGCGGATTATCCAAGCACGAGCTTGCCGCAAATGAAATGGGCATATCCATGGGACTTAATGGAGCGCAGTTGCAAGACTACAAGGACAGCCTGTTCGCAACGCAGACGTCTATTGCAAGATGGGGAAAAACCTTGGAAGACATGTCGCGCATGCAAGGCGGCTATCAGGAAGGCACGGGGCGCAACTACGCCATGAGCAAGGACGCATTCAGCAAGCAAATCGCATTAGGCGAGTTCATCGGTGACGAGGGCGTGGCGCAACAATGGGTAAGCGGCGCGGAGATTTTCAACCATTCCATTGCGGACAGCAGCCAAATGATGTGGGAGATGATGAACGACGTGAACAAGATTGGCCTGAGCGGGAGGAAATTCGCCAAGGACATGGTGCAGAACCTGAAATTGGCCAACAAATACCAGTTCAAGGATGGCATCCGCGGCCTTATGCAGATGACTAAATGGGCGCAAAAGGTGGGATACAACATGGGCGCTGTCGCATCTGCACTTGAAGACATCCAGAAGGGCGGTCTTGAGGGCGCAATCACCAAATCCGCCAACATGCAAGTTCTGGGCGGACGTTTCGCCATGGGGGCTGACCCGTTGGCCATGGCCTTCGAGGCTTTTAACAGCCCGCAAGACCTCGCCAAGCGCTACAACAGCATGCTGAGCGGCATTGGAAGGCTTGACAGCAAGACGGGAGAGCTCGTCGTCAATGGCGGCGACCAAATGCGCCTGA
>Ga0065711_1014392_pt1 | contig 12564 bp, 11 predicted proteins | sample Hoacrofraction12_FD_59098 | JGI IMG/M metagenome (GOLD analysis project Ga0065711, IMG submission 59098) | Hoatzin crop microbial communities from Cojedes, Venezuela - Epithelial fraction 12 v2 (version 2) | ecosystem: Host-associated > Birds > Digestive system > Esophagus > Crop | place...
TTGGGCCCCTCACTCCAAGAAGGACATTGAGGGGCTGGAGCGTGTCCAGAGAAGGGCAGCGAGGCTGGTGAGGGGTCTGGAGAACAAGTCTGATGAGGAGCAGCTGAGGGAGCTGGGGCTGTTTAGTCTGGAGAAGAGGAGGCTGAGGGGGGACCTTACTGCCCTCTACAGCTACCTGACAGGAGGGTGTAGAGAGGCAGGTGTTGGTCTCTTCTCCCAAGTAACCAGCGACAGGACGAGAGGCAATGGCCTCCAGTTGCGTCAGGGAGGTTTAGATTGGATATTGGGAAAAATTTCTTCACTGAAAGAGTGGTCAGGCGTTGGAACAGGCTGCCCAGGGAGGTGGTGGAGTCCCCATCACTGGAGGCGTTTAAGAAATGTGTAGATATGGCAGTCTGGGATATGGTCTAGTAGGCATGGTGTTGTTGGGCAGATGGTTGGACCTGATGATCTTAGAGGTCTTTTCCAACCTATGATTCTGTGCTGAGGAGAGAAGTTAAAAGGCAAACGATTTCAGTTTCTGTAGTGGTGATGAGATTAGAAGTTACAGTGCCAATTGCAGGCTCTTCGTTGGCAGAACCCACCTGCTGTGTCTCATATTAATGTCTGTTCTCTTTCATTACAGCGTTACACACCTTTCCTTTGAATGCTGCTCTCTTTGAATCATTCATTGTTGCATCTGCTGCAAGGCAAAGCAATATTCCTAACATAATCCTTATTCCATGAAACGGTAGAAAAGTACTTAAAAAAACCATGAGTAAGGGCCAGTTCTTCTGTTTCCTAGCAGACGTGTTGAAACAGAGCGGAAAAGAGCCTCTAAAACTGTGGTTCCTCAACCATTTCTGTAGTCTACTTCATGATGTAGCTGCAGAGATGCTTGTTATTGCTGTAGAAGGGAGGAGGTGTTGTGAGACTGGGACTCTCAAAGGTATGAAAAAGGGTGGGCATTCTCCTTCCCTCCACAGTGACCACAAAGAAGCTTGAAGTGGTGCATCAATAATTAAAATTGTGCATTAGACCATGCTTGTAATCTCTAATCTAGAAAACTGGGAAGAAAACCTAATCTCTTAGCCCCCAGGCACTTAAATTTTGTTTTTAAAAAAAAAAAAAGAAAGAAACAACCAGCAAATCTACCTTTCCTCTTCCCTTCAACTGTAATTCTCTAATTTTAAATTGCCCTGTCAGTCCTGGCTAATAATAATCCTAAAAAAATTACTCAGCTAGATCACCGCTAATTACCATGTTTCTGTGCTCTCTATTGTGGGGCCTGGCAGTAGGAAGTATTTTTATGGTCTCGGCCCTGCCTTTTAGTGTGCCGCCTGCTCTGCTGCCAGTCTCTTCCACCTGGCTGCCTGAGCTCGAACAGGTCACAGACGCCCTCGTGGTACTGCCCTAAATGGGATCGCTTCATCAGACAGCAGCATGTAAAATAAAAAAACCAATGGAAGTGGTCACGTACCGAAGGGTCAGTTGTATCTCTGTCCTCCTAAAAATGGTCGTATCGGTTTAATGATCAGTAGTTATAAAATTGGAGCATTTCCCTATCATGACAAATATGTATATATGTGTACATATTCTCTGTGTGTGTGTATATATATATACACACATACACGGATTCTGTCCCTCTCCTGGCCTGTGGTGCGTGGTTCTGCTGTTCCAGTCTCCTTGCTCTATCTGCCCAGCTGGCACTTAAGAAAATCCAGGCATCACAAGACTTGCATTAAGATGCCAATTTCAGTTTTGCCAGTTCTCTTGGACGTAATTGAATAAATCTTCCCCTCCCTGAAAAGCTTCTAGATTTCTACCTACAGTACTGACTGAAATATTAGCAATAAGGCTGTATGTACTCAGTTACAAGCAAGGCTGTACTTTTCGAGCACCAAGCGTCTGGTTTCCTTCCTGAGTTAGTCTTCTAGAACTGACATGCTTGATATGCTTTTTTTTCTTTTCCATCATTCTCACTGCCTGGTCAAATTGCATGCTAAGTGAGATATTTTACAGAAATCTACTCTATTATTACTGCCTTTAAGCTACCTTCATTAGCCACACCACAGAGAAACAAAATTGACCTTACCACAAGCCCACAGTGATTTGCATTAATTATATTACTTTCCATAATGATTTATTAATTGGATTCTATATTAACCATTCCATTAACTTTCTCTAGATCCACATCACACTCACAAGCTTGTAATTACCTGAATTGTCTCATTTACTTCTAAAAATGTCCTTAGGTTTCTTTGAGTCCTCTGAAAGCTGCCGTAGCTTCCCAACAAACTGAAAAAGGGATGTGTATGTCCCCCAGCCAGCACTGCGGAAAGAACGGGACACAAATTACACAGAATTGCAAATATCGAATTATCAACCTTGGTATCAGCTCATTAATGTCATCCTAAATTATTCTTGATATGGAAATATTTAATAGTCTCAGCTATACCAACATCTGTCTCTTCCCAGATACACAACAGAAGTGCTTATTGATCTCTTTTTAATTAACTGTTGCTGAAGCCAAGGTTTCCCGCTAGTAATGAATCACGATCAGAATTCCTGCAGCTTTGGTTTACTTGGGGAAAAAAATCTTACTCCTGTTTATTCCAAACAGTATTGGCAATAGCTTGTTCTTTGTATCTGTTTTTCTTGATTAAACTCCTACATTCTTAACCTCTGGCTTATATTCAGTACTCTTCTTTTTTATGCCATTCTAACTTTAAGCCAGCTTGGTGTTTTAATTAATATGATATTCCTTCCGAAAAAAGGTGGCGGCTTTTTCAAACAGGATTGATGCTTAGAGAAATATTATTAATTAGCATTCATAGGTTTCTGTGCTGTTCATTTTTTTTCCTTGTGGTGTTATAGTTTCTACCTGTTTTCCCCTTGGAAGAACTGGCTAATTTTAAAGCTACAAATACAGTGGTTTGGATGTTAATCATGCTTGCAGGTAACAGTANAACCTATCATGATTTCTTGTTCAAAAGTTACATTGATTTTTGGATTTTAAATCTGTTGGTTTTCATACACTAAGATGGTTTCTTAGAGAATCTGTGCCAGACAGAGCATTTTTTGTTAGTGAGAGAAATTTTGTCTCTAAACACTTTGTAGATAGCACAGTGTCTCCCCTCCTGTGCCTTCCCTCATATGTAACTCAGAATTTCCTTATTCATAATACTGATTTTCACCCCCTCCCCTTTTGGTACACGCAGGTGCAATTGTCTTGGGATTTTAATTGGATTCAGGAGATTGCAGTAGACACCTATTAGTAAACCACCTACTATTTATATGAGACAGCAGTGGCTTTCATAAGCATTTGGCATCATGTTGCTCTTGAGCTGTCAGGATCAAACTGTAATTTTTTTACAGAAATTGCCATTTTCCTTTATTTTTTCCAAGTTGCTCCTAGAACAATTTTTTTAACCACCCAAGAATTAGACTCTCCCTACCAGCTTTCAGTAGCACCACTAGGCTTTCTGGTTTGCAGCCCAAGCTCCCAGAGTTGTTGTACAAACCAATAAATTACCTCTTTGTTATTCTCCAGTATCAACGTGAGTTCAGGATGCTGAAGGCTGTGTACGTCCGGCATTGATCTGCATTAGCAGTGACAGGAGGAGAGGGTACCAGACGTTCCTGCTGATGTTGATCACAACGCTTGCAGTGGCACAGAGCCTCTGCTAGAGCTGTAGAATGTGCAGCTGGTGGCACTGAATCAATGTGCATGGATAGAAGACGCTTTTGGACTCACCCAGTTGAGGAGTTGTTCTGCAAAAAAACTAGTATAGCCTTTTTATGATGAGTGCCAGCCAAGCTGCATCACATCTCACCCTCATTTCTAGGAAAACGAGAAATAATAATCCGGTGAAATGCTCTGATTCTAATGAAAAGACTTTTTTGAAACGTTTCCAACCATCTCAGTTGCTCAACCCACTTTCTGAACGACTGCACCCTCTAATGGGGCAAAACAGATTGACTTTCAGAGCAGCCGGTTTATTTTTATATTGTTTATGTCCTTCTAGTCCTTACAGGCATAATAGAACAGCCCATCCTTGTGACAGTAAAACAAGCACAGTTTTGCTGAGCGTAGATTACAGGGGAGGTGTGAATATCCGGTGAAGACTTTGTATGATTCATCTCTACTCTGCGTTAATGAAAAGTATGTAAATGGCTGTATACATTCATGAAATGAGAAAGAAATTTTAACAAAATCATAGAAAGGAGAATTTATTTCACTTCTAAGTTCAGAAAAAAGTGTGTGGGTGTTTTCTTTTGGTTTTTTTCCCCTCATTGTGTGAAGCCATCTCATTTTACCAGAGCTTTGCTGGGAAGCCGAAGCTTGAACAACAAGAGAGAGATGAAACAGACACCTAACCGTAATGTTGCATCTTGTCAAACAGGTAATTCTCTAATGGACCAATGAAAGCCAACGATGACAAGGTGTGGTCGGCAGTCCTTGAATGTGCTGATGGTTCTGCTTTCATTACTCTTGTCAGCAGGTAACTCTTATACGTTGAATTTATCTTTCACTGACGGGCCATTGGGAGAAATTAGTTGAAGTATAATACTGGGTTCTTAAAAAACAAACAAGATCAAATGGATTGTTCCTTGAGTAATATTTAAATAAATCAAGTCTCCTTCTATTTAAGAACCGGAAGCTGGAATCTGAAATGCAATTGAAAATTCAGTTTAAGAAGGAGAAGGTAGTGGGACACTGACATGGTAAAGCAGGCTGAAAATGTAAAAGAAACAAAGCTACGGTTTTGATATGCTAGTTTCTCAGCTCACCTAAAAGAAAAAAGCGAGCTCTACTCCACCGTACAATCCCAGCCATTTTGGTAAATAACCATCTATTGGAAGCAGAGCAAGTCAGGTTCCGGACGTGTTTTTTTATGTGTGCACACAGGAGTGTGTAAGCATGAGAAGGATTGAACTTGTCAGCTTCAGCTGTTCTTGAGATGAACACGTTAGATAAAGTGCAACTTGTCTTACCTATGTTTAAAAGAAAAATGCATGATATCATGGTACGCAAATATTGTGTTATTTTTCTGAATCTAAAGAATTGACTGGACCAAGGAGTGGTTCCAGGGATTTTTCTCCTAATGCTTGGTGCATCTGCCCTAGATGTTTGCTACTAGCACACAGAAAGGACTTGTGCAGAAATCTGTCAGTTGTTAGACTGAGAATTAGTCGAATGCTATGATTATTAGTTGCATTTGTTCTTCAGGAGTTATTTATGACATTAAGGTTTTCTGTAAATATAAATGAATATTTTAAAAAATTAATTTAAAAGGTTCTTAGCCCAAATAGATTTGATCCTGCGAGTTTTTAACTCTCAGTACAACCTTTTATCCTCCATTCTTGAAGCACTTTTAATCCAAAAAGACTTTTTTTTCCATTAGTGCTTCTGATTCCCTTGTACTACATCACATCCCTAACCACCATAATTAAAACTTTACCAGGTATTGCATCTTAAAGTATCCTTATGCTCCAGTAAGAGCTATTACTACTCTGCTTATGTAATGTTAATAATATTCAGTGATAGATCCTCATCAATTAGTCAAAGTGTGTGTTTTGTTGCCCACAGTCTCATTGCTTGTTTGCAAGTGTTCAAGCTGGTTCTTGCTGATGACAGTTCATTATTTAGCTGTAACTGACACAGTCCTTTTGCTAACAATGTTATAATATTATCAAGGGGACTACTCCTCTGCCTAATCTTGAAACACTGTTTTATTTTAGAGACCTTCCACTGGTATCCCTATGTATGGCGCTGCATCCCTAGTTATGCAGCTGCCCTCCTCCCATGCACTAGAATCAGGCACATGGGTTGTAGCAGCTTCTTTGTTATTTGCCAGGTTAAAGTCATTTCAGAAAGCCATTTCCCTGGTGCATGAATGAAGCCAATTATTCAGGAAGACCAATGGCTGTATCCCAGTGATCAAACATCACAAAACTTTTCCAGCTGCTCCAGTCCATTTTGTTAATTTTTGTTAAGTTTTCATACTTGTACCACTCTTTATAGGGACTTCTACTAGAGACCTCCTGACATCCCACTTCCCTGACCACTTTCCTCAAGGTGATATGAACATCTGTGTTCCAGTTGAATGGGACCCTGTGATTACAGCGTGTGTGCAAATAGAAGTAGTCAGCCACTGGTATACAGACACACTTAATCCCTCCAGCCCAGACATAAAGCCAATGCTCTGGTATTTTTTCTCTTGGAAGAAAAGTACTGCCTCTGAAATACAATGTTTTTATCTGAAGCTAATTACTAATATAGCTTTTACTTCTTACATACTTCTTACATAATTTATCTCTTAACATCACAAACTACAGTCCTTGTAAATGTGTACCTTATCTTCTTGTTGCTCCTTGGCTATTAGTCTTTTATTATCTGACATCCATTATTAGCATGCAGAGTACAGGCTTAATTTGAAATCATCACAAGCCCTTCATGCCAGCCTGACTGTGCTCCTTGGGGAATTTTACTACTGACATCTGTAGGAGTGGGTTTAGGTCATTGCTAACTCACAGACGTTTTACAGGATGGAATTCATCATTTATTATTTTGCAGCGAGCATAAATGTAATTTTTTTTGTCCAAGACAGGTCAGCTTCCATAAAGGAAAACTACTGGCTTTATGCAGTGAGAATGACAGGGTTAAAAAAGGATGCTGCTCTCACTGGAATGACAGGATCATTTTTCAACTTAGCTGAAATGAAAATCTAATGGCAAGACTCCTTTTGAGTTCCCTAGACTTACAGACTTCTGTCTGTAAGATCATGCTTTACTTCCAAGTCTTTGATGTACTAAGATTCACCATCTTAGCACTAAATTTCTAAAATCCGTATGCGTGGTTGAGAACTGCACTTAACAATTGGAAGCAGAACTCTCACTGGCTCCACGGGCAGAATGCGGGTAAGGGCATTAGGGACAGAAGTTCCCAGAGCAGCTGGTCTCAGAGCCCGGTCTTCGTTGTGTCAGAAAAGGAGAGAAGCAGTGGGGCAGAGGTGTGGTCAGATACCAAGGTCATGTCTCAGAGTAAGGGTGAAATTTGGCAGCTTTACGTGTGTGGTTGGGAAGAAGATGCAGTTGCCTAACGTGGGCAAAATGCTCTCAGGGCAGGGACAAGTAGTGCTGAAAAGAAAGGCTTCAGTTCCGAGTAGGTAGGCTATGGCTCCAATTTAAAAAAAAAAGGGTGGAACTGGATTGAGAATACTGAGACTTCATACTGATTTTATTTCAGTGCTAGCAAGATCAGTGGCATGAAATTGTAGGATTTGTGAGCGTTTACTAGTTGTACTAGAAATTTAAGGGATGCATACTAAAGGGGGGAGCAGCATGCTGTCACGCCAGAAGAGCACCCTTTCTGACCACTAGCTCTTAGATTTGCTTTGCACTAATGTTGATGCGTATATTTATTTGATGGATTGAAATGCATCTATAAAATCAGGGATGACGGCAAGGCTTTTATTAACAAGCAACAATTGACAGATTATTTGCACATTACAGTATTTTTTCTTTGAAGTAGGACATGAGCCTCCATATAGCAAATTTATCAGAGGATCTCAAATGATTGGCATTGTGCCAAGTAAAATGCATGCACATGAATATTTCTGTGGATCCATATGGAAAGCTTATAAAGACCAGCCATTCTGAAAGCCTTGGGGCTTTAAAAATTTAGTAGCTAAACAAAAAATTTAATCAGCATTACACAGGTCTCTGACTGTGAACAGATAGGGAATTAAGTTTGATGCACACTGGCTATTTACTTTTTAAGGTAGAGAAGATAAATCTCAAGATGAGCTTAAACCAGTCATCTGAAGCATGGCAGACTATTCTCCTCTTGAAATTAGTAGGAACAGAGGTAGGAGCACCTATATCTCTTACCTGTTCAAGAATACTTTTCAAAAATAGTGTGAGAATTTGCACATGCACCTCCACTTTAGAAACAGCTGCCATCTTTTCAGTAGGCAACTGAAGAGCCTTTCAGGTACAATACTTTTATCTCGAGTATTTCTGTGTGAATAAGCCTTTTTAATCCTCAGGATTTAAGCAAAGGTATTTTCAGGAAAAACACTTAGGAAAAAAAAATGCACTTTGTTTATTGGCTCTGTGATTCTCAGCGAAGCAAAGACAGCAAGTAAAATTACACCGATGACAACGAATTGGTAAAGTTTTTTCACTGTGTACTAGGTCTGACTGGGATGGGGTTAATTTTCTGCACAGTAGCCTGTATGGTGCTGTCTTTTAGACTGGTGACCAAAACAGCATTGTTAAGACACCAGTACCTTAGCTGCTGCTGAGCAGGCCGTACAGAGGGTCAAGGCTGCTTCTGTTTCTCGTTGTGCACCCCAGCGAGGAGGCCGGGGTGGGCAAGAGCCTGGCAGGGGCCGCAGCTGGCACAGCTGACCCGAACTGGGCAAAGTGGTGTTCCGTAGCGTGTAACGGCATGTTCAGGAATGAAACTGGGGTGGGAGCTTATCCAAAAACTGCTTGGGGACTGGCTGGGCATCAGTCCACTAGTAGTGAGTGATTGCTTTAGCATCACTTGTTTTCTTGTTGTTGTTGTTTGGCTTCCTTTTCTTATTCATTTATTAAAAAGCCTTTATCTCAACCCACAGATTTTCATGCTTTGCCCCTCTGATTCTCTCGCCCATCCCACTGGGAGGGGGAGTGAGCAAGCAGCTGTGTGGTGCTGAGCTGCCTACCAGTGTTAACTCACCACACACTGACTACCAAATTAAGACTGTAATTCAGTCATCCTGTTATGCTCTTATTTGTGCATTTATTTTAATCACTGACATGCATTTTACTATTTAAGGATTTGCTTAGGACTACATCTTATTACAGACATCACTCCTCCTCTGGCCTGGTGTCATCTTCATTCTCCCTTCATTCTGTAGTCATCCCTCCTGCAGTTTTCATCCCCAAAGAAGTCTGGGGGTTGTTTTTCTTTTAAAATGGGCAAAGGACCCATCTGGGGATCAGGGGACACTTTCACATGATGGGGCAGAGTGCAACCTCAGCAAGTTTCCTGTTGATGCAGAAGTGGGAGGAGTGGCTGATACGCCACAGGGTTGTGCTGCTATCCAGAGAGACCTGGACAGGCTGGAGAAATGGGCTGACAGGAACATCGTGAAGTTCAACAAAGGGAGGTGCTGAGACCTGCACCCTCCTGGCGGGGGACATACTCAGGCACCAGTATATGCTGGGGGCCAGCTGACTGGAAAGCTCTCTGCCTTTGTGGCTCCAGTAGTAGGAGCAGCAGGTCAGGGGCGGTGATCCTTCCCCTCTGCTCAGCACTGGTGAGGCCACACCTGGAGTGCTGTGTCCACTTCGGCGCTTCCCAGTACGAGAGAGAGATGGAGCTACTGGAGAGAGTTAGCAAAGGGCCCCTGAATGATGAATGTGACTGGAGCATCTCTCGTGCAAGGAAAGGCTGAGAGAGCTTAGACTACTCCGTGTAAGGAAGAGAAGGCTCAGAGGGATCTTGTCAATGCATATAAATACCTGAATGGAGGATGCAAAGAAGACTGAGCCAGGCTCTGTTGGGTGGTGCCCAGTGGCAGGACCAGAGGCAACGGGCACACGCTGAAACAGAGAAGGTTCCCTCTGAACATCAAGAAACACTTTTTTTATTGAGGGTGACTGAGCAGTGCCAGAGGTTGCCTGGGGAGGCTGTAAATTCTCCATCCTTGGAGATACTAAAAAGCTGTCGGGACGTGGTTCTGGGCAGCTGGCTCTAGGTGGCCCTGCTTAAGCAGAGGGGTTGGACCGGCTGGCCTCCAGAGGTCCCCTCCAGTTGTAACCACTGATTTTTTCCAAAACTTAATCAATCCAGGAACACTGTCATTATTGCAATGTTAATTAAGTGGAGGTGCAGGGAAATAAGTACTTGTTCAGGCAATTACGTGCTTTGTGGTTTTTGTAACAGAATTTGAACATGCAGATTTGTTGCAAGAGTTAGAGGGTTTTGAAAACCTAAGTCTAAAGGAAGACGATCTCTTTACTGATTACAGCATCCTGCATACACGTAATTTTCCCAGGCAGGGCAAGAACAGATACATAATGAGTTCTCTCAATATCTGTGTTCCTTTAGAAACAGCATTCTGCTAGCACTTTCAGTTCCTGGCTGGATTTAATCTACACAAGGGTTTTCTCTTTTGTTAAAGTAATGATGACAGGTACGTGTGTGTGTGTGTGTATATATAAATAAATGTGAAATGTTTAGAGTGGTTTTCCTTCACTCAGGGGAAGTACGAGTTACCTTGTTTTCTCTTCAGTTTAATACTCTGGTTTTTGTTCTAGGCTCCCTCTATGAACGCAAATAAAGTAGTAGTCTGCACTGTCACAATCCTTAAAATGTGACTACACCTACAGAGCGTGAGATATTCTTGAAATTATTGTATTTTATAAAATTGTGAAAAGTCTTAGGAATAGGCTTTTTTAAGCAACATAGAAAGAAATGAGGATTAGCTGGATAAGGCGCACAGGTGCCATTACAGATCAGCAGGAAGTTTTTTCTGTATGGGACGTGATCTTAAATGATGCTATCAGGCCTAGCAAAACACAAAGTACAGATCAATTAAAATATTGGCAGTATGTGGAGCCCAATATCGTCTATTACAAGACTTTTCAGATCAGCCAGCAAGTCGTGTGTCGTTGCTGGTGGCCGTACTGGAAGGGATCTCTGCCCTGCGCCGCTGTGCGGTTGCTGAGCTCAGGGAAACGCAGGTGACTGCACAGCTTCCAGCTCAGAGCTGCGTGCAGCCGGTGGGCTTAGAGCGTGGTCAGAGAGCTTGCAGCTGCTCACGGTCTTCCCGTGGAGATGGATCGGAGTGTGCCTGTCGCCACACGACAGCCAGCGTCAGCTCTGCGCTCAGAGGACGCGTATGGAGAGCATTGCTTTTCCTTTTTCTTTTTTTTTTTCCCCCAGGAAAAGTGATGGTGAAATCAGTGTGACGTATTCCTGTAAAAAATGTTCTCAGAGATGTAATAAACACTTTACATGAGAATTTAATAAAGGAGAAATGTAAGAACTCGCAGGAATAGCCATATTTCTGTCAGTTCCGTCTATCTGCAAATTTGGATTTGTTCGGATCTGTTGTACTGTTTTGTGATTACTGTTTCTGGCAGAATAATCCATATCAAAAATGACCTTTAGAGTAACGAAGATATTTTCTGTCAAGAACAGTGACTGGAAATCAAGTGCCATCAAACTTTTATTGCAGATTTTACAGAGGCTTTTTGTTCCTGTGATGTCATCCCAGGAGAAGCAAATGTGAGCATTGCTGGGTCTTTATGGACAGCCACATACTTAGAACAGCAGTATAAAAACGTTTCCCTAAATATTTTTGTTCTTCTTGGCATGGAGGGTGTTTCTTCTCTTCCCTGAAAAAAAAAAATAATAATAGTAATCAGAAACATAGTAACACGAAAAATCAAAATACAACAACGAGAGGCTAAATATTGTAATCTTATATTACTAAATGTTTTGATGTTGAAAGTTCTGAAATATTAACGTTTTTCAGAAATCAACAATTGTTTAAGCTTAACCAATGGAAAGTTATAGCTCATAACATACAGAGAACACAAGTGACTCACAAAGCCAATGTTGTTCTTTGTTTTTCAGTGTTGTCTGCACATTTTCGGGTCTGTGAGCCATATACGGACTACAAAGGTCGCTATCACTTTGGTTTTCACTGCCCCCGTCTTTCTGACAATAAATCCTACATCTTTTGCTGTCACCATAACAACACAGTATTTAAATACTGCTGCAATGAGACAGAATTTCAGACTGTTATGCAGATGAACTTAACAGGGAACGCAGATGGATATATGCATAAGTAAGTAAATGAGTTTTAAAGTACTCTTCACCAAACTGTTCCTGATCTAATAACATAGTCTGAGGTGTGCTTAATGATGGAAGCAATTAGAATAATTGCACATACCGAGAATCATTACTGAAAGTTTTTTGCTGTTACAAAACTCCTAAAACAAAGGATATTTTAGCTTTGCTTTCATTGCTTTGACATGGGTTATAAACATTGCTAGGAAAGCATATATGTAAAAGTTGAATTTAAATGTAAGGAATATAAAGTTACGTGTAAAAGTTACCAATGTCTCTCCCCCGACCCCAGTCTGACCCAAAGTGTTTAGATGTGTGTGAGTAAACATAAACCCCAAAGCCCTCTGTGGGGCAGAGAGGGAGTGAGCTGACATCTTCCCTGTCAACCCTTATCACTATTGTGAATATTTGATGTTCTGAACATAAATCTCTTGTAATCCCTGACCTTGGGGAACAGAACGTATTTGGTTACGTGCCAGCGTTGTGCCGTCTCCTTGTCTGGTACCTGGGATGCTTCCATATACTGCTGGGGCCTATCCTCCAACATCAACGTCAGGAACTTTTTTCCTAAAGAACTATGAAGTAGCAGGTAGATCTTTGTAGATCTTGACCCCCACCCTGCAGATATTTATAAGCATTTATTAGGTCCCCTCTCAGCCTTCTCTTCTCCAGGCTGAACAAGCCCAGCTCCCTCAGCCTCTCCTCGTAGGAGAGATGCTCCAGTCCCC
>Ga0065711_1047027_pt1 | contig 12564 bp, 5 predicted proteins | sample Hoacrofraction12_FD_59098 | JGI IMG/M metagenome (GOLD analysis project Ga0065711, IMG submission 59098) | Hoatzin crop microbial communities from Cojedes, Venezuela - Epithelial fraction 12 v2 (version 2) | ecosystem: Host-associated > Birds > Digestive system > Esophagus > Crop | place...
GGGGGGGGGGGGTGTGTGTGTGAAGGCAGTGCATATGCCACACATTCATTTAGGCTGTAAAGAAGGAACCTAGCAATAAGCCCATGAATTTCTCAAATAGTCTACCAAGAAGAAGAGTTAGGACAAAATCACAGCCTTCAGGTTGTAGCCTGAGATACAGCTGGAAGTATCACATGCTGTAATGCCTTTTACAATTGCCAGACCCACTGCTTGCATCCGCTGGTCACAGAATGTCCTTTAACTCTTCCATGAGTAGTGTGGTGGTGATATTTTTACCCCTTGATGTTACTGGTGTCTTTTTGAGGACATATCAAACATCATTTACCATTCCATTTTTCACATACAGTCTTCATTACAAAATCCATATAAAACTAATTACACAGAAAAAGGCTTTTGCGATAACGCAGGCTACTCGTAAGGGAAAATAAATAAATAGAAGAATGTAGGCCCAAGATTACTTGAATAGCTAGGGCTCACACAAATATAATCAATAGGAGCTTTAATTAAGAATAATTAAGTCTTTTGTAGAATAATCCAGGACAAACTATGGAATTGTTTTAAAATTGTTATTAGCTGCTCAGATGGAGTTTGTCAGATGGGTTTTCAGTGCTCTAAACCTGAGAAATTTAACAAAAATAGAACATTGCTGTATTTTCAGAACTTGTGGAGAGATGCATCTCTCCTGAAGAGAGTAAAGATTTGGCACTTTGTATGAGCAGAAAGGATCTGGCCCAAACATTCCTGTTTGCAGCTGATGACTTTACTGTATTTTTTGCTTTGTCCTGGCACAGTCAATCAACAGAGGAAGTGCAGTGGAAATAACAAAGCCTTTTCTCTATTTGCTGATAACATTTTTAGCACATTTAAAGAGAAATCTGCAGAACCACAATAATTTCTGCACCTCAGAAAATGTGTTGAGAATTGAGAAAAGAACAGAGACAACATCAGTACTTGCAAAATACAAAACAAAACCCAGGAAAATGTCTCAAAAAAAGAGAATGTGAAAAACATAACTCTTAAAATACATTTTAAGGAAGTACTTGGAAGAACATTTCTAGGACATAGTGCCTATTTATGCCCATTAAGTTTACACCTATTTGAACACAAATCAGTGGATTTATACTAGGGATGAGTCTAATCCATGTTACGTATTCAAAATGATAGGTTCAAGGGATTAGCCAGCACAACGGCATTTTTATCAAATAGAATTCCTTTATGTCCATCCTCACATTATCAGAAATGCAGCTATCTCCTAATTAGCACATGTCCAACTTTAACCTTTTGTCTTGACTGCAATCTTTTAGATTAGTGGTGATGTTCAGCCTCCTCAAAACTTCTTCTTCCATAAATTGACTATTTCCATGGTAACAGCTGCCACTTTCATTCTACAAGCATCAGGAAAATGTGATTTCCTTTATATCAATGCGCCAGGCTGGGTGTGCAACTTTGGCCTTTGTCAATGCTCTTTTCAGACAAAACCGTTTATTCCAGAAGAAGAGGAAACAGGTGCAAGCACAAATCAGGAGGCAGTTGTTGACTGATTCATGAAGCAGGATTGGCAACAGTCCAAAAAGGAGCTGTCGGACGACCCACCTGCAATGCCACTATGTTATGCAGCTGCAAGAGGGAAAGACAAGCACATTCAACACCAGCCACCAAACTTCAATCAATATTTTTTGGGGGATGGTGGGGTGGTAGTGTTTATTTCATGGGGTTTTTTGTCTTTTTGCTTGTTTCTTTGGTGGCTCCACAAACAGTAGCAAGACATCGGCTTAATGCCCGTACAAGAATAGTTGAGAAACACTGAATGTAAATCAAGGGTTCTCATTTGAAGAGCATTGAACTTCAGGCAAAAAGAACATCAGTTCATTGCTGAGAAGCCGACACAGCTTTAAAGATCAGTGTCTTCATCTTCAACACTCACACCAGTCTATGACTAAAGTCCTAATCTCAGCTGAAGTCAATTCCCAAAGCAGCATCAACTTCAGTGGGACCAACAAACATTCACAACAAAGGTACTTTGTCTCCTGACAGTCCTGTAAATTTTTTCTGGAGGTTTATCAAATTGGAGGCTTTTTCCAGAAAACCCATCTGTTCCATATGAACTCACCCTGACACCTTTATCTTCTTTGGAACTGAAGGTTTCCACGTCAATCTGTTAAAAAGAGGATGGATAAAGTGAGATTCACATCTACTTCTCCAGCAATCCACTGAAATAATCGCGTTTTCCCTTAGTCACAAATGTAAGATTGTGTCAGAAAACAGAGCTGCAATTTTCCAAAGTTAGTATTGCATGTTCAGCTTTTTAAAATTGTCTTAAAATATATTTTTAAATTTTCTATGAAATTTTTAGCACTCATGTGAAGGACTGGCAGACAGCAGACTGAAAAATTAAACACAACTATAGCAGCCTTTTTTGTATTTCTTCCTTAATTCCTTATTAACCCTTTCAGCACTAGACCAGTGATTGATTTCCTTTCCTTACATACTTTTAATTCCAGGTGTACCAATACCTGTTGTTAATTAAACACCAAATTAGAAACCAAAATTACCAAGTGTTTGAGGACAGAAAAATCACAGATCTGCTTTTCTGAAAGTGAACAGTCAATGGCTGCAACTGTGTAACCTACATAAACTCTTTCTCTGCCTGTTCCAACAGACCTTAAGATTGCTTAGAAATGGATTAATTTCTGACCCTCATATCTGAGCGTTTATTCTGCTTCTACACCTGCAGATTTTGTTACCATCATTAGGTACCAAAACCAATACCAACAGTAAAGCCCACAGCTTCTCCTACTGTAGCCAAAAAGGAAAATGCCACTAGTTAGAAATGAATAACAGGCTGTAAACACGCTGCAAGCACTAAACTAGTATATTTGCATGAGTATCACAGAACCTGGATGCCATTCAGATTCAAAACCTAATTCTGTTGCTGGATCATAGCCCCTAAAAGGCCAAATTAAAACTCAGTTCTGGGCTCACATTGAGAAAGCCTGGGTTTGAGTTTGAGTTCAGAGTCCTAAACTCATGTTTATTTTCACTTCAGCTCACAAAAAAATTGGTGAATAATCCAGAACTGCTCATCCAGGAAAGATTCCAAAGGCTTGCCAAGTTCCAGACAACAGTCCATGGAAAAAAACAAGTGCAGAGACCTGCTGGCAGGAGATGCCTCTATCCGCGCTCAACTCGCACGTGTTCCTAGTGTAGTTCTCAAAAAGGGAACACCCTTGGGAAAGGAAGGATGAGGGAGTTAACTGAACCATGCCTGTGAATGCCATGAATACCCCTCAGATTTAATGCAAAGGAACACCAAAGAAATTACTGCAGATTAATGAAAAAGAGGAAATGGTCGGCAGGAAGGGTTGCCTGCATGACTGGCAACAAAAGCAGTTTACAGGAAAACTCCTAGATTCTGCACTGTAGATGTTTGCCACCTCAGTTATAATAGTCTATGCTCTGATGCCACAGCCCAGTTTTGCAACCGTACCACAGGCACCAGCATTGTTAAGGTATGACTTCGATACCCCACAATACTAGCCTGCACCCTGTTTGCTGCCTTCCTGTGCAGTCTGGCGAGACTTCCACCTGGGAGAGGGGTGTGACTCTACCTGCCCTGGCTCCTGGAGTCAGGAGAAGCACAGGAGGCAAGCAACGCTCATTTTCTGCTGTCCTCAAGGGCTGTTCTTTCTTCCCAGTAAAACACCAGAGCAGAGTTGCTGTACCTGTATGTTTTACAAGGATTTGTAGATCCTAGAGAGTTCAAGAACGGGATGGTGCCAAGGTGGAAAGTCCCATACCGCAGAAGGATAAAGCGGAGGCGTTCCCACTTCCAGTGCCTTCCAAACTATATTCTTAAAGGGTAAGTCCTGGCTTCTCTCCTACCACCCCTGCAACATCAGCTCAGATCTTGCAGGTAGGAGGCTAGGGAGAAGACCACTGTCCTGATCCACAAGTCCCACAAATCTCACTCACCCTTTGCTCAAAAATATTAACAGCATATTTAGTGTCTTTACTATACCTTTTTTTTTTTTTTCAATCAGTAATACAGGAGATTTCAGTGGTGTTGCTTTGTCTTCACACTGCTTGTAAGTGTCTCCAACTTCTGGCAAGCACTGCATCACAGGCCCTTCCTACCTCAAGCCAGAGAGACATAAACAGCATCCCTGCAGCACTGTGTGAGTCTTGAGCTTTTTCTGCACAGTTTTGCCATATACTAATGGAACTTGGCCCACACCAATTGGTGAGCTAATTGCTGTCAGAGCAGATGGTAAGATAGGCCTGAAAAAAATATTTGGTATTTTTTTATCACATGAGGGAAATGTAAGAGTGAAAGGATGTCTCTTCCGTTTCCTGAGGGCTGCAACAAAAGTTAAAGCAAGCCTTTACAATCAGTGGAGCTTGAGTAACAATTATGCAGCTCCAGTGGATGCACACCTTACATTGAGCTCTATCTCATTCCCTCCTCTGTGGTTCAGTTTACCCCTTGGGCACTTCATGTGCTGGAGGTTCATAGGCTGCCTGTACGTGAGTTTGATCTGCTCCAGGCATCAGTGTTCAGAGAGCAGCACTCTGAAGCAATTCAGGATACCAAAACCAGGAGCAAACTTGTAAGGGACTCATGGCAAAGAGGCAACATTTGTTTCTATATTCTGTTCAGTTATCTTGGAGAGATGCTAGCACAGTAATGCCCTCTGTGGGAAACCATTGCTCAGTGCTAACTTTCCAGTGGTGGCCGCCATAAATATTCAAACCAAGATATAAATAGCACTGCACTATAAAAAGTAACAACAGCAACAGAGGCCTGTGTGAGGATCAGACCTCAAAATGTGGTACTGCAGAAGAGATGCTGCATAGGAGCTGTTCAGGCAGAAGGCTTTGTATATGGAGAAGAACAAACAACAGCTTGCCAACTGGCGTTCCAGCAGACAGTTGCTGGCCAGGATTTTTAAAGTTGCACTTTCTACTCCTTGTTTCATAAAGGTCACACTAGCAAACTGGTGGGGTTTAACAGACCAAAGCTGCATTTGGCTTTTATTCCAAGGCCCTTTCCCTGATTTTAATATTGACGACAATGGAACAAATATCTCAATAGCTGCACAGAAAGGCCAATGCACAAATGTGCCATACTCAACATATGGAAGGAGTTTGAAGCCTTTCAAACCACTTATGTTTTCGTGAGAAAGCTGTGGATATCAACAGCAGTACGAAAAACCTAACACAGGAGGAAGAAGTCTATACCCTACCATGCCAATTTGTATTGTTGGAGTGAAAAGTAAACGGCAATGTTAGCCATGCTGAGGATTTTCAAAAGTTGTATTTATTTTGGGTTTCCTTTCAAAAATAATGTTCTAGTGAATATGCAGCATGCTGGGTCTGTGGCACTGGTAGTGTGTCCATCACCATGGCACCTGAGCACTCAAGCAAATGATTAACCAGCAGAGCAAAGGAAACATAAGCAGAAAGCCAACAGGCACTGTGACAAGCGCTTCGTAGACCTGCCAGTACATCTCTATCTGGACCTTTACTCCTTCAGGCTTTCCACTCTCCTGTCTTGCACCCATGCTCCTATTATAACCTTTTATGATAATATTTTTATTAATATTTAATTAATCATATTTAATATATATTATTATATTAATCAGATTTGATTAATCTGTGATTAATCATAATCTGTGTGATAATCTTTTTTTCCAAACAGTGCTAAGGGATGAGAGATCTCAGACTGACTTAGGAGATTAATAAAAAACCCCAAAACACAAATACTTTCATCAGTAAAACATTGCTCATTGCAGTGGGGAAAAAAAATAATTTTCATTTGCACAAACTAAGCCCAATTATGAATTCACAAACTTTGGTATGCATGCCATGCCATCAGCCTGGCCACTTTAAAATGACTTTTCTAAAGAGGCAAAACAAGTCTTTTCCTCACTGAGGGCCAAAATGTCCTTTCAGGAGACTGATGCAGACCATACTGGAACACTGCTGTTAGCATCATCTAATAACAATGAAAAGAATACATAAAAATATATGGCTATGGGCCTTCCAGAAAAAGTCTGCAGATCGCATCAGCCCCTCCTCACACTTCAAGTAAGTAGCAAGCTAATGACAACTCTGATGTTGATGTTTGTTTAACATATGTGCATACAACCACTTTGAGCCTTTTCTGTCTTGAGATGCTTAAGCAGAGACCTCTGGGGTTTTAGAAAAAAATATTCTGTTGAATCATCTACCCCTTGCTGTTTTGTTTTCTGTACAACATCTCTGAGGAGCAGAGGAAAGCAGAGGGCTTTGCATGCAGGCCAACTTTAGAAAGGCTAGCTCCTGTCAGTATTGGGGAATTGTGCAGCTATAATACAAACCTCGCTGAAGAAGTTTCCTGTTTTCCATCACTAGTCAGGACAGTAATACCGCAGTCTAATTAAATTACTGTCATGTGGAGTTTTTCCTCTTTACTGTAGCTGCTTCAGACTTATGAAGTAGTTACATCCTCTCCATTCCAATTTTTCCTTTAAAAACGAAGTAAGTTTGAGGGGTAACGCCACACTACCAGCAATGAAGACTCAAGTGCTCTCTTCCCAAGGCAGGTAGGGAATGCTGTGCTACTGCTGATCCTCCGCAGCAGTTCTGAAGCAAATAAGGAGCACTGCACCACCCACTCATATTCAACTATGAAACTCTGGCTTAAAGTTCACTCTAAGCATCAGTCTGATTCTGTTACCTCTCTTGTGTCTAGATTATATCCATCACTGCCATCTCTAAAGATGCCAGTCTTCTGCGCACTTTATCAGGCTTTATAATTGAAGCTAATGGAAGATATGTTTGTTCAGATGTTGTAAACGACTTTGAAGATCTGTCTCAGCAAGGGTGATGAATTAAGGATGTCAGCTGGGCAAACAGTTTGATTAATTAATTTAACCAAAATTTATTACTGAAAAACTGAAATGAATCTTTCAAGTTCATATCATTTCACATACTTTAGCAGTAAATATTCCACCCCTTCTTGCCAACTGACTCACCAAGCATAAAACTGGAAGAATCAGCAATGATGCAGCTTCTCAAACATGAGACCAACTTTGGACACTATGAACAGGTATGAAAAGCCATTTTTCGATTACAGCAGCGAATACAGCCCTTAAACAGTTTAGCCCTCAGCTGACTAGATTTCTGCATAAAAGCAATTCTGCTAGGCAGCCTAAACATGATAGCTGAAGCATTTATGACAAAACCCAGAAACACAAAACGCAGAAACCAACAACTGCAAGGAACTATTCCATGACACAGTTATTTATTGGAAGTGCTTGACTTTTATTCTATCTGGTCCACTTTCAAATAAATTAAAATAATAACTTAGGGGGAGCAAGAAAATTATCTTAAAATATTTGTGGGTTTTTTCCTCTCCCAGGTAACTTGTAGTCAGGAAGAATCCAAAATAACAGCATGAGTGTTGAAAATTACAGGGTAAGGTCAGAAACCTCTAGAGGTCATCTAGTCCAAGTTCATGCTCAAAGCAGTGCCGCCTTAGAACAGGTTGCTAAGAATTAAAAGGAAAAGAAAATAATTTAAAGCAAAAAGAAACAAAAAATTAAGACTCCCCCTACCCCCTTTTGCACTGGAAGGAAAAAAAAAAAGCAAGACATGTTTTCCTGAAACATATAGCTCTACTGTGTTATTCACAAGTAAATATGACCAATACAGAAGATGCCTACAGTTGTTTCCTTTGGTTGACCTAGTTCCCTTTCTGTCTTGATGCAGGTAACATTTAGCACAGCGTGTGGCAAACTCCGACTCAGTTGCCAGCACTGCTCTGCCACACTCCAAGCCAGAAAAGGCTAGGAATGCTGCACGTTCCGCTCCAGTGACAGAGAAAATGCTCCATATCATTCATTAGCAGTTCCCTCCAAGTTAATTAAGGAATGGTGCCTGCAGCTGCTGAAGAGGGTTCCACCCCATATTTGGCTGGGAAAGCAAGGCCTCTAGGGCAGGGACTGGACTATACAGCAAAGAAGAACAGGGTGGGGAAACCTCACCAGATCTGAGTTAAGCCCAGATGACTCATCAGAAAGTAAAATGTTCCCATTTTGGCAAGAGGCTGAAGTAGCAGTCCTGGGTTGTGATGCAGCACAGCAATAAATGACCCTGAGAGCTTGGGACAAACTCCTGTGCACATTGGTATTCTTAACAGTAGGGGCTATTTCACATCTCATTAAGCAAAGAGGTTTACATGACAATTAACACATTAATTAGCAGCATCTTTTTCACAGGTGGAACTTCAGCTTGAGATTTCATTTTTAGACAACTGTCTCATGAGTGAAAATGAAGGAATAGTTTCTTACGGCTCAAAGTGACAATGGTTTATATCCCGAACTGGCATAGGAGTATATTTGTCTACGCACTGAAGGACACTGCAACTAGATGATGGCCTGTCCCATAACTTCTGCGCAAGGAGGACCTCCTTGTTCATCTGCAGCCTGCCATTCAAAGCCTCAGCCCTCTGTGTGGGCAAGATGCCAGGATGGCCACTTCATAAGCTGCCCATAAAAAGGCCCAACATACCACAAAGTCACTCAGAGGCAAAGCAAAGCCTGGACTGGAGAAAGCGGTGGCTCCCATTTCTTAGCCCCAGCTGCTGATGTGTGTGGCTCCCCACTACAAAAACCCCTTTGATTATGTCTCTAACGGTATGACTCGTGAGAAAACTCTTCAGCAAACACCAACAAGCAATCATGCTAATTTCACTGAAAATAGGTATCAGATATAAGAGAATGTTCATTGCCCTAGAGCTTCAAATTTTTGATAAAGAACTAATAATTTCTACCAGAGACCATTTTAAAGAAGAGTTGGTACACAAGTATGAATTTCCTTAAACTGCAAGTAAGTTTCTCTCTGAGGTTTTTGTTTAATACCATCTTTAATTTCTATTATCTTTTGAGAGAATGGATTTGCAGGTAAAGAAGAAGATCCAGAGCGCTGGAAATGGAATAAAAGGAAGAAAAAATCGGAGACTGGAACTGGAACTTGTAGCTTTCAAAATCAGGGGGATTCTGATACTCACTGAGCCTGTTCCCTGTCAGATGGATGTTGCCAACCCACGGAAAATAGTGGCATGCTTTATATATCTTATCTTTCACTTCCTTCAGGTACATACTGCAAGGAAGCTGTGTTCTAAGCAATGTATAAACAAACAATCATCGCATTAATCTGTTATGTATTTTGGCACTCCAAGCACAGATAAATCACTGTGCTGTAGCCTTACCTATCATACCACTTACAAAAACAAATCCAGGTTTGGGATGAACACTAGATAACTTTTCCTTTAATTAGCTTTTCAAAGCCGATGGTATTTTTTTAGAATATGATTTATTCCTTTTATTTCTCAGCCCTCCTTGTTTCAGATGGGTACTGTCTGACTGACCTCTAGATACCCTTGCACTTGCTCTGTGATATCCCCAGAATGTCACTGCTTCCATTCTTCATCTTTCATTTCCCAAATGTTTCTTATTGGTCACTTCTGGCACCAGTGGCAGCTGAAGTGGAAGTTTATCCTCTGATAATCTGTACTGCTTTAATGGTTCCCAGCATCCTGAGGATATTTTCCAAGTGCTATGGTGACACCAGCCGAGATCTTGGCAATGGAATAGTGTTTCATATGCTTATTTCCTAACTTAGTCCCTCGATTTTTTTCTGCTTTCCCAACCCTCTTGTCAGCCTCTTGATTTCTGTGGCTTAACTCTTTTTGTTACTGCTGTATTCTTTGTTATCACTTCTCAGTATCTTTCTGATAATAAAGCCTTTGAAGAATCTGAGGACATTCCCAAAATCCTTTAATAAATTTCTCGAAATCTCTGAGTCACATTTGTCCAAAATCTTAGCAAAAATCCCCTCTAGAAGGAACAACAATAGTCACATCTTCTTTATACATTTCTCTGTAAACTAGAGTCTGGGAACTACAGCACATAAACCTTGTAAAATGATGAGCATGTTTCAAACAGTTCTAATATAAAATATCACACATGAAACAAGTCACCAGTTTTAGCATGTCTCCAGAATAACATATGCTTAAAAATGCTTATCCTTGTAGCACAACTATCCTTTTTTTCCCCAAGATAAAATTAGCTGTGCACCAGCATGCCTGAAAAAGCAAAATACTCATATAATTTCAATCACTGACTCGGTTTGCTCATGACTTTTGTACAGCTGACTGAACATCTATTATCTCACCTGAAAGCGAAGCTGTGCGTTTGCTCACCTTAGTCACCTGCAGGATCTTTGAAATGCCTCCTCTTCTGTTCCTTCCAAAGAGTGCCTTCCTGCATCTCCCAGTCCATTCCAGAGTCCACTGAACGTTCAATCATCAATAAGTTCTGGCCAAGTTATCCTACGTAACTCTGAAGAAAAAACGAGAGACTCGCAGACACTGCAGAAGGTCGTCTTTGCTCTCTTTGAAAATCTTGTTTTCTTGGTGGTCTGTCACAGTCAGGTCTCCAGTAGTAAACTGAACAGTCTATCCTCCTGGCTCTTCTTTTCTTCTTTTTCTTCTCTGTAAACACATAATCATTGCTTCAAATCCTTTAGGTATCACAAACTGTATTTCTCTATTGCCCTCTACTGACTGCTAGCTAACAGGGTCTTCCTGGAGACTCGGCAAGCACAGATACACGGTAGGCTTTCCTCCACTGCCCTCCCTCAAATCAATAATGATACATGATGACCAAAAGTTGACACAAATCATTCTATTTTTTCCTTTGTTACAAATTGCCAGGAAAGATTTACAACTTGTTGGTCAGCCGTGGTAGCTACAAAACACTAAACAGCAGAAGCAGGAAGCAGTTAGTAACATGGGTCTGCTGCTGTGGGTTTTTTCGGTGAACAAGGGCCAGGAAAAAGTAGCAACAAATGCATTCTGCTTTGAAACGTGGGTGAATTCACCCCACTGATGCCATAAATACCATGCCAGCGAGCTGAGGGTTATCTGGTTTTAAAGGTCTGGTCCTGCCAGCACTGGATGCACAGAAATACTGACTTTTGGTGGGAGTTCTGCAGAAAGGGGCTTGTAGAGAGCCATGAATTGCAGGCCACGGTTTCGTGGTCATCTTCCCTTTGTCTCTAGAGTTTTATCTGTTCAGCACATTCAGCACCACACCTAGCACGAGAAACCTAGTTTCTGCCTCATGAGACAGGTACTGGGAAGAGACACATGATACACTGGATGCGAACGGCACTGGAAGGTGCTGCTTGTGCTGCCTTTCAAACAATGGTGATGTGTAACGCAAAGAAAAACCAGCGAACTAACGTAAAAAAGGCAACGGCCCAGCCTACTTTCAGGAGCAGCAGAAGAAAATTTATAAGCATTTCAGACAGACCAGAAGACACTGAGGGGGAAAAAACATAAACAGATATAAGAAGAATATAAAAGCAGGGTGGAGGGAAGCGAAAGAAGTAAAAACGAATCCTTTGTATTGCACCATTAGTACAGTACAGTGATTGTGAGCCAAGTCACTCAGGACTTGGCCAAGTCGCTTCTGGCCCACCTGCACCACGGCAGGCCTGGGCAGGGAGGGGCCAGGACACAGCTCCAGAGGACAGGAACGCTGCCGGTGCGTTTCTCTTTCGCTAGGCCTGGGGGAGAACACGGAGCTGCCTCGCCTCGCCGTTCCCCCTCTGCCGCCGAAGCACCGAGGGGCCAAGCAGGCTCCTGTGGCTAAAAATGACAAGAACAGTGCCACCCCCCAAAAAAAGCATTGAAACTGGTTTTGCTTACCTGCATTCAAAAAACACTTCCGTGGTTTTTTTCCACCACTACTGACAAACGGAATATTTCATTTGCCAAAAGTCTGCTGACTGACGAATCCTGGTTGCGTTTTAAATGGCTGTTGTGCGACACCTCTGCTCTTCCACTCAGGAAAGGTCGAGTTCACACAGAAACTATCGCCAACAAAGCCAGCAACTGGCAATGAGAAATGTAACATTGAAAGGTCCATTTAGTGGGTTTAATTCAAAAATAAAGTCGGCAGAGGTCCTAATTGTAGCTATTATGAACATTTCATTAACAAGCCCAGAGTTACTGACTGCACTGCAAAGCTCTCCTATTAAAGGGAGCCCAGAAATTCAATTCTTCCCCTGCTTTTCTACTTCTGAAGCCCTCGGCTACTCCACGTCAGAAAATAAGAAGTAATTATATTTATTCAAATTCCTTGATCGAGCACCGAAGCCGGCTCCGACGAATACCTCTCCTAAATGAACACCATTACCAACAGATCAAAGCAGAGGAATGTCTACCAAATGAACGGGGCCGAGGGAATTGATAAAACACACATCAAACGCTGGAAAGCCGGGGGTTTGGGTTTTTTTTTTCCTCTCCTTTTTAACAGGAGCGCATTTGCAGAGCGGTAACGCCGAGTGCGCGGCTGCCACAGCGCGCCCGACCCGGGCACCCCCCGCGCCCGGCGGCGCCCTCGGGGCCGTCACGCCGCCGCCCTCGGCGGAGAAATCGCTTCGGGAAATTTGTTTGGGTTTTTTCCCCTGAGGTAAAAGTTTTTTTTTACACCGCCCCCCACCCCGTCCCAG
>Ga0065711_1008581_pt1 | contig 12563 bp, 15 predicted proteins | sample Hoacrofraction12_FD_59098 | JGI IMG/M metagenome (GOLD analysis project Ga0065711, IMG submission 59098) | Hoatzin crop microbial communities from Cojedes, Venezuela - Epithelial fraction 12 v2 (version 2) | ecosystem: Host-associated > Birds > Digestive system > Esophagus > Crop | place...
AAGGAGACTCCACAGCCTCCCTGGGCAGCCTGGGCCAGGGCTCCGTCACCCTCAGAGGGAAGAAGTTCTTCCTCACGTTCAGACGGAACTTCCTGTGCCTCAGTTTGTGCCCGTTGCCCCTTGTCCTGTCGCTGGGCACCACTGAAAAGAGCTTGGCCCCATCCTCCTGACACCCATCCTTCAGATATTTGTAGGCATTTATAAGGTCCCCTTGCAGCCTTCTCTTCTTCAGGCTGAACAAGTCCAGCTCCCTCAGCCTCTCCTCGTAGGGTGGATGTTCCAGTCCCCTCCTCATCCTCGTAGCCCTCCGCTGGACTCTTTCCAGTAGCTCTTCATCTTTCTTGAACTGGGGAGCCCAGAACTGGACACAGAACCCAGAACTGGACACAGTTTTCCTTGAAATATTGTTTTTATCGGAAATTGGCTCTTAATGTGCAAATAAACACCTATCTGTTCATTTATTTCCTCTTAGACTTGCTTTAAACCTGCTTTGTTACAATTCTGCGTACAGCTACAGCCGCGTTGGGGACCACCCTGCTCCTCTCGCTGCCGCAAGCGCGGTTCTGTTACGATACAGAAAGAAAATGTAGATGGAAGACCGGTGCTCCTTTGTGGGTTTTCATGCACATACAGGATCCGAGGGCCTCGTCCCGCAGCTCTGCGCTGAGCGGTGACGCGCTGCCGGGCGGTGCTGGCAGCATCGCCGCGCGCGCTGCACGCGCTGACGTGTCGTTACAGCGAAGCGAGGCTGCGTGGAGAGGGACCGTCGGCACCACGGCGTTGTACCAGCTGGCATCTCGAAGGGTTGGTAAAGCCTTCAGCCGAGAGGAAACTCGGTGTGGATTTGGAATTTCCTGCGCCCCGAAGTGTCGCCTCGGGCCGCGAGCTCCCCAGACGTCCGGCGGCCGTCGCTGGCGTGGCTGCCGTGGTTTTAGTGACTGCTGAAACTTCAGCTCCTGGCAGAACGCAGAGCATCACTGGCTGCTGTCACAGGTTGTTTTCTACCGTAATGATTTAAGCAAGGCTCTTTCTTGTCTTGTAATGCATTAGTCTTCAGTGGTGAGAACAAATGGTAAAATTTTGAACTCTGGCACTGAAAATAGATCTTTCTGAACATTCCTGTTATATTTTCATAATAACAAAACACAATTCTTCACATTTTTAAAACATTACACTGAATAGGCCAGAGAAGAGTTGATCTGTATCAATTGATGGTTGTAAAAAATACAACGTACGTTTACGTGTTGGATATTCCCAGTATGACGGAGCTCTCATCAGTACTGCTACTCTTCTTCACAGGTGAATTTTTGCAACTGAAGTCCCCACTTCTCCTCCAAAGCAGAGATACTTGCGTGTCAGATGCTGAGTATTATCATGAGTTAAGGCATAGTGGTAATCTATAATTTAGACACATGAAAACCGAATTAAAATTGCATTAGATGTGTGGTTTAAGGCAACGCCAGAATTTAGTTCGAAATTCTGTCCTCACGTCACCTTATTGTAACTAAGGAAACATAATACCTCAGAGGATTTTATTTTCTACGCACTGTAGGAACCATGAAGACCAAGAAGCTCTTGGCTGCCAGAGGCGTAGAGCAGCCTCTAGGGATTTTTAATGCTTTGAGATGTTTTTTTGTTTTGTTTGTTTGTTTGTTGGGGTTTTTTGTAAGCTTGGGGTTATGTTAGGAATGCTAGAAGGATTGTTTTCAGGGCCCTGGAAGGCTGTTGGGAATGTGATCAAGTTGGTCCTTACTTCTTTGAGATTCATGCCTGTAGTGCTAATAGTGACTGGGGTAAGTACGTACCATAGCTAATGAATTGAAACAAGTTTTCAGATAAATATTGTCAGCCAGCCCATCTTCTGTATGTTTTAAAAACGAAAATGGTCTGCGGTCGGTATCGCTGGCTGGGCACCACCTTTCTTTGCGTGGTGCTGTTGAGGGTTGCCGGGTTTTATCTGAGCCTGCTGGGAACGCACTTGAGCCATCAGTTGGCTTTAAAACCAACAACAAAGACATCATTCCTGAGCTTTGAAAATCTGAAGAAATCTTCTTCTGTGCCACTGGTGGAGCATCTGCGGTCTTTGAGGAGGAAACGTCTCTGTTTGCATTAGGTTGGCTGAGGCTGATGTCAGCATCGGTAATTCGGCTGCGCTCGGCTTCCCCTCGCTGTGGGTGCCGAAGGGGCCTCGCTCCGTCTCAGAGCAGCAGCTTGCTCCTTTCCCATTAACACAGCTCGAAGCGTACTTCAAACTTAGTAGTTTCTCAGCTGGAGCTTGTGGCTTGTATGTAAAAAGTGAACAAAAACCAGAGTTAATTTATATAAATTCTTGGGAGAAAGGCTAGTGAAAATTCTGCAAAAATAACTATGGAGAGCTGCAGTTATTTTCAGTGGTTTCTCATTATTTTACTGGCAGGATATACGAGATGATTAGAAGAATTTACTTACTGATGCCAAGGAAAAAAATCTGAGAGGGTTTTTTTTTTCTTTTTAGTTCATTTTTTTTTGCTTAGGTGGAATAAATGGGATGGATGAGAGCGAAAAGTGGGATACAGAAAGGTTTGCTTGGTGAGAGACTGACTGCCAGCAGGAGTAAGCATTGCTGCTCGGGTGTCAGTAGGTTGTAGAAAGCAAAGGCTGGAAGTGCAAATGGGAATTAAAAGGAAGAAATTGGTGCAGAACTGTTTCCTGCTAATACTAACTGTAAGAAGGATTTTGGATCAAGGGTATCAAGGAGAAAAAGGCAATGGAAGGGAATGGTCCCTGAAAGGAGAGGTGGGAGCTGGCAGAGGGTGCTCGGGTCCTGTTCAGCTCTGTGATCAAGTGGTCTGTTTAGTTTGGCAATTCTGTTGAGTTTTGTTTTTTAAAACTGAAGGCAAAAATGGCTTTTATTTAGCTGGCCATTCGTAACAGTCCCAACATTCTGTATCGGCTGAGAAAGGAAAACTGGTGCGCTGAAACCCCGTGGGTGCGGTGGAGGCTGGGCGGGAGCACTTCCGAAGGCGCGGCGGCCACCCAGAGTCATCGCAGTTAATGCTCAAGGGGCTGTTAATGGCTTCCAGCTTAAAACAGCGAAAACCTCTTAATGGAAAACCTCAGGCAATAAACAAAAGAACAAATACGTGTGCCTGCGAAGTGGGCTTGGTAGGCTTGCAGTGTGAGCGCCGGCTTTGGGGGTGCGATGGCTGGGTTGGGGTGGCAGGGCGGGGTGGGTTTCGCGGCGACGCGGCAGGCGTACGTGCGCACCGACGCGGCCCGGGCGCTGCGCTCGGCCTCGGGTGTTCCAGGGAAATAAACCCCGTGCTGTTTCTGAATATCACCCTTGCTGGCGGCGTTTCAGGGAACTTCAGAAAAGCAAATAAGGGATAAGGTTACTGACAATCTGTAAAACCAAGGACAGAGAACTTGCTTACACCGCCTATAAAAGGACAGACTGTTCCCTCGGAGGCGGCGGCTGCTGCTGTGTCCAGACGAGATCGATCGGTTGTCAACATCCGTACGGGAACCGAGGAAAACTGATGAAAAACTTTGCTGTCAAGGAGTATCCAATAAGGAATGAGGCAAAACTTCGGCTTCCTTATTGTCAGTGCTCTTTCCGTTAATTTAAATTTGTAATGAACATTATACACTGGAGTGTAACTTCCTTTAGTAATTTGGTTTCTGATGATCCTTGTTGCAGGATGTTTCAGAGTATGTTTAATTAACATGGCATTTACTGCAGGTGGAAACACGATGGTGAAGCTGCTTTTACAGGTAGAAGAAGATAATTCATAGGTCTCAAGTCCATCTGTCAAGACTATTTTGCAAATTTGTGTTGTCTGTACCTTTTCAGCCTCTGTTTTTCAGATATCCAAACTGTACCAGGAAANACTGATATTTATTTTCAAAACTTGTGTCACGGAGGCACAGATGAGGCTTTTGCATAGGGAAAAGACACCAGCAAATCCAAAAGGCAGTCACGTAGGAAATACAGCATGAGGAGCATGGTCCTTGGACCAAAAGAGCTTTTTCCGATTCCTTTCCCTGGGAAGAACGAGGAACAGAGACACAAATGGCTCAGTTTAGCCCTACTACGACGTAACTTCACTTAGGACTGTTGTGGTTGCCTTTCTCTCTACATAAACTCTGCAACGACATTTCTATAGCCTTAATTTTTAGCAAAAACCTTCCTGGGAGCACACAAAGGTGTCCTCAGGCTAACGACCATTTTTACTGTGCTTTGCAGAAGAGTGGATTGGTGCTCAGCTTGCCAAAGATCGTGTCGCTTGCTCTGTCGTACGGGGCATGTGCAGTCTTATAAGTCTGTTCTTCCAAAATTAGCTCTTAATTTAATTCCCAAGTATTCTGTGCCACTTCACTGCTGAGAGTAAATGGTGTTTACGTAGGAAGTAAATGTCACTGCAGACGCACTCTGCTTGGGCCTGTAGGAACGGGCTGGTAGGTTGTGAGGTGCACCACGTATCTGAATTGATACTACAAGTAATTTTGAAATTACGGACCGAAGAATTGGAGAAAGCTGGCAGATCACTTCTTGTATAGCGTGAGTTGCCATACGTGTAGATAGAAATACTACTGCAAAGCTGGATTAGGTATTAATTTAGAAGATTAGTTGCAAAATCTCTGTTCAGACACGTGTCCCAGCAGCATGGCAATTTTTGTTGCCTTGCCTGCATCGTTGGTTATCGGGCACCTCAAACTGGAGGTCATGGAAATGAGAAGCTTTCAGATGCCATCAAGTGAGATGCAGTTCAGTCTGCTGCAGTGGATGGCTTGAAAATGATGTGTAAAAGTTCGATGTAGTCGTAGTTGCTGCAAAGTGTTTTGTGGCTGTGGAGGGAAGGTACCGCCCCGTGTGAGTTTGGGGTGGTTTTAGTGATGAAAGTGAAGTGAAGCAAGAAAACTGAAGAACGTTGCCTTGGTGTTCTCCAGGAGGAAATGAGCTGGACGTTGGCTGGTTGGTTCACTTCCGATGCTCGTCAGATGCAGAAAACACTGACTAACCCATGAGATGTTGGTAATTGTGCAGCGGCGTCCGCTGTCAGTGTTGGGACCAGCGTGGTCCTTGTTGGAAAGGAGCCGAGATGAGGTTGTCTAGCACCCTGTCCAGTCACTTCCAGTGATGGGGACTCTACCATGTCCCTGCGGAGCTTGTTCCAGTGGTTCATTGTTCTCACAGTAAAAACAATTTCTGTCTTATGTTAACATGAAACCTCTCCTGGTGAAATTGTACCCGTTGTCTCTTGTCTTCTCGGGGTGGCTCCTTGTGAAGAAAGAGCCTCCATTCTCTTTGTAGCTCCCCTTTAAGTACTGGAATACTGTGATGAGGTCCCCCTGAGCCTTCTCCAGGGAGAAGAGACCAAACTCCTTCAGTCTTTCCTCATGGAGCAGGTTCTCCAGCCCTTGGAATCATCTTCATGGCCCTCCTTTGGAACCCTCTTTGGTCTGTCCACCTCTTTTTTAAATTGCAGGGACTAGAGTTGGACACAGCAGGCCAGACGTGGCCGGACAAGCTCTGGGTGGGATGATCATGTCTCTTAGCTCTGCTAGCAATGCCCCTGCAGATGCAGCTCAAGGTCTGCTTTGCCTTCGTCGCTGCGGCAGCACGCTGACTCGCGTTCGGTTCCTTGTCCACCAGCCGCCCCGGGTCGCAGAGACCCCAGCCCGCGTGGGGCCCTGCGGTTGTTCCTCCCCAGGCGCAGGGCCTTGCGCTCGTCTCTGCCCAACTTCAGACAGTTCCTTCCAGGGAGCCATCAGAAACCTCAGCAGTCTCCGGGAGAGATCATCACATCATCGCACTGCCCTGGTTATCAAACTAGCTTTAAAAAGTTGCTAATTCTATATTAAACCAAGATGCCCCGATTGCCTTTTTTTTAAAGAAAAATCAAATACTCTTTGCAAGTGTAGCTTGTTGAGAAGTGGAAAGGCAGAGCTGGGCTCCGGGGAGCGGTTCAGCCCTCGAACCCGCTGCTCTCTGGTGTGATCTGGAGTCACGGCAGTCAGCGTGCTGCGTGCTGTTCTTCAAGCCTTTCCTCACACAGGCTGTTTACAATAAATAAAATAATTTATTGACATGCATTGCATGTTTTGAATGGTTAATTAGTAAATCACTAATTTTGGAATACTGGGCGTATGGTTTTTCTTTGACAAACTTGCTGGCTGTTGGAGTATAAATGGCTCGTGACTGAAGTTTGTAGCTGCTTTGCTGCATTGCTTGGCTCTCAGCAGTTCTGTGGTTGCTCTTTCATCTTCAGCCGTTTGTAGCTGGTAGTTTTAGCTAACCAGAGGATGTCTGTGCTGGTTCAGATCGAGGGTCCGTGTGGCCCCTGTGGCCCCATACGTGTCCCCCGGGGTCACGCAGAGCACCGTTGGGCCGCTTCCCCCGGGATGTCCCTGGGGAAGCGGTGGATGCGGCAGGGTCTGTGTCCTCTGCTGGTTCCTCCCTCCTCCTTTTGGTTCTTTGTCTGCCCCCGCAACCGCCCGGGGTTTCATCCGTTCCCCCTGTCATCCACTGGCTTCTCCACACTCTTCCCAAGGACCATCGTTTTTTCCAAGGATGCCCAAGGACGAATATGAGCAGAGATTCTTCTCTTCCACGCTTCGGTACTTTTACAGAGTCCCATTGCTCCTTTTTTATGTCCCTCTGCTTCGTCTGGCTGTTCAGAGCAGCAGTGCTGCTCCAGGCTCCGCTGCTCCGGCCCTGCCTCTCCGTTCAGACCTAGCAGTCAGTCTCTCAGTGCAATTTGTCTTTTGCAGGTGCAAGACGTGAGCGTTCTTGCTGTCCAGGTAGGACAAAAAGCACTTACGTATACTGCTCTTCGTGCTTTTTTGGTTTTACCGTGGGAGTTTCTGCCTTGTATTTATTGTGCAATAGGAGAAAGGACAGGTTTGGGGCTTCTGGAGATCTTTGGGGTTTCTCTGCTTTAGTTGGGTGCTTGGAGTTGTTGGGGTTTCTCTGGTTTAGCAGCAGGAGAGCTGCTGCCCCTCGCTTCAGTGCTGGGTGGCTGCACCCACAAAATCGATAGCAAAAGCCGAGCTCCGGGGGGACCTCGGGGAGTCTTCACCTCCTGGGTGCGTTCCAGGTTGCTGTGCGTAGAGCTTAGTGTTTTGTGCATGTCATTTTTATTAACTGTCACTCAGAACCGGCTTCTACGCTCCCGTGTCGTCTGCCCTCGCCTGCCCTCTCCCCGGCGCTGCCGCTCGGGGAGCCGGCCTGGGCTGCGTCCCGGCCACCCTGGGTGCCGCCTGCAGACAGCTCCCGTGCCTCGAGCAAAGAGCGGTCCCGGATGCTGTCGCTTCTGGGTTTGCGTGGCAAGACACTGACGCCACGCTAGGATGAGCTTCCAAGGATTTCATATTTTTTTCCTGTCCTTTTGTCTTATAGCAGTTTGCAATATGTCTTTAAAAATTCCCCTGTTGGTTCCGTTTATTCGGCGTAAGCACCGACTGTATCTCCCTGGCTCTGTGGGAGGGCAGAGCTGTAGGTGGCTGTGCAGCCCAGAGCTTCTGTTTTCTGAACTTCCTTCCACGTACAGCGCTGAACCCCGCAGTCTGGCGTTCCGGCGGGGGGGTTGGAGCTAAATATCCCTTTGTCGGGAAAGGTCAGTCACAAGGATGTGCTGGCCCCGAGGCAGGGACCGGCTGTGCCAGCGCGTCAGACGCACTCGTGCTCGAGTGCCAGGTTATCCCTTCTTGTGAGGAGATGGGATTGTTCCAGTTTAAAGTGGCAAGTAATGGGTCTGTTTCTGTGTGGAGTGTTTCTCAGATTGTCATGGAAGTTTGGGATTTTTCTGTCTGTGCGGCTGCTGGGGCGTGCAGCTAGCCAGAAGGTGATGCAGGTAGGTGCTTGTGCGTCTGAAAGCCTCTAACGTGGGCTTAGGGGAACGTTGCTATTCTAGACATGTCATTTTACAAGATACTGATGTGATTCTAACAACAGTTTCTAAGTTTCTCCCACCAAAACAAAACAAAAAAAAAATCAGAGTTGAAGAAAAGTGAACTTTATTCACCAGTAGTTGACAATGTTCTAGCACTTTTCAGCAACTTCACCACCTCACCCTGCACATCCTCCCCGCGTCCGCTGTCGTGTTGTTACAGAAACACCCTATCCTCGTGTTGCTGCTTCGGGAGCTCAGAAAGGAAGAACAATCCGTTTGGGTAATAAAAACGACATTCAAAAGGCAGAAGCTGTGATTTATTTTGGGAGATTGAGTAGAGTGGCAAGCAGCACTTTAAAGGTCACTTGTCTCAAATAAACCTTATCTCTCTCTCAAATTTAAAGAGATATTGCAATGTTTCCTTGCATCCAACCTGCATTAAATGGCTTTTACAAGACCAGATTGCAGAACCTAGCTGGAGCATCGTAGATGCCCGTGTGCTTTCTAGGTGGTGGAAATGAATGGGAGTGCTGGCAGGGGGAATGAAGATCAGTTGTGATTAACGAGTTGATTAGAAGTACTCCTCTGGGAAGGCTGGTGGTGGTCTGAGCTGGTCTTCAATGTGTATTTCTGAGAATGGCAAGGTACATAGACAACTTTTTTCATGTTGAGATCCGTGTCTTGCTCCCACAGTACTACTCAACCTAGGTATATAGAACAGCCTTCATCACAAGAATCTCAAAATTTAAACTAAATTCAGGAAGAAAGCCTGCATGTGGCAGTGTGTATCTGTGTGTGTGTGTCACTGTCTCTGAGCCAGAATGGGCTGCGATAGCAGCAGCGTTTGGGTGGGAGCAGGCACCTGCCCTCGTCCTCCTGAGAAGCCCTGCAGAATCGTGTCTGCTCTTGGCTTTGCTCATTCGTTTCCTGGAGCTGTTTTGAAAGTTTGAAAATCATTATGAATCTGGAGAGCAGGGAGCTTAAATTGGATTTCCTTGGGTGTGTATTACCACCGTCAGCGTGGGACTTGCTCGTGGCCGGAAAGAAATCTGATTGAAGCTGAATTGGGAGCCGGTTGTTGGAATAGGGAGGCCGTAACGATGGGGCCAGCCTGAGGAGCTTGCAGCAAAGCCGTGGGCTTGTTAAGCTAGGGGTAATGAGTCTGTTGGGCTTGATTTATTTTGTAATTTACTAAAACTCCTGGATTTTTCAGTTCCACTGACCTCCAGCGTGTCAGTGACTGCTGGCAGCCCTGCCTGGTAATCCGCTAGCGGGCACCGGGTTGCTGCTGGCTGCCGTCCTCCCTGGCAGACGCTGCGCTGACCTTGCTCGTGCCTGCCCTGCCATCGTTTCACGCGGACCGTAGCGCTGCGGCGTGCTTGCAGAGGAGCCGGCTGACGCGTGACGCTCCGGGGAGCCGAGGAGCCGGGTCACCCTGCGGCACGGGCTGCTGCCGAGGCAGCGGATGGGGAAAGCCAGGGGAGCAACCTCCGTCAGCACCGTGGTCGGCATCGTTGGAATACTGGTGGCTGAAGAAGGACGATAATGCAACGCTTTCTGCCTCGCCTCCGTTACCAGCAGTAGATCTTCCAATCATTTAGCTTGGAAAAGACCTTTCAGATCAGCAAGTCCAACCATAAACCTAACGCTGCCAGGTCCAGATAGTGCTTGTCTGTACGTGGCACAAAAACCTGTGCTGTAGAAAGTGTTCGTTTGGATTTAAATGCACCCAGCTAGTGCTCCAGACCAGAATTCAGTCACGGCTTTGCTGCGTGGCTTCCGTGCCGCGGTGTCGGTGGAGCAGAGGTCGCGTCTCGGTGACGGCAGCTCTCCCGGTGCGTGCTGGCGGAGAGCGAGCCCGGCCCTTGGCCACGGGGGTGAGTTTTGTCAGCTGAGTGCTTTGACCTTCTTGCTGTCCTCCGGTCCTGAAAATAGATTTTTTTTCAGCCTGTCAAACTTTTTGGTGGCTAAACATAGGCTTCAAAGGTGTTGCCTTTGTATTTGGATCAGGTTCACTATTCTGTACCTACTGCCTGGAGTTTTTTTTATGGGAGTTTGGGAGTTTAGTATAATCTTTTGCTTTTCAGACTTCTTTTCCAAATACATGTGAGCATAGATAGTAATTTAAAAGTTGAATACTTTATACTTTCTTTTTGTAAGTAAAATATGAACAAAGCAAGAATAATATAAATATTAGTATAGTGAAAAATAGTTTTATATGATCTTTCATTTCCCAGAGTTATTTTGCAAGTAACAATCCGCTGGTTTCTCGAGCCCGTAGGATGGTCTGGTTTGAGTAGCGACTGGCAGTGAGAACGTCATGGGGAGTTACAGGCGACCCAGCATCCCCTGTGCTCCTTGTGACAATTTTGATAATCAAAATTATGTTATATGTGACAGAGGTGCTTTCAACATTTTTTTTCTGGGAATGAGGAAGGTTTGGAGAGACCTACAGTGCTGCGTACGGTCTCAGAAAGTATGCGAACAAGTCTTTGGTAGAGTGCTTCTCTCATGTGCTTTTCAAAAAATGGAAGTAAGAATGTCATTTTGAAATGGTAAAAGTATATACATTTTGTCATAGAATCTATCATTCTGTGATATAATATTCTTTCCATATAGTGGAGTGTAAATGTAAAAAATACGAGAAATAAATGTGGCAGAAAAGAAATGAGCAGCTGAATGAAAGGGCTGGTTATTTTTTAATATTCCCTGTGGCTCTGATTCTTCAGAAGCCTGCTACTGATTTTGACTTCTTTCAGTAGAAGGAATGTGTTTGTGGGCGTCAGTCATACACTAAAATTTGTGTGTCCACGTACACGTGTTCATTTACAGATAAATTCATAAACGAGAAGTGCTGTTGTATGTACATGTACCAAAAATGCGTGGTATGCTTTCTGTATTTTTGTTTTCTTAAAGAAAGTTGAAAGCATTTTATGGACCAAAATGTTTATTTAGATTACATTACTTTTTGCTCTGTATTGATGTTTTCTAAGGGTTATTCTTGAACTAGGGCACGGATTGATTCTACAAACAGGAGCGCTGCTTCGCTCCGGCTTGCGGCAGGGGCTGGCGTTCCGGACGGCGGGCTCGGTGGCGGCTTCGCCTGAGCCGGCTGACGTGGCCCGGTCCCGGTGGTGCCTGTCGGCTGNGGGGACGAGGCCAGGCCTTTGCTTCACAGAAAGCTGCATCGTTTTCTGTCAGTCCTGTAGAATCTGAGGTGCGATTGGGCGAGCTTAGTCCAAATTAGTTTTCTCTCAAATGGTACCTGAAGTTAGGTGATGGTGTTGAAAAGTGTAACAAAAGTTTGGTGAATAACTTTGTCTTCAGATCAGACTTACGCATCTCTTTTTGCTTTCTTTTTCCTGTCTTTCCCCAAATCCGTTTTATCTGCAGCTTCCAGCTGACCTCACCAAGATGCATCTTACCGACAACCCTCATCCTCAGGTGACCCACGTCCCTTCCAGCCAGTCGGGATGTAGCATTGCCAGTGATTCGGGGAGCAGCAGCCTATCTGATATTTACCAGGTGAAATTGCATTTGTTTCTTATTTTTCCTTCCTTGATGTTAAGCATTCCACAAACAAAACCAGGGGCCGTGTCTCCACGACTTGCCCTGGTGATGCTTCTGCGCATCCCTGTGTTGCTGGTGTGAGCTGCCACTTTCCACGGCCACGTAGAAATGAAGCAAACTTGGTGCTTTTAAAAGTCACATTTGATGATTTATGGGATCATTTGCCTTCTTCCTGAAATGCAACAAATCTCATGAAATCATGCTTGTGTTTAAATAGCTTCATTAATTATTTGTATTTGTTGTTAATAACAGAAGTTCTGTTCCGCAACAAAAGCGCGGTGAGGAACGCGCTCTCTGCACCAGCTGACGGGGGAGATTCTGGGGTTGCTTGCTGAGAGTGGAAGTTGACTGAAATCCAGAGACTGCTTTCATTTGTTTGTGGATAATATACTGAAGAAGTTACCTGTCTTGTGTCAAGTTGTAGAGCTAGGTTCAGGCGTTTTTCCATTCTGGTTGGTGGGGATGCTCAGGTGTGTCTGGATCAGTAATTGCACAGCTTTTCCCCTTGCAAGTTGAAATCTGGCTACAACACAGAGTATGGAGCAACTGTTGAGCACGATGCAGGTGTAACTTGGTTGTAGACACCTATTCCCCTGGGTACTGTTTGGGTACCATTTCCTATTTCTGTAGACTAGACAGAGGTGAGTGATGTATCTTATTTACAGCAGAGTACTGCTAGGTAACTTTAACAGTGAAGCCTTAAAAGCAAAAATCCTTTTAGAACACGAAGTGCCTTTATGTTTTTTTGTCCTATTTAATCTGTTACCCTTCGACTTCTTCGGATTTGCTTGCTGCCAGCCTAGGTCAGGAGTAGCTGGCATCCCTGCGAGTCTTTTCAAAATGCTGTGTGAGCTACCTGGTTTCTGGGAGGCAGTGCTGGAAGATTTTTTTCAGTATCTTTTTAATTTCTGAGTCAACAATTGATTTAATTAATCAGACTCACCAGAACGAGTCTGTATGTTGTATCTTAGCATCTCATACGTTAGGATGCTGATGGACAGTGTTCCTGACCATCGTCTGCCTGCCTGTCTACCTGAGTAGTTTGGAGAGGTTGGACAAAGTGAAAAGCACTTTAAATGTATTATGGATAAAGAAAATACCATTCCAGTAAGAAGTGAA
>Ga0065711_1047031_pt1 | contig 12563 bp, 10 predicted proteins | sample Hoacrofraction12_FD_59098 | JGI IMG/M metagenome (GOLD analysis project Ga0065711, IMG submission 59098) | Hoatzin crop microbial communities from Cojedes, Venezuela - Epithelial fraction 12 v2 (version 2) | ecosystem: Host-associated > Birds > Digestive system > Esophagus > Crop | place...
GTTTGCAGGTTCTGATGTTCTGATTTACCCACTTCTAACAGGAACTTGCAGCAGGCTCAGATCTGGTCCCGTGTTCATTCAGTGAATGTAGAGAGTAAGGAGAGTGGAGAAATCATCACCAGTGAAAAACCTTCTTTGCAGACAGCTCTGGCGGAGAAGGTTTATTTCCACGTGCTCGGCAGATGAAGGCTGATGTTCAGAAGTGCTCAGGAGTAACATGGAGCTGCCTCTGACCTGAGCAGCTGCCAGTGAAGGGTATTTTGCAGCTCCTGGATGCTACAACTTTGTCGGGGTCTGGTGCAAAGTTGAGTGAAGCCAATGTCAGCAACATTAAATATCTCCTGCTGGTAGAGTTCAATTGAATGTGATCCCTGGGCCAAGAGGGATGTCTACACACTGTTCTCTAGGAAAAATAACCCACTAACCCTGCCTGCCCCTGCAAAACTCTTGTCATAAATCTGGAGTGATCTTTGATGACAAATGGCCTGGAAAGTGGGAAAGGAGGAAGCTCCTGTTCTCTTGTGAGGAGAAAGAGAAGTTAATTTTCAATTAGGAAAGACAGCAAATGGAGGCACTTCCAGCTGCACGGACGCTATTCTGACATTGTCTGTTAAAGTTAAATGTTTATTAATGACTGTTACCATGAATTAGCTACAGAATATGGTTTATTGTGTTTTGTGGTCCCAAGAGCTGACATATCAGACACTTTTAAAGAGAATAAAAACATAGAAGAGGAGGCCTCTATACAGGCTCATTTTGAGTTTGTGATGCTGGATTATTAAGAATATGTCACAGCCAAAAATCACACATGATACCCATATGGTACAGATTCAGCTTCAGTGTGCTCTGCCTTTATGAATAACAACATGGACAAGTGGATGGGTGGATGGAATGACAGACAGAAACATACCTGAGCACAGGAATTGTTTTTTCATTTTCTAGGCTGAAGGCTGGGATGATGTTTTTGGTAAGCTGACGAACTGTCAGCTCCTCCCATCTATTCCGCAGGCTGCCAATGAGAGGTCTGATTTTCATTGCAGAAGTCAGTGTGAGTTTTGCTCAATACCTTCAACCATCAGAAGTTCAGATCCAAGAAAAGAAGGTTATCAGAACTCAGCAGGATTCAATTTTCAGTCCCCGGATTTCAATCTGACAACAACAATCCACAGGAAAAATGCAAATATGATTTTTCCTGCGGACAGAAATGAGGGAGGGTGCTGAGAGCTCTCATATTTGATCACTTTAAAGCCTTGCCTGCAGAAAATTAATTGGCGTAATTCTGCTTGAAATGTACTGGATGCATTTACAGACAAGGAGATGAGATGAGTAAACCTTCCTCAGCTTGGAACAGCCTCCTCCAGACCGTGGTGGTTATCCACTTAAATCGAAGGGTGAGATTTTTTTCTGGCTCATCTGTGTATTCACCCAGTGTATTTCTTGTTTCGAGATACACTTCACCACAAAAAGAAGAACCAAAGGGGTTTCAGCTTTCCCCCACCCCAGGCTTTGCCGTTTTGTAACGTTAGTGGTGATAATACTTCATGATTTTTTTCACAGGCTATTGCTGCTGAAAATTGCTTTGGTGCATTGGGACTTTTATTCGCTGGGTGTATCAAGAGCTTTCTGCAAAGCAAAGAAAGACCAAGGAAGTGTTGTGTTGAGAAATCCTATAATGCTCTGACCTTTATCTTGTCTCAGAATTAACTTTAAAGGAGTGGGTCCTGTCCCCCTCACCAGGTACGTTAGAGATGAGCAGCACAGCTCGCTCCCTTCCTCCCTTGCTTGCCCAGTGCACGATAACTCACACATCCAAAGGCAACACTTTCCATCCAAACTGAGGAGTCATTGGGAACTGACAGCTTTTGCTTTTCATAATTAACACAGCTTAGATCTACAGAATAAAAGGCTGATGAATGAGTTAGTTGGGGTGAAATTAGTTGTGAAGGGAGGCTGGGGCAGCTCTGTGGCTCCTTCCCTGCAAGCTCCTCATGGCTACTGAGAGCGTGTTGGGCTCTGGGTAGGGGAAGGATCTCTGGGATTTGGGTAACCACTATTTCTTTTGAAATGGTGGTAGCTGAGGCATTAATGCACCCAGGAGAAGTGGGAAGGAGTCTCTGATGTACCAAATCGTTTGTCTGGGATGAGTCTGCGACAGAATGAACCCCCCCCTCTCCTCAAGGCTCTAGTAAAGAAGAGGTTTTGTATGTGGTCGCGTTATCCCCAGCACGTGTGTCACCGTGGCAGGGAGCCGACAGCCAGAGCCTGTCCAGGGAGACGAGGAAAGATAATTTCTGCAATCCTTTCACCTTTCAATACAAAACCAGCAAGTCCTCCAAACACCTCCTCATTGCCCCCACAGCAGGTGTGTGTATGCATACGGACACCGGGATTTCTTTCCCAGAACTTTTGGCTTCTTTCACTTGCTGCAAATCCCCAGTTTTTGTAGTCCCATGGGGGACTTGAAGTAGCAGTGGCTGCAGAGGTGGTGCTCTCTGGCCAGATTCAAACCCACTGGGGCAAGCGGTGCCCCGTAAGTGCTGTCCAAACAGTGAGAAACAGAGATGGCATCACGGAGTGCTGACTTTGTCTTTCCATTTTGGCACTGAGAAAATGCTTTTGGCCTCATCTGTCCTTCAGTGTCTCCCGAGGGGGCTGGACGCAGGTGTTTCACGGCGCTGCAAGAACAAAACAAGAGCCATCTAATAGGTGGGTGAGGAGTAGTATCTTCACTGTTGATGTCTGTTTGGAAGGACACTTTAAGGCAGCTCTACCCCAAGCTTGCAGAGGCACTGGCTGTGCTGGGAGGCAGCGTGTGGGTGGCACTGGGGATTTCTGGTCTCACAGTGTACTGTTTCTGAAGAGACAGCAGCTCTGGATATTAGATAGCCTTTAAGGGAACAGGAGCAGCTGCAAGACGGTTTTGTAGACCAAAGGTGCAGCTCTCGCAGCACTAAATCTGAAAGGTCAACAAGCAGATTAAACAGTACGGTTCAGCTCTTTGAGCTGAGATATCCAGCCTGAGGCTTGCCACTGAAATTGGTTATGAGAGAGCATAATTGAAAGCAAATCTGGTATTTCTAAATCTCACAAGGTTTGAAAGCTGCGGGTAAACAGAGACTGGGTGATGGTGTGCATATGTTGGTGTGTGTGTGTCCATCCTACAATGAACCACTTAACCTTTCATGTAAGCACCCACAGATCATCTTGTTCAATATTACCATAGTAATTGGCACTTGCTTGCATAAAAATCCAGAATAAGCTTATTAATTATTTGTTACATCTACTTTCCTTTACTTTGCCTATTTATCTGTGTGGAGAGGGGTGAGTGTGTGGTTTGGGTTTTTAGTTACTATTTTTTTCTTCTCTCATGGAACAAGTTCTTACATCCTACAGATGACCAGCTTTCACATCCTAGACTTGGAGAAATGGTGCTCTGAAAGGTCCCTCCTACATCATCTCCTACCAGCTTTGGAGTCTGGCCTTGGTCAGCACCCTGAAGGTTCAGTTCAGCCTCTGAATATTGAGATAGAATCATAGAATAGACAGAATCCAAATACTCTCACCGAGGTTTGGGGGTTTCTGTGGAAAGTCACAGCCCTGCTGTGCAGACGGTGTTTAGTGAAGTGGATTCCAGCCCTTCTTGCCCGCAGCGGTTTTGGGTGCCACACAGCCCTGCACACTGCGGTGGCTTGCGTCGAGGGGGCTGGATTTCTAGATGAAGAAGCACAGCTATGAACCGAACAGACACAGCTGGAATCAGAGCCCAGTGGCTAACTGAGCTGCTGGCTGGCAGCTGGACAGGAGATTAGTGGAGAGATACACCACAGTAATTTTATAAAGAATGGAGACACATGTTGCACATGCAAATATGATTGGAAATATCACTGCAAACCCATTCTTCAGGAAAAGGGCAGGGCAACAGCAAGTGCTTTCCCTTTTCACCTACCCAGAATAGAATGGATTTTGCTCAAGCTGCCAACCTTTATTTCTCAGAAGCAATTTTACTCCTCCTTTCTTCCCTGGACATAAATGCAACTGTTTTGTTTTGTTTTTCAGAAAAAAATGAGGAAGAAACCCTCATTTATTCCCACTGTTCAACTTTGATAAAACTATAGCTTAGAAAACTCTACATATTAATAGCATGAATCACTTAAGTGAGATACATTATGTTTTCAATTTCCGTGATGCTTTTAGTGTAGGCAACTTATCAGGGGCTGCCATTTAATCTGTTGTAGCAATCTTGAACATTAAAGCCAGGTTATTTCACAAAGGGATGTATTTCTTTCACTGGGGAGGTTAATATCACCCATGATTATATTTGACATTTGGGCCTGGCATATTATTTTTCATACTGTGTCTGAACGCAGCTACCCACTCTTTGCATGAACAGTGTTTGAAGTGGGTACATTTCAAATATCTGCACACATCCATAAGTGCCATCCTGACAGCCTCATCGCTGTAAATAAGAAAAGACAATTTAATGAACAAAATGGGGAGGGTGAATTCAGGAAATGAGATTTTCTGTAGTGGGTAAGCAAGCAAAGGAATAATGATGTTGTTGTTGTTGTGCATGCCTGCTGAAGAAACGACAAAAGGGGAGTGGATGCCATGCTCCTTGGAGGAGCATCTCCAGAGCATCTTCACTCAACAGCATCCCTGAACAAATGCTACTAAAACACAGCTGATGTGCAGCCGGGCTTCCCAGCTTCTTGCAGAGGTTCCTTTCATAATATGATCCACAACGTGGCTTAGAGGTCTGCTCCCACCAGAAAACAGGGACGTATCTGAAGGGACAGCTCCAGAAGCTGACGTCTCAGATTGAGCAACACTTCACATCCTTCAGATTCCATGGACTCCAGCTGGGTGTCAGCACAGAGCTGCTGGAGTATGAGCCTAAAAAAACTCTTCAGAGCTGAAGGTGGGAAAATTCATCTTGGATCTCAGTGTGGCCTGGTAAGGATGGTAATTCCCAATTAGAGTAAGTGCCTTGCATTTAGCAGTCAAGGGAGCCCGTGTCATGGACATCAATGACTCATCCATGTCTACGTGAATAGATCTGCCAACTTCAGGTGTCAATTCTCTGTTTGAACCCAACTTGTTCCCTTTTATCTTTGGTAAGAACAGGATATTGAAGGTGAAGCTCTAGACACCATTCTTGGACATGAAGAACTTGGAGAACTTACTGCCACAAGACCTCAGCAATACTTAGAGCTGAGCAAGATCTTTACAAAAACAGGGCCTTGCTACTTAAAATGTCAGCTCCTCGGTCCCATTGCTGTCACTAGCCAACTGTTTGCAACGTGTGGAAGCCAGCAGGGCCTTGATGTGGCCTTTGTATGTTGGAGTTTTTTTAAATCACCGTTGTCCTGTTTCTGGCATTGTTTGTTCAGCCTTAAAATCTTAGTTGTGTCTTAATGAACTATGAAAACAGAGTAGTGGACTGCAAGGACAGAATAGGTCATGCGGAGACAGCAGTTCAGGAGAGGGAAAGAGTAAGTGAAATTAAATTACCACCAATATCTGAGGCATGACAATGCATTAGTGGATTTCATGGAGGATTCAAACAACTGATCTTGAAAAATTTCTCTTCCCAAAATTCCATGTCATCAAACATCATTTGCACAGTCCCTTCCTTTGATTTATTTTCAAAGCCAGCTGATAATGCTCTCATAATTTTTTCTGCCTTCATCTTTTATCTGTTCCTAACACTGACACCATGGTGGAGGAGAGACCCCAAACAGAAAAGGCAGCAATGCTACCCTTCATTAAATGCAGTGCAGATGAGACAAATGGGACTGTGCAGGACTACAATATCAGACCTAAACAGCCGACAAAAGAAAGAATACCCAGTTTCCAGGCTCTCTGAGCACTGCCTGGGTGAAGACAGCAATAGATGGGATCAGAGTCAACTGCCCTTTGCTGCCTAGCATAGCCCAGTGCTCCCTGGGGAGACCGTTGGATAACGAAGGGTTTCCTGCAAGTGGAAGCTCTGCTGGACAAATCTGAGTAGAGCAAATCATAATGCAGAGCTTTGTCAAAATGAAGCCATTTGGATTATTGCAAAACTCCCTGAACTCAACAGGGCTAGGATTTCATCCTGAAATTCCCTTATTGCTCTTAGATGTTTATTAGTGCAGTCGTAGAAAATGGGGCTGGGAGAAGGCATCACGACATCACAAAAACCCACTCCTCCATCTGCCTATATCTGATCTATCATTTCCTACCCTGTTTTCACAAATGTCATAAACTTGGAGACTTCACTGTTCCCCAAGCAGTTGGCTCCTTTGCCTCAGTGCCCTTACTACTAGGATGGTTTCTCCAATACCTAACTACTACCAAGTCTGGGTTAGGGGAGATCCTGAGGTGACTTCAGGGTGCAGATAACCTTGCCTATCATTTCAGCAGTGGTCAAGTAGAATATTTTATGTTTTGTAAGATATACCTTTGGGCTACCTGGTGGATTTCTAGGCCTCAACCCAAAATTTCCAAATACACCTGTTTTCACCTGTAACACAGAACTGGTTAAACAGAGCTGTTCATGGAGGACACCAGCTCCAGTCAGGGGAAGCCCCCTTCTGAAATGCACCTCTAGATCCCTTCTCTCCTCCTCCTTGTCCCCAAAAACATATGCATCTGCATTCAGACCTGGTTCCAATGGGGATTACTGTACTTACACTGTGGGGATTTTTATGACTGCAATTTTGTTTAACATTGTCCCTGTAGCGTTTTTCAGAGCTCCAAGTGCAAGAGCTCCTTGAATCTTTCCCCTAAGTGTTCCTATTGTTGTTGGGAAAGTATATTAGAAGAGTGTGGTCCTGACTAGCACTGTCTCATTTGGAGTCTGTGATTCATGTTTTATAGCACCCCGCTCCCATTACCGCCAGCTCTGCTTTCCCGGGGTTCATTCTGCAGCATCTCATACAGCGGGAGGACTAATGAGTTTTTATGTCCCATGGGTTTATATCCTTTATCCCATAGCTATCTCCTTTTATTTCAGTAACCTCAATCCTGTATCGTGCCCCTCGGCCATCCTGTCTGGGCGAGGCAGGGCAGCAGGAGGGCTGCTCTCCAGCTGCAGATGCGGACTGGTCCGGTAGCCTATGCTGACTGGCCAGCAGCACATTGCCAACAGAACGTGCAAGGGATGAAAATTTCTGGATCGTTTCATTTGCCTAACTCAAGCCATACTTTCCACACAACTTATATTTGAGACCTTTCCTTCCTCTCTTCTAGCCATCCTTCCACCCATAACTGAATGATTTTAAACTTTGGTAGTCAACTGAAGGTAGGAAGCAACCAGATCAACCAGCACAGTTGCAGAAACCTCCTCTCCTTTGGAAATCAGGATAAAAATCCAGTTGCAAGGGTTTTGAAAGTGCAGGGAGGGGATTCATGGGCAAATAATGCTACAAATAATTCCTACCAGGGGATGCTTGTGAATGCCGTTTGATTAGAGCTCGTCAGCATTGTGGGGTGGAACAGCTGGGCTCGGTAATGAAAATGCCTTTTCTATCAACATGCAACTATTTTGCAAGGCAGGGTTATTTTAAACAAAATAATTATTTGTGGAAAAGAAAGATTTCTCTAATATCACAGTATCTGATTGTGATATTAGGGAGTGAAATGTCCTTTCAAATGGACTTTTTGGAAGGAAACTGACTATCTATAGGCGTGCTTCGTAAAAAAGAGGTCAGAACAATTGTCTGCATTGAAGAGAAACTCATTAATTTTTTCTCTCCATTCCTTCTGCCAGGGCAAACAGCTGCTCTCGGGCTGTGCTTGCGTTGACCTCTCTGCAGACTGGCAGTGCCATTGCACTGGGTGCAGGCTACACAGATGACAGCTGCCATTGCTCTTCTCGTTGAGAACGGTCCCCATGGGCGAGTGAGCCCTCCAGCCTCAAAAGCAAGGATGGGGCTTTCTTAGTAGGTGGCAAAACCATCAGACGGATGAGGCCATTAGTTCATTTAAAACTTACTTGGTTAGAGGAGGACACTCTTGAGGTGAGATTGAACTGGGAACCTCTGAGAGTCTCCGATGCTGGTGGTTTCCCTGGGTTTCTGTGCTTGAGTGGAGGGGCTGGATATTCCATCTACAGGGTCCAACTTGGGAGCTTTCCCCCCATTCATCTCCAAGTGATGCCACTAGCAAAGGCTGCCACGCTCCATTGCGCCTGATGCGTGATGTGAGCTGTGTTCCCCTGGACCCGTGCTGTGTCCAGCGCTGCAGGAGCACAGCCTCCTCCTTGGGCATCCTGCCCCCTCTCTAGCTGCTGGTCTCAAAGCAGGTCGCTGTTTTTCTAAGCGCTTTGGTGAGCTTTGGAGTAGTCACGGGCTGAGTTACTGAGAGGCTGAGCTCTGCTTAACTGAGCCTTCCATATTCCGGGAAATGAGATAAATGCTGGCACAGGCTTTGCATTGCTAATTGGCACAGAGTAAATGAGCTGTCATCCCATGCAACGGGCACTGATGATGTGCTAACAACACTGGCTGGTTTTGTGTGGTAATGACTGGGATCAGTTTTACTGAAACCTCTCTCCTGCCTGAAACCTGTCTGGCGTGGAGGAGGCATGGTGATGAAACAGGACATCACCACCTCACCTTGCCATCTGAATAGCACATCCCAAGCTCATTTTCCAGGCCAAGAATCCACAGGATACTTTTCCCATGTATAAGTGCAACAGGAACAGACGCTTTCAGGCTGTGGTGTGGACTCAACTCATCCCAAGCTGGCTCCAAACCATCCCAGAGTCCTGATTGCTCCCACCTCTACCAAATATATTTGTGCCTGCAGCTCAGTTGCTGGGGCTGGAAAGCTTTCGGTGCCGTGCCCACAACTCATCTTGCAGCACAAGTGAAGCCAAAAAGTCTAGTTAAAACATGATGGAGGAGAATGGTCCTGAGAATTCCATTAATGTAGGGACTGGGAGATAAAAATCCAGCAGAAAATGTTATGTACATTTGTACAGATGGTACTTACTAGGTAGGAAAATAGTGTAATGATGGCAGTTTCTTTGAGAATTAATAAGAGCCCATTTAATTGCTCAGGGAGATCTAAGGGTGAGCGTGTGACTGTGTGCTTAAATCTTCACACTGGCTTTTATTTTTCACTGTTCAAACCCAGCACCACTTTAAACAGATTTTTGCACAAATAAGATTGAAAACAACAGTAAGTCCTTCATCGTGGAGTACAGAAACATTATTCTTCTCTCAGGCTTCTTTGTAAGCTATTGTATATCATGGCTGCAAAAGCAAACACCAGTCCACCTGTGTGCTCACTAAATCATATAAAGCTCCTATGAAATACAATGCTCTCTCCACGGACACAAAGTTCTTGTTGAGAAGCCAAAGGATACCATGAATTGACCAAAGAAGCAGAGGAGTTCACATTTTTTTTTAAATCTTTCTTTTTTGAAATACACAAATGGAAGCCCTGTCACTCACTGCTCAGAGCCATCTGCTTCCTATTGCTGGTAAATAAGGTCAGGCTGTTTAGCTCCAGCCTCCAATTTTTCTGTTCATATATGCTGGCTAATCAGAGCTGCTTCACTTGGGAAAATAGCTGTTTCCACATGTAAGCCTGTCCACAGTGTGCTTTGCTCCAAGTGGTTGGCTGGTGTGTGTGCATGACTGCATGCGAGTGCCAGATGTGAACAGCTGTGAAACCTACTCTGAAGAAAGCCGAGTTTTCTTTTTGGTTATTCCTTACCCAATCCTGAAGGTTTGGGTGTTTGGTCACCTGCTGTGTGGGTTGTCTCCTGTGTCGGGTCCTTGGGGCCGTGCCAAGGAAGCTGAGCTGATTGACCCTGTGGATGCTGCGGCTGGAGGTGAGCTGCTCCCTGAGGTGAGAGCTGGGGTTACTTGGAGTAACAGAGGCAAAGCCCAGGCTCGGCTTTTCCTATGGAGAGAAAAGTGTGAGCAAGGCATAGACCAGGCTTGCTCTTCCAGCATTTGTCAGTGCAACTCCATTCGAAAACTTGCTGGCATCTGATAAGTAGATAAGGAAGATGGAGAAAAGGAGATGGAGATCCCTGAGGAGTGGTATCTCAGGAAGAACTTGCCTGTGCTCAAAGACTTATGTAGCTTCCTCAGTCTTGCAGGGAGGTGATGGGATTTGCTTTAACCGCAGTTGCAAATCCAGGCCAGAGCCAGGGTCCTGCTTGTTTGCTGCCAGGCATCATAACTTCAGTGCAGACAAGACTGGTATCTCCTGGTAGCACCTTCACCGACCGAAGAGGAATGGCCCAAAGTCCTCAGGGCATCCATACTAGCAGCGGTGAGGAGAAACCAAGTCCTGGATTCTGCCCTCCTCCTGCCTGGGCATGGCTAAGCTGGGCTCTTCCCAAAGCTGGGCTGGTCTCAGGGCTCCTGCCTCCATCACCACCTTCTCTGAAGAGCTGGATGGTTCCCTGTCCTCCCAATACTGACCCCAAGGGCTGGATACACCATTTCAATCTCTCCCTTCTCCTCTCCTCCCACCTCTGACTACCACTTCTTCCTCAAGAGCTAGGGCAGAACATTAGGACTACAGTTTGCTCCAAGAGAAGAACAATATTTTGTAGATGTAATTGTCAGCATTTACAGTCATACTGCCACAGCACCAAGAATTGCCAGGAAGAAAAAGTAGTTGTAATGTGACACGCTGAGACTTTGTTCAGCTAAAGGAAACCAAAGTTGTTTGCTTTGAGGGTTGGTTTTTTAGGTTGTTGTTTTGGGGTTTTCTTGGTTTTGTTTTTAAGATCTCATCTCTCTAGGCAGGGACCAGAGAGGCTTATCTGGATGTCTCAGTGCTTCTCTCCCCTTGCAGAAGTGCCTTGTAATGACTACATATGGACAGCTTCTGCTGGAGGATTTTGTAGCTGCATTCAGTCAGCACCGATAATTATTACAGCATCTATTAATTCTGTTTAGATGGAAATCTAAACAAACCTGGTGCTAGAACTCAGATTATGTCCCATCTTTTCCTCCAAAGCCCTGTCCCCAAGGCAATGAGGAGACGTGATCTCTCTGAGTAGTGGTGGGGCCTGAAAGGGACATAAATACTCGAGGCTTGTGTAGGAGCCACCAAAACCACTGTTTGGTACTTTTTTTAATGAGGCTTCGCGATGGGAGGCAGCTGAAGTGGAGTATGGGAGACCAGGGCTCTTTTCAAGGCACATTTGGGTGGGGTGTGTGATGACTCTCTGCCTCAGTTTCCCCTTTGGGAGAAAAAGTGCTACTAAAAAGTTAGTTTCCCATGAAGTAGGGGGTGAGATATGGCAGTCTCATCGTCCTGGTTTAGGAACCTTATTTGTGGGTGATGACAGCTTCGTTTTACGCGAAGGAGCATTTATTGACTGCATCAGACAAATTCAGGCAGGAGAGTCCTGGGAGGCATCACACCCAGCAAGAAGGGCAGATGTAATTTGTTTTTTTTCCTCTTGTGTTATTCTTAATCCTGCCAAGTCCTAGGAAGGGATAGAAGCAGGTAAAACTTTCTCTGTATGTAGCAGATAGACGTTATCAGAGCAAGCTGGAAATGGTACCTCCTCACCTGTCAATATTTGACTGGAGGTGATGTGGGGGTGGCATCGACTGTGCTTCAGCTTTGATGCAGCGTCACTTCAAAGCACGAAAGCCCCCAAACAGTTCAGGCTCGGCGCAGGTGTTGGCAGGTGATGATAAATCCACGCAGAGATGGGAAAACCCAGTCTTTGGGGACAGCTTCAAAGCTGAAGCTGAGAACATGGCAAATGTTACGAAATATTTCAAAGTCTGTCAAATGGGAGCTATGCTTTTCAGATTAGGTGAAGGAACATGTGGGCTAATTTTGTAAGACTCTCCGACACTTCTTGTGGATTATGGATTCTCTTTTAATCTTTAAATAGCTGCACTTTTCTTTTGGTTTTCAATAAAAAAAACTCCCACCTCTGAGAAATCTGACAAAAGCAAGTGCTTCACCATACGCTTAGTCTGAAGGCGACTCCCAAATGACTGCTTTTAGTGAATTATACAGAGCCTTTTACTAACAAATATCCACAAATCAGATTAATGAGGGGTTCTCAGCTTCCCCCGCGTGGATCCTGCACCACTCTGAACAGGGAAGGAACCAGTGCCAGGAGACGGCTGCAGGGAGACCACAGCCTGCTGGCCACTGCCCTCCTCCCCATCATCTCCCGTTTTGCTCCCCTTGCTTATTCCCCTGCATCTCTTCAGCTTGACGTTTTCCCAGGCAGGAGAGGGATGTTCCCCCAGTTCAAGAAAGATGAGGAGCTACTGGAGAGAGTCCAGAGGAGGGCTACGAGGAGGAGGAGGGGACTGGAGCATCTCTCCTATGAGGAAAGTCTGAGGGAGCTGGGCTTGTTCATTCTGAAGAAGAGAAGGCTGAGAGGGGACCTTATCAATGCTTACAAATATCTGCAGCGTGGGTGTCAGGAGGATGGGGCCAAACTCTTTTCAGTGGTGCCCAGCAACAGGACAAGGGGCAATGGGCACAAACTGAAGCAGAGGAAGCTCCAGCTGAACCCGAGGAAGAACTTCTTCCCTCTGAGGGTGCCGGAGCCCTGGCCCAGGCTGCCCAGGGAG
>Ga0065711_1047032_pt1 | contig 12563 bp, 5 predicted proteins | sample Hoacrofraction12_FD_59098 | JGI IMG/M metagenome (GOLD analysis project Ga0065711, IMG submission 59098) | Hoatzin crop microbial communities from Cojedes, Venezuela - Epithelial fraction 12 v2 (version 2) | ecosystem: Host-associated > Birds > Digestive system > Esophagus > Crop | place...
AGATGAGGAGCTACTGGAGAGAGTCCAGCGGAGGGCTACGAGGATGGTGAGGGGACTGGAGCATCTCTCCTACGAGGAAAGGCTGAGGGAGCTGGGCTTGTTCAGCCTGAAGAAGAGAAGGCTGAAAGGGGACCTTCTAAATGCTTATAAATATCTCAAGGGTGGGTGTCAAGAGGACAGGGCCAGACTCTTTTCAGTGGTACCCAGCGACAGGACAAAGGGCAATGGGCACAAATTGAAGCACAGGAAGTTCCAGCTGAACAGGAGGAAGAACTTCTTCCCTCTGAGGGTGACGGAGCACTGGAACAGGCTGCCCAGGGAGGCTGTGGATTCTTCTTCTCTGGAGATATTCAAGACCCGCCTGGACAAGGTCCTGTGCAGCCTGCTGTAGGTGACCCTGCTTTGACATGGAGGTTGGACTAGATGACCCACAGAGGTCCCTTCCAACCCCGAACATTCTGTGATGAGCAGGAATGGCAATCTCATATCAACAGATGAGGAGAAGGCTGAGGTACTCAGCAACATTTTTGCCTTGGTCTTCACTGGCAAACTCTTTCCTCGACCCTCCCCATTTGATGGATTGCAAGATGGGGACCAGAGGGGCAAAGCCCCTCCCATGGTAAAGGTAGACCAAGTCTGGGACTACCTGAGAAATCTGAACATCCATAAGTCTATGGGACCTGCATCCCAGAGTCCTAAGGGTATTGGCTGATGTCATTGCCAAGCCACCCTCCATCATATTTGAAAGGTCATGGAAGTCAGGCGTAGTTCCTGGTGACTGGAGGAAGGGAAATATTGTGCCCATTTTTAAAAAGGGTAGGAAGGAGGGCCCTGGGAACTACCGACCTGTCAGCCTCACCTCTGTGCCTGGGAAGATCATGGAACAGATCCTTCTAGAAGCTATGCTAAGGCACATGGAGGACAGGGAGGTGATTCGAGACAGCCAGCATGGCTTCACCAAGGGCACATCCTGCCTGACCAACTTAGTGGCTTTCTGTGATGGCATGACTAGATCCATGGACAAGGGGAGAGCCATGGATGTGATCTATTTGGACTTCTGTAAAGCCTTTGACACAGTCCCTCACAACATCCTCTCTAAATTGGAGCAATATGGATTTGATGGGTGGACTGTTCAGTGGCTAAGGAATTGGTTGGAAGGTCACAGCCAGAAGGTAGTGGTCAACGGCTCAATGTCCACATGGATGCCGATGACAAGTGGTGTCCCTCAGGGGTCCGTACTGGGACCGGTGCTGTTGAACAATTTCATCAATGACTTAGACAGCAAGATGAAGTGCACTCTCCGCAAGTTTGCAGGTGACACCAAGCTGAGTGGTGCAGTTGACACACCAGAAGGACGGGATGCCATCCAGAGGGACCTGGACAAGCTGGAGAATTGGGCCTGTGTGAACCTCATGAAGTTCAACATGGCCAAGTGCAAGGTCCTGCACCTGGTTTGGGGGAATCCCCCGCTATCAATACAGGCTGGGGGGTAAAGGGACTGAGAGCAGCCCTGTCAAGAAGGACTTGGGGGTACTGGTAGGTGAAAAGCTTGACATGAGCCACCAATGTGTGCTCGCAGCCCAGAAGACCAACCATATCCTGGGCTGCATCAAGAGAAACAAGGCCAGCAGGTCGAGGGAGGTGATTCTGCCCCTCTGCTCTGCTCTGGTGAGACCCCACCTGGAGTCCTGTGTCCAGCTCTGGAGCCCTCTGCACAGGAAGGACATGGAGCTATTGGAGCAGGTCCAGAGGAGGGCCACAAAAATTATCAGAGGGATGGAACACCTCTGCTATGAGGAAAGGCTGAGAGAGTGGGGGCTGTTCAGCCTGGAGAAGAGAAGGCTGTGGGGAGACCTTATAGCAGCCTTCCAGTACCTGAAGCAGGCCTATAGGAAAGATGGGGAAAGTATTCTCAGCAGGGCTTGTTGCGATAGGACAAGGAGTAATGGTTTTAAACTAAGGGAGGGTAGATTTAGGCTAGATATAAGGAACACATTTTTTACCACGAGGGTGTTGAAATACTGGCACAGGTTGCCCAGAGAGGTAGTGGAGGCCCCATTCCTGGAAACATTCAAGGCCAGGTTGGACGGCGCTCTGAGCAACCTGGTCTAGTGTAAGGTGTCCCTACTCACTGCAGGGGAGTTGGGCTAGATGACCTCTAAAGGTCCCTTCCAACCCAAAGCATTCTATGATTCTATGGTTAAAGCTCATTTCCTTCATTAATGAGAAAAAGGCAACTTAGCAAATGCAAATCTTTCATATTGCATGATTGCTATTGATTTTCAAATGTACTAAGTAATGTAAATTCTTTTCCCATATGATCAAAGACTTTTACTCCTCATATATAGTGATTTTGGTTATCACTGAGCAGTGACCCTGTAAATTCTAGATGATGGAATATAGTCTTTATAGCTTGAGCAAATGGAGTTAGTCCTTTAGCTTACAGTTATGAAACAGTTCACAGCTTCCGCAGTTCAAACACAACCAAAGATATGCAATACATACTAAGAAGAGGTTACATGCAAATGTACAGACTGATGAACCCTCAAAGGTACTGTTTTGCCTTTTCTAGCTCTGTACAGAAGCTTACAATCTTGAATGCACTGTAATAAAGTTATTTTGGGGAAAAAATATGCTTCAGACTGGTTTATATGGCATTGAATTTACAGAATTAAGAAAAGTTTAAATTCCTTATTTTTTAAAAATGCAGAACATCTTAAAATACATTAATTATTTAGAAGTACTCTAGTTGCTCAAACTAAGTCACTTTAATCTAGAAAGCCTGTTGAAATATGCATAGATTTAAAATTCAACAAACTTTTAAAATTGCTCAAAAAATTCCTTCTCTTGACACCAATTCCTTCATTAATTAAAAATATTTTTCATTCCAATTGTTCTAAATGCAATTTTCAGTAAGAATGCCCATGTCCCTTTGATTTCAAACAGTAAAGAGCCACAATAACTAAATAATTTATATTTTTCTTTGGAACTTTGTTAAGAAAAATACTTAGAAAAAAGGCAGATCAAAAGTCCTGGACTTGTGTCCTCTCCTTTATCACAAAAACATACACCATAGAAAATATCAGTATGATCTTGCTTCCTCATGCTGCTCTGCCTTTCTATTCTAAGTCTGGTCTTCAAAACCCAGCCTCTGGAAGTGAATTTCACAGAGTGGATTACTGAAGGACGTTCTTGTTTTTCTTCAGTAGAACTGGCCTTTTTCCTAGAGTCTGAAGGGACTGTTCTGATGATCTTGTTGGCTAGCCAGCGGTTCGAGATCCTACCTCCCTGCAAAAACCAGATTGTTTCTGATTGTACACAGGACACCTTTGGGGGGCTCACCGACTTTTGGCTTAAAGGATAGCTATGAAGTGCAGTCAAATTGCCTCTTAATCTTCTTTTGGATAATCTAAAGGCACTTCACTCCATGTCCCTTTAAAACAGGTTTTCTAGGGTTTGTTCTTGTGTTAAGAACAGTTGTGAATATTTCATAGTGTTCCCTCCTGAAAATCCTCCAGCTTCTCAAGATCTTGTCTGCAGTGCCCACAGCAGATCTCAACAATGCCACTAATGGCTTTCCTGTAGCTTAAACCAAGGAAATTTTATCTTCTGTATTGTCAAATGACATTATCTTGAGTTTGAATTAAAATTCAAACTAAACTAAACATCATATTAGGAGCTCAGATGTATTACCACTGGAACAGATAGATATGTTTCTTTCAAATGTGCTCATTTTTAGGGTACAGCCCATCCCTCATATGCCTCTCAGTGGGAACTGTATTCTGTTTTCCTCAAGGCATGACTGTCTTCCATTTAATTGCACTAAAATTAAAATTTGAATATTTCTTGATTACAACCTGTGTGTCATACAAAACGGGTAACTGTGTAAATAAATATTCTGCTTTGCTACTTACTGCTAACATAATGTGATGTGATCTATAAATGATGTTCTGGCTTATCAGCAAGGGTGAAAATTTTACCTTCCAGTTGTAAATACCAACTATTGACTAAAAGGAATGAAACCAGTTAATTTAAAAATGGATATATCAGTAGCCTTCCATTAATTACCAACACTCTGTCTTTACTTACCAGCCACACTAGCAAGCTTGATAACATTCCACATGGAACTTACTATAAAATCATTAAATGGAAAAAAAATCTAAAATTAAAGTCCTTAAAAATAATAAGTTCTAAAGACAACAGCAGATTTATGGTCTCCTAGAATACTAAAACTTCAATAGTTCTATGATACAGCCATCAGACATGAAAATTCATACAATCATTTCTGGTCAAAACCTCATATAATACAGATTGCTTGCTTGTGTAATCTTGAAAATCATCCACAGCATTCCTCTGTAAACATTAAGTTGTTAGATGCCAAAACTCTGACAGTTCTAAGTACGGAAGATTACTCACCCTTGAAGGTCTCACTGCAGTATAAATTACTGAAAAATGAATCCCTCGCTCCTGCAGATCCATGGTCAATCTCCCAATTATTTTGTCTACAAATAGAAACATGTATAATTTAACAAAGTCTGTAAGCTGCAAAAGCTAAAATCCTACAGTAGTTGGAGAAGTAATGAGCTAGATGTTTAAGATTATTTAGTTTATTTAAGCGATTTAGATGCTTGTACCATTTATACGTCAGTTGGTACAAATGGGATAAGACATGTTCGGTGTCTTGAAAAACGCACAATTTCAGTGAGACAATACAAAACAAGTACATCACAACTGTTCAGAAAAATGGGTGACTTCAAAACTGAAAAGCAAACACTAGAAACAATACCTGAAAGGCTGTACTTTGGGCAATTAAAAGCAAGAACAGAAGAAATTGCTTAAGAGAAGAGAGCAGGATGCATATACTGCTAGTCAAGTGACCAGTTAATAAATAAATAATAAAGCTAAAGTAGTATTATTATCTGAATTACAATGTACACAGAACCAATCCCTGAGAAACAATACCCAAAACTTAGTGCTCAGTCTGGGGCATGACGTGCATAATATTGGCAGCAATGCTGTTTTGTGATTCAGTAGATTTAAAGTCTGATTCTGCAACTTCAGCAGGATATGGAAAGTTTTGCTGTTGACTGCAGTGGAGGCCAAAGGAATAATATGGTGGAATACTTCTGAAAAAGGAAGGAAAAGCCAAGTAAGGAAGGGAGGACCTTTCAAAGAGGTCCAAAGACGCCTCTACAGAAGATCCTCCTTTAGTTCTGAAACCACAGGCAGTTGTGACAAATACTTACAGCTGATAAATGTTTTCAAGCTGTACGCAGAAATAGTGACATCTGCTTATGATAAGGAGCATAATAGTTGTGAATCAAGAACCATTAGTAGTGTTGTAATTGGGACTGATAGAGAAATGAGCAAGCAGACTCGGATTTACTGTTTCAGTGCATTCCCCGTTCTCATCCATGTACCAGTCTGGTGAATGGACATCTCATAGTCTGTATATGCAGGCTTCTTAGATTTTGAGGTTATGCTTTGCAGAAATTTTATTTCATTTTCATGTAGTGGAAGTAGAGCTTATACTATTATCATTTTTAACCTCTTCTATTTACAGTAACTATGCTCTCCTGTCTGAGTAAAATGTTTAGCTTTTGTAAAAATTCAAGTATATGTTTTTCTGTAGGGTTTTAAACAAACTGATATCCTCGTACCAGTGAAGAATTACAGCTAGGTAAATTTTCCTTCTAAAAAATTATTGGTAAAAGGATCTACTATAAGAAAAAAATTTACTCAGAAAAACAACCACTGATGTACTACTGGTGCAATTACATTGGGAGCCTCAGCTGAAATTTGCAGAAGAAAAAATGATACCTAGAAAAATGCATTGTCTTTGTTTTTTCTTTCATTAAAGCAACCAATTGCTTTCTGAAATAACATGTTATTTGCATTTCACCTCAGTAAGGAGCTATGTGTAACTATAGTTACCAGTAACATCTATAACTCTTGCCTTTGGGAAGCTTCTAGAGGCAATGTCTTCATTCAGAGAAGCTGCTGTGAACCCCTTTCTGACAACAGAGTTGATACATATCTTTGCTTGTGATCAAAACTCTACCTTGCTTATGAAGTATTTGCAAATTCTCCAAGGAAAAGGGCCCAGATTGTCCACCATATTTTAAAGGACCTAAATTACTTGGCTACATGGGAATATTAGTCATCCCAGGCTCTTTCTTTAATGGAACAAGAGGCATCTCCAGATGGTGATATTGATGTTTGAGGGATTTTAGAGTGCTTCTACAGAAGTGGGTTTTTTATTATTTTAGATAGCATGGATCAAGGAAACACTACATAGATCTATGAATATAAAATATTTGGTGTAGGATAACACCTTCTAATTAGCATAACTGCCTGCATCTATGTCCCGGTGGAAGGATTACACTTTTCTAACTCATTGAAGACACATCCCTTGAAATTCACCAAAGACTGCAGGATTAGTGCTATTATTAATTTCTAATCTACCGTAATTTCTCTGTGTGATTTTGCACATGGATGGAAGGGAGGGAAGAAATGAACTGAGAGGAAATGTTCTGGAAGGAAAAAAGTGAAAAGAAAGGAAGAATATAAACAACGAACAAGAGAAAAAGAACAGAAAAGAGCAAGATGAGAGGAGGAAAAATACTAGAGAAGAGAAAGAGCGGAAAGAGGAATGCACTGAGAATCAGAGTGGAAAAAGGAATACATGCAATAGCAATTAAAGAGCCCCATCTCATGCAGATGGAGTCATAGGCAGCTTTGTCCTTGTATTTGAGGTATGCTGGATCCAGCAGGTAAGACTGACATGTCAGAATGCCACCTTCTTCTGAGCAGAGGAACGTTTAGGAAACTGGGAAAAACTGAGTAATAAAGTCAAGCTCTCCCTCATGCAAAAAAAAAGAAAGAAGAAATACTGAGAATAAGTATAAAGAAAACTAAGTCTGAATCCCCTGCAACTTGAGCAGATTTAGATTCTGAATTCCAGTTTGGATTTTGTAATGAGCCTCATTTTAATGAAGTGCTAAAAACCTCTGCTTACTCCAGCTTCTAGATATTTCAGAACAGCACATTTCCCTTGGGCAGAATCCGAGCGCATTTGTTCCGTCTTACAGAGCTTCCTATCTGCAGCGAGTAAAACAGCAGGGGAGACTTCTCTGACATTTTATTACATCAGATTTTAAAACCCTCTACAACAGAAAGGAGAGGAGTTGCTGTGACAAACGTAAAGAGGCTTCATGAACTTCGAGGCAGCCTACTACGGTAGGTCTGCAGTGATTTTCCATGGTTTACTGTTGATACAGAATTACAAGCAATGTTTATGGGTTAACTGTTCTCTTGTCACGTTGCAGGTATGTGACAAACAGTAATTTTTGTGGCTTACCCAGGTAGGATCTTGTAGCAGTCACTCTGCAACACCAGTAACCCATGACTTTGCAAGCAGTTTTGACCTTGAAGGGTGTCCTGACAGCAATATTTGGCAAATGACTGTGGCTGTGCTGCAAGTGGTACCTGGACACCTAGATCTGCTGGAGCCCAGACTGCATGACTTGGAAGACTGTGTCTGGGACACTGCATGACTTGGAAGACTGTGTTTGGGACACTGCACGACTTGCAAGAATGTGTTTGGGACACTTATCTACTACTTTCAGAATGACTTTCTTCCGACACTCTCTTGACCCTCTTCCAAGTGCTGCACAGACCTTCAGTGGGATAATTTTAAGGAACTGTGGTTCAGTAACTTTCATTTGAATTAAAACTTTCTGCTGATGTTATTTCCAGTTTTTATTCAGCAATGCATAGAGTGGCTGCTTTGGCAAATAAACCAGATGGTGAGGATTCACCCCACACTCCTACTTTTCTAGAGCACAACTGAGATGCAGAATACTAAATGTAGATTTTGCACTTGGCCATAAAAGTGGCACATCTTCCCTGATCCACACATCTTTTTCCTGATAACAGCCAGTTGACACTAACCAGAAAGCTGGTATAGCCTGCTCCTCCATCATCCCGCAGGTCGCCCATTAACTTTGTTGTTCCAAAACAAAGTGGCCTGAGACAGGGTTTGGGAAGCTTATTCCTGAGTTTGTGCAGCTGATGAAAGGAACGTCCAATAAGGAAAAGCTAATATTTATCCAAGGCCAATATTAAGCCAAGGCTTTTGCTATCTAATGTGCTCTGGGGACAAGAAAAGAGAACTAAACAACAACTATGCAATTCAGAGATGGAAATACAGCTGCTTATTTGAGTTTAAAAACCACACTCACTTTGGAGTAGTGCAAAACAAAGAGAAAAGGACACACCACTGATTTCAGTATTAAGGTATTTTCCCCTGATTTTCAAATCTGTTTCTGATTTTCCACCCCTAGCTCTGCGCAGAAACAGTCATAGGCATTAAGGACACTCTTTAATTACTAGCCCATTACACTATGCTACACTACACTACTGCAATGCACATCCCTGAAACTACCACTACAGTGATGCGCAGACTTTATAACTTGATCTCTAATTTAGCATAGTAAGCGAAAGCCCTGCAAAAAACCCAGATGCCTCTCAGTGCCTCTTTGGTGTATGGCACCTCTTTTTCAGCCAGAGGCTAGGCAAGAAAAGTTTTGTTTTAGTGTTATATGGAGAGATTCAACTTTACGAGTAGTCTTTAATATCCGCAAAACCAATAGAAGACTAAAATCAAAGACTATGAAGGGCATCAGTATTATTTTACAAAGATTAGAAAACCATTTGCTATTCTTTCTGATACCCTTTGAGGAGACCAAGACCTTGGAATTGCCGGATGAGCCTGATACCTCCAGCTGCTGGTGTGCGAGGTGACATCCAAGGAGGTGGTCTGAGCTGCACGGAGATGCAGAGTTCGTACTCTGAAGTGGGAGGATCTCAGAGCATGAGCAAAGGCCCATGCCTGAAGCAGAGGTGAATTACCATTACATTTCAGGTCACAGAGCTGTACCCTTTTAGGTGGATTTTGAATCAGACACTCAATACTTCAACGCTATGATAATTGACTGCTTATAAGTACCGTAGACAGGAGGAAAGAAAACCTTTAAATAGTAGTGTTACAGCGAAACCCAGGAACTAGAGAATACAATCTGCTAAAATGAAAACACAGATTTAAAAGATGACATGTTAGTTATATCTTGGTCGTATTGCTTACCATTTTCAGCAATTGTTTCCAGGGTGGAAATCTCATTTAAGCCACTACAAAAAGAGTGGGAGAAGAAGAATTAAAAATCTTTTCTAGGCAAGAACAATGTGAACCAGAAATGTACAAAGATACTGACTGCTAAAAGGATTACTGTCAGCATCAGTCTCTCCATCATTCTCTCATCTCCTCCTTATGACCCTTTTCTTCTGCAAAGCTTCTGTAACAGTACAAGGACCACATCTTCAGCTGACTCCTCAAACCCCTCAATCTTCCTTAGCTGCAGAGAAGGCAGACTACTGATGTTATTTTCACAGAATCACAGAATGATGACCAATTTTTGACCAATCTCTGCGCAGCTTTCTTTTCATTTGGTGTTCACCCCTAGTCTAACATTTGTACATGAGATCCTTAAAATGGGTATCACATCTTTTTTTGTGCAGTGGCACAATAGCTATAATTGCACTTCCTTAGGACCCAGTGATACATGCACTGTATACCAACATGTACAAATGCCCAAGTAACAGGCTAGGAAGAGGAAAGAGCAGGAACAGCTGAGCAGAGGGTCTCAATACACCCACACCTTACATTTTCTAAATGTACATTCACCTGAAGACAGTCTGTCTCTCTACCTTCGTTAGATCACAGTTGTCATAGGCCTGGAAACATGAAGAATTATAGCCCTCCTCTTCCTTCTAGAGTGATGACAACCAGTCTCTTTATTCATATTAACTACAGGTTTTTCTGTGTGTTTATTTGCTGGCTTGTTTATCCTGCCAGTTTATTGACCCCTGGAATGCCTTCTAGCTATTAATTCTGCAGGTTAATCATGTGTTGCATAAAATAATTCAGCCTTTCTGCTAAAAGTGTGTTGTCATTTAGTTTTATTAGTTGTCCCTTTGTTCTCGTATAATGAGGCAGACAAAATAGGAATGCCTGACTGACTTTCTCAACATAATTAATCTGTTACACCTGGTAAGCTTATCAGGGGGCTTTAAAAAACACTAAATTCACCCTTGCAAGAACAATAACTTTGCTAATCCTGTAAGATTCCACTTTGGTTTTTAAATTTCCTGAACAAAAGTGACATTTTCAAATGCTTCAAAAATTATCCATAGATGTGGGTCAGTTTCGTTTGCGACAAGGTCCTACCTGGCAAGCGGTTGTAGCTGAACCACCAGTAAGTTTGGTTTAGATGTGTTCACTTCCAGCTGAGAGACGTCGAGATTAGTTGTGTTTGTTAACTTCCAGTCTCCTGACTCCTGAAGAAAGCTCAGAAGATACCTGGTAGCCTTACAGTCAACAGCTGGCAAAACTAAAGATGAAGGAGAAGACTGAAGAATTTCCTGTAATAAATTTACGAGCAGTTTATTTACTTGCTTAATAATTACACAAAAACCTTTTTTTATGTATCCTTAATCTAATACTCAAGGTGAGGAACCACCATGGTAAACACTACATGAGTTCTCACCAGCCTGATGCCGGCTGCAGGCAGCTCCTGGAAAGGGGCAGGGAATGGACACTTCTGTTGCTCTTATTTCTGCACCTTCTTGGGGCAAGCCTCATGCACTCAGTGACACCAAATTCTTACTGTCCTTTCCACATGTGTGGTGGAAAAGGAGAGACAGATGATGTAGAAGTTCTCAAGCTGAGAATGTATTGGAGAGACCAGTTATGAATGCTGCCAGAAGCAAAGCTCGTCAGACAACCACCTAATTAAATGCCCTGAGAGATGAGAAGGAACAGTGTCAGACAGTTCAAGTTCTAGCAGCTCTATTCAGTACAAAGTCATACTTTGCATAATAAATACCCTTCCTTTGTGTACATCCTGGTGGTACAGCACAAGATACAGACAAGTGTCTAATCTGTAACTATTAATTAAAACAACCAACATGTTTCAGGATCTGCAGAGATTCCAGACACATACAAACAAACTTCGTCATGTACTTTCTGTCTTCCTACTCAAAATACGAATTCTAAAGCTCAGGCTGAACTGGTTCAGATAATCAAGCATCAGGGTAGCTATCACCTTATTTATGACTCTCATAGCTGACTTTCTGATGAAAATACTTGAGTGAAATGCATTTAAAAATGTTCTCGTTCTATGAATTTGAAACTTGCATAATTGAAAAACTTTCTTTCCAAATGTTTTTCTTGATAGTAAAATTAACTTGAAATATTCAGGGACATAATATGCAAGATGGAGACTTGAGAATGATCAAAATTAATGTACCCCAAATTTAACATGAATATTTGAAGATATTTTTTCCTTGAGTCATAGTTTACAACTTGCTAACTTCACTTTCCCATTTTCTACATTTAAGTCTAGATTGAGTCTGTCACTTGATCCAACATTCAGATACTCAAATTGTTACAAACTCCCTCAACCGCTCTAACTGATGCAAGTGTTGTGGTGTTGCTAACACTTTTCTCCTCCTACTCTTTTTCCTTTTTGTCTGTTCTCTGACTGCCTACCACTTTTCTGACCTGCTTTGGTTCTTTCTAATTGCTCACATGTTTTCCTTCCTAGGCAAAGGCTAGTTATTTTCACATTTCTGTGGATGCTCATAAGGGAGGATTATGCAGTATTGTCTGATTTCCCAGACTGATAGAAAAATTACTGCAGAAATTAAAATAGAGCAGAAAGCAGTGATCTGGTTCACAGGTCTTTGAGCAGCATTTTTAGCACCAACTGGAACGAAAGAATGATACATTTAATTTTAGTCTGTTTGCTTATATGAATTCAGAGCTAAAATTCTGAGCAATAGCCAATTATATTATTGTATTTTCAATATTTTAATCCCTTGCCCCCTAGCAGCAGCCAGAATGGCAGCAGCCACCTCTTCCAAGGATATATATTAAGCAGATTACTCATTCATTGTAGAATAAGATACAAAATGCATCATTACTGAGTAATATCTGAATTGTGCCTCTGCTCCTAACCAATCCTGTACTGCCATCTGTCTCAGCTTCCAGCCAGTGGTACTCAACGGTTTTCTATCTGAAGGACAGACACAGCTAGACATCTACTCAGCTATTAGCCTCAGATAGCCATCGTGATCCCATGCCTCTTCTTTGTCCTTCTTGACATTTGGCCACTGCACACTTGTCTTTGCAATACCCACATATTGCTTTACGTGTTTTAAGATTTCAACTACCATGCATGTTCAAAACATAAAAACTCCAAAAGAGGGCAGAGAATGAAGAGGACTACCGAGAAATACCTGATTTTGCATTCTGCTAAGGGACTAAACAAAGAGGTACAATCATATGGTAGCTAGGAAAGGGAGAAGGAGAGGGATAGGGACAGGGAAAGGGACAGGGATAGGGACAGGGAAAGGGAAAGAAGGGAAAGGGAAAGGGAAAGGGAAAAGGAAAGGGAAAGGGAAAGGGAAAGGGAAAGGGAAAGGGAAAGGGAAAGGGAAAGGGA
>Ga0065711_1047033_pt1 | contig 12560 bp, 6 predicted proteins | sample Hoacrofraction12_FD_59098 | JGI IMG/M metagenome (GOLD analysis project Ga0065711, IMG submission 59098) | Hoatzin crop microbial communities from Cojedes, Venezuela - Epithelial fraction 12 v2 (version 2) | ecosystem: Host-associated > Birds > Digestive system > Esophagus > Crop | place...
CTCCTCTTGATGCATCCCAGGATGCCATTGGCCTTCTTGGCAGCCAGGGCACACTGCTGGCTCATGGTCAACCTGTCGTCCACTAGGACACCCAGGTCCCTCTCTGCAGAGCTTCTCTCCAGCAAGTCCGCCCCAAGCCTGTACTGATGCATGGGGTTGTTCCTCCCCAGGTGCAGGACCGTGCATTTGCCCTTGCATCTACAAAAATCATACATTAAGGCATTTCAGTAGTAAAATAGTGCAGGATGTTATAGCATCGTGTTGGAAAATGTGAGAATGATAAGAACCATGTAAATTGTAAAATACATCAAATTATTTTGAAACTCCACTTAAAACCCCCTACATTTCATTTCAAAAATATACCTAATTGGAATACATTATATTCCACAATGTCTTTATTGAAGTTTGCACTGAAGTCGGTAGAATTTGTAGAAAAAATTCTTTTTTTTTGACAAAGACCAGCACTTGGATCCAAGACCCTACAAATAAATAATATATCATAAGGGGGGAAAGGCCCTTCATAACACTCAGGTCCTTACCAGAAACTCCAGAAGATTGGTGATAAACACACTTTTTATTCTTGCTAGCTCTTTCTCAATCAGCCTCTATTGTGGGAGAGAGGGAAGGAAGAGCTATTCTTTCCTAAAGCCCTTTCATGATGATCTGAAATCCAAGACACAATCAAGTCTTTATACACTAGAGAAGTGGGTGGTAGGTGTCAACCTAAATAGATTAGATGAATTATTGATGTGCATACTTTCGAGATTGACAATAATCGGTTGAAGACCACAAACCTATTTTTGCAAGTAGTGTGCCTCCAGACACAGCATCAAACTGAGGGTCTGGGCTGGGGCTTCTCAGTTTGGAGGGAAGAAAATGGATGGGTCCCTGGGCATGCCTTACCAAATCGCAAGGGCAGGAGAAACAGCCAGTGTGGAGCTGTTCACCACATCCTTAAAAGCTAGAGCTATGAGCACACAGTGAATGAGCAGAAAACTGATTTTAAAAGGATGTTTGTCCCCCTGAATGCCCCCTGGGCAGGGTGAGGGGATGGGGTAGCACAAAGTGGCGGAGGCTCCTGTGCTCCCTGAAAGAGAACCTCACGGCTGCTGTGGGAGAGGCAGCGCTGACCCACAGGGCAATTCCTATGCTAATATGTCATCTCGAAGAAGTCCTTGTTCTTTCTTTTTTTTTCTGCCTTTTCCTTATATTCTAGGGAGGGAGATGGGCATATGAGTTTGAGCTGAGAGAGAGGGTGATTTGGCTGTTTTCTCAAGTCCTTGGAAAGTTCCATTGTAATGATAATTTGGAGGAAAAGAAATCCTATCCCAGGGTTCTAACTCTTCTCATTTGCTTGCTTGCTAACAACCACACACGCTCAGCTCTGGTCACCATCGGAAGCAAGGCTGCTGCTTTTGAAGAACTGAATGAAATTTCAGTTATATGGGTAAATACTTTTGAGATTATTTTGCAATGTGCTTAGCTTGTTTCCAGAGCTACTTAATCTCAGATTATCCAAAACAGAAGATTAATCTTCTGCTTAGCTGTTCAGTTCCTCTTGGTATCCTATGTACAAGTTTTCTGCAAGGTGCGCAGCTTTTTAGGGTGTAATACTGTCATGGCTAATGCATGCATAATGTATTAAACCTATTAATAAAAAAATGCCGGCTGATATTTACCAACATTTGCTTTGTATCCAAGCCAGTCTTTTCAGTTCAATTTATATTGATCTTTCAGCCTGATTTTCACCTTTTCCTTTAGGTTTTTTGAATGACTGCTCTTAATTTTATCATTTGTAGCTGTAAGAATGACAGAAGCAATGCTATTATGTTACTGGTTGGAGAGCTGATGGTGACAGTGGCAGCTTTCATTTCAGGTCCCCAGGAATCAAAGTATGTGGCTGATATTCCCATATTATTTTCATCTCGGGTCAATTCCCCCAAAAATGGAGCAACCTCTTAGAAAAACCCCATCAGCCCCAGAAGGAGAAGTGTACAATGAAAGCATGAGCAGTTGGTACCACAGACACCTCTGCTGCCTTTTAGGGCTGTGTATTTTAAGTGACATGGAAACAACAGTTTTACACTGATCGGAAATACAGATGTTAAAATGTGATGCAATCGAACACTATCCTACTGGTAGGGTTGTCATGAATTTTATCTGCAGCCTGCAGAATGAGAAGGATCTCCTTGACAAGATAACCGCTAAATCTCAAGGCTGCGTTTACTGTTTTAGAGGTGGGATTCTCCGATGTTTGCACACATTTTCCAGTTTGGCACTCGTGGCTTTAAGAGCTGTATGAAATATTTACATATTGTGCAAATGGTGCTGCTTAGTTACTATTGGATACCTGTTGTGGTACAAGGCTTGAATCGGAATTACACAAAGTCTGAATCACAAGGTGCAAAATGAACCCCCGAAAAGAACCCCATTTTGTTCAAAGAAGCCGATACTTTAGTCTGAGTCTGAAGGAAATTTCTAATTCTATCCATTTCCAGAGGGATTGTGCTTTTGTCTGGTTTTGCTGTATCCGGAGAGAGATGAATGCTTGGCAACATGTTTTGTGAGTACAGTAAAAACGCATCTTGGCTGGTGTATTATATATTCTTAGATCTACTCCACAGGGAAGAGCAGGTCGAAAGAACCATCCTGACGGCTTTTAGCTGAGTCTCTCACAAAGTGGTTATCAGTTAACTGATGAAGAACCATACTCTGCAAGATGCAAGATTTTATGAAGGGGTGATTACCTTCATTTTCCCCTCACATGTTACGTTCAGTGCTTTGTAGGATTGGCTCCAAAGGTGACATAATTATATTAGGGCTAATTTTAGGGGCAAAGACCCACAGATAGGGGCTAAAAATCATGACTTTAAGATGATAATTTCAGCCTTGCAGCTGTTCCACAGCATCTGCTTGACTTCTTGGTCTTCTGTGGAGATTGGAAACAAGGCCACAGCTGCAGACAACATATCTGTAGGTACCTAAAGATGGTGCCAAAAATCTCCCTGAATGTGCCTTCCCTATTAGTAAATGTTTTGCTGTTGTGAATCTGGCCCTTGAGTAGTGGCTCTTTCCTAAGCGTGTCTAAGCCCTGCCTAAGATAATCTGTTTTTGTGGTAGTGTTTCAAGTTAGAGTTCTGAGTTATCTTTTCTCTTCGCAAGTTTTTTGGGGTTTTTGTATTTTTTTTTAATATTGTGAATTATTTCCTGCCAGTCCTAGGCTGTTGAGTGTTTTTTTTCAGTGAAGCCTTGCAAGATTGACGGACTTGTCATTCAATAGATAAGTACCACTGTCAGTGCCACTTGCTCATTCAGGGATGAAGAGACCTTTAATAATTATAAATGGTTAATAATATCTGCTTTTAATGTCTACTATCTGGAATTAAAAATATCATGAAAGCTTTTTACATGCTTAGAACTGTGGTCATTTAGTGCATTTGTACTTCTACGTGCTAGAAATCTAGCAACTATCCTCTTCGTGCCTGATAGATACAGAACCACAGTTGTCTGACTTCAAAGTCATTAGAATGAAAATGCAAAGATTGCTAGAGCTCTCCTAAGCATTCACTTAAAGACTTATTTTCATTTCTATTACTTGGTGATTCTAATCTTTGTTTCAATTACAGTAACGTTGATAATGTGATACCTGCATAAGAATATAAGCAAAAATTGATGTATATGTAAATTTAATAGGTAGATCTAGCTCTTTATCTGATGCAGAAATATTTCTGTGGCTATTAGTTGACTACACAAAGTAATACTCCTGCATAATCTGCAAAACCAATTAATGCGTGATATTACAATGCACATCTTTGGTCACCTTCTCTACAATCTGTTCACAGACTTGTTTGTTGTGGAATAAAGCTGGTTAGTCTCAGCCTCTTTTACCTTAGCTGCTGTATTTGAATCAAGGTACCTTGGAAAAGCTCTCTGGTATCTCTGTAAATGTGGAACCGTGGGTGGAATCAGTCTGACCAGTGGTGTGGGATTGATTGCTCCCAGATTTGCCTTTGGATCTATCGGAGGGCTGAGGTGCAGGCTCCAGTGGCCCTGCTGGAATAGCAGATGGGAGCGGGCTCCCTTCTTCCCAGAATGGGAAGTCATTCCATCAGGCCCTAAAGACTCATATCTGACTTACCCTGAAATAAACCACTGGTGTATGGAAGGTTTAGTGCAAAAGTGTCACAAAGTCTGAATCACAAGATGCAGTCTTGTGCAAGTCTGAAGTCTTTCAGATGAGTGTAAATGTACCACTGGTACTAAATTAGACCAGGTATTCAGTTGAGGCAAAAGAGAAAATTACCAGAGTTAACTTTAAACACTCTAAATTTTTTTTCATGTTAAAGTATATTGCGTGTAGTAGTAGGAGTTAAGGTACTCTAAGGAGCTCACAGACATTTCTTTAGGATGACCTCTATGAGTTTTTTTGGGAGTTTACTGTCTGCAGTACAGACATCCCCAACGAGTGCCAATTAAATATTTATAACACAACATAATATTGCACAGATACAGTGGTCACCATTAACATTTTAGAATTTGTTTACAGATGCTACCTTCTCACCGCAGTTATTTGTTAATTTAGGTATATGCACAAACAAATGATATCTCAACTGTAACTGTTCGAGGAAATGCTAAATTTTTAACTGTGAGCACTGCATATACATGTGGCGTGTATTGTTATCCTTAAATAACTGGGCCCAAAAGCCCCAACTGAGAACAGCAATCCATTGTACAAACTTGTATAGGAATCTGGACAAGTATCATTGCAATAGAAGAGAACTGCAGTTCAGAAGACCTTCAAAGATTATTGGGCTAAGGAAGGTAGCTGCTAATTGAAGGTAAACTGAGGGTATTTGTTTACAGATCATGTCAGTGTAGGACATGAATTTAGGTAATGGCATTGTTTCTCCCGTCATGTTAAAACAGCAATAATGCAAGGTGGAAAAAGTTGCCTTAAAGCCAGTAAGTGATGTGTCCTTACGTAGTTTCTTCTCACTTTGCATTCAGAGTTAAATGCATTTTACAGCCCAGTGCTTGCAGTGGAAATGATGTTTCTTTTAAGTTGTAGTGATTCCTGTGCTTAAAGGGTACAGCTTAATAAAACACAACTTCTCTTTGAAATGTCTCTTGTCAAAACTAAACACTTCAGAAATTTTCGAACAAACATCAGATGAACTCACTGTAATTGGCACTACTGTGTTGAATATAAAGTATGTTACTCTTGTAGGGTGTGCTTCACTCTACATTCATTTCAAGATATTGTGGTGTTCTGAACACTGAAAATGTTTGCTGGCAAGAAAAATAAGTGATGAATGAACGTGACTAGTGGCGAAAATTAAAATGTGCTAGTAAGTGTGCATTCATTGTACTACGATGTAATCTTTATTCAGGTTGGACAGGGTCAGTTCATGCATATTTTGATGAGCACTGAGCAGATTCAAAATTTTGGCTATTTCCTGCCCCACATTCTGGCCAATGGAGAGATCGTATCCAGCCTAGCAATGAGCAAGTTGTGGATATACAGGTCTTGTGTATTTTGACTGTGTTTTAGTCATCCTCCCAAGATTTCTCAACAACATGGGCATGGCATCACTCACAGTATCTCCTCTGGAGTTTCTCCTTTGTCAATGGGACTGCCTCCATCTCTTACTGTTGCAAGGTGTTGTAAACACCTGAAGTGTTTTGAGGTGTTCCCATTCGGTGGAGAAAAAGAAACTCTGCATATATCCTGTCCATATGTCTACCCACAAAGATATCTGTCAGCTCAGTTTTAAGACTAAATTGTCTTTGGTTTAATAATTCAAATATTTAAGTAGCTGCTATTACCTCTGACTATGTGGTTTTCAGGTGAGAGCTGGGCCACAATAGAAGAGCTCAGGTCCATCCGCACTACCCAGACAGGTATGCCCTTAAGTGGGCATGGGGTATGGAAAGACTGGCAAAGGGAGATAGGATGTTGCTGAGAAATGACTAAAGAAATCATAGTGGAAATAAAAGCAAAATAAATCAAACCAACACATAGAGAAGTGATAAGAAGACAGAAGAACTGAAATTAAATTAAATTGCTGTAAGGTATTACACCTGGAATATCTCTACTGTCTAGTCAAAGAAAGAAGCAGGGCTTCAAGGAAGGCCAGTACTGGTACTGAGAAGGAAAAACAAAAAGAAAAACCCTGTCTTCTGAAAAGGAAAGCCATGGCATGAACACCTTCAAATATTTCCTCTGTTGTAACTCAGGGGTGAGACCACCTGTCCCTTCAGAATATAATTCAGAAGATTTTTTTTTTCTTTTTTGTCTGAGAAGGGATGGAGGGAAATACTTGGGGGCAAAGTAGTAAATAAAATTAGTGCCCTGTACTGAAAAGAAAAATAGGGTTGTCTCTTGATTTCTGCTTCAGCTTGAAGTTAAACTAAGCTTCAAATGTATTCATACTTGATGATGCAAATCACCTCCCAGGAAAATCTGATAGGTATTGTTTTGGGGTGTTGGGTTTGTTTGTTTTGTTTTTTTTAAGACACTTACTAGCCAAGCCATGCAATGTATTTCTACAAAGAAGGTGGCCCAGTAGAGATCACTGGTTAAAAAGCCTTTGGCTGCATAGCAATCAGATTTGACTTTATCAACACATCAGGAATTGGGAAGTAAATGTGGTTGTTCATCTTGGTGCCTGCTGGTGGTTTGCTGCAGCACAGCGATAACAAGCATGGAGGCTGCCTTGGCATGGTCACTGTACATCAGGCAGTGATGTGCTGCGTGGCAGTGGTTTTCTCTTTGGTGCCTGATAAATCCAAATTCACTTTGTAGGTTATGCAATGGGAAAGTTTCCCCTGTTCTGCAAAGGACTGTTGTGGTTTTTTTTTTTCTTGTGGATCATTTTAGTTGAAAATAAGCATTGTATCTGCATCCTAACTCCACTCCAAATAGAGAGAATGGTTGTAGAATTAATCCATTTCAATATTGCTGGACAACCAGTCATCTTTCAGAAATGACACTTGTGTTATCTTCTTGTTAAGAAGTTCCTGCTCTGCGTGCTCACCTCTAGCTGCTCTTTTCCTCTCCCTCACCCATGGCATTTCTAGCCCTCAGTGCCAGTCTTGCCTCAAAGAGGTGTTGAGGGCAGGTACCTTCATGGAGGCACGAAGCTTCTAGGGAGGGCGGGCAAAGACCTGGGGTGGGAGGCGGGTTCTTTCCAAATTGAAGGTGCTTTGTGCATGATGGGAATTTAAACTTTTTTTTTTTTTTTAAATAGAGCCTTTCTAAAGGGACTGCAGGCCAGATTCTAAATCCCTTCTCAGCCTTGCCACTGCTCCGCTTCACAAGCAAAACCTTATTTTTTCACTCTTTCCTTCCTGATACACGGTGCAAACAGAGTGCACATAAGCCACATGCCCTCTCTTTCCCAGGAATATCTCTCCTTAGGGACAGACAAAAATATCAGTGCGAAGAAACACTCCCTGTGTCGCTGAAGGTACGTCACAGGCCCCAGGAAAGATATGATCCTGGTAGCTGTGCGTCGCTGGCTTTAGTCTCGCTGACGTGGGGAAGGCGTAGCATAAATTTCAGTGCTGCTCCCTCTGTTCCTGGCTGTGCAGTTTTGTTGCTGACCTGTGTCACTGTGCTGCCAGGGTGAAAGCTGTGCTCTGCCCCGGGTGCGGAAAGGCACCTTGGGAGAACAGGGTCTCCATAAGAGCCAGGCACACTGAAGTTGAATGAATTTCACTCCTGTGCAATTAATCACTCGGTTCTCTGAGAATAATACAAATTATGTGCACTTGCATTAAAAATCTCCTCCTGACAGTGCTGTTTAGAAATATGTTAGCCTCTGAAATCAATGTTTGAAGTCTTTGGTTGAGAAACCTGCCTTTTCTGAGTTCTTTTCTTGTTAGAATACAATAACAAAAGCTGGCATCTTAACCTCCTACTAATTTGCTTCTAGTCACTCAAATGATGAGGTTAGCTAAATTCTTTTTCCAAGTAACTGGCAGCATAAGTTGACATCTACTTTTTCTCCCTACACAAAGCCAACACCACACAAATGTCTTCTGACTAGGTGTATGCATGTCAACAATGTAGCTTCTTAAATAATCTAAAAAAGTAGCAGTTAAATATGTTGCTTTTACAGTTTCAGAATATTTAGTTTAAAAAGCATGAGCGGTAAGCATCTGGGGTTACAAGCTTCTGGAAGTTTTGTTTCAATAAAAGGAGTAGTTTTTGCAAAAATTGCTGTGGAAAGTCGACACTTTCTTCAGTAATTGTACTCCTGGGCTGTATTCTGTCTTGCCTCTGCTGAAGATGGTCACACAGTAAGTTTGTGCAGCTCCAAGTTGGACATGTCCTCACCTGCACCTCTATCAGGAATGGGGCAGAAATGCTGCTTGCAGTCTAATCACTCCAAACAAATGTGCCTGGAGCAGGCAGGATTAGAGAGATATTAGGAAGGGCAATCACTTTCATACTAGTGCTATAAGAGAAGCCAAGCACGCAGGATGCCTTTTAGTTCAGAAGTTCAGTTTTTGGGGTTTGAATTTGGGATGTTTCTCAGACTGTCCATACCTGGGAATCGCTGACAGGTGACGTGGAAGCCCAAAACAAGAATAACTTCCCTTTGTCATAGCTTTGAAATGAATTTGTTTGTCCTCTCTTTGCATTTCTGGGTGTTTTGGAGAGCTAGGGAGAGGCAGATATGCAGCAGAATAATTAGGTTGCAGTGCATAAAGCATTCACATGGTGAAAGGAGATGAATGAGTGCCTGAGGGAGGATGTAGGATGCACCTGAACTAGCCTGGGTGCCCAACGTGAGTGATAAAGCTGACCCTGGCCTGGCATAGGGGTATTAAACACCCATCAACGTGGAGAGATCAGGTAGTCACACCACAATTTGCTATAGTAAATCACCTGGTAAATGAGAAGCAAGCAGGTGAGCAGGATTTACACAGCACTAGTATGTCATTCTTTTACATGAATAGGCACTTAAGATGTTTGGCGCAGTTGTGTCTTGTTCCCCTGGGAAGCTGGAGTCATTTTTTGTGGGGGTAGTTTCGTTCAGCTCTGAAGAGGTTTGTCTGTGCTCTTTATTTTATGGCACAGTGAGAGCTGCTGATCTACGTTACGCTGTCTTTGCTTGCAAGTGCTTGCTGTCGAGCTGTATGATACTTCTGTTTCCCCAGCAACTCTGTTAATTCATTTAAATCTCTCTTAAAAAGTAATTTTTGCTGTCTACCTTAGGATAGGGAATTGTAGGGGAATTACAAAATCAATATACAAAACAAACACCAACTAAATTTAGAGAGACCTATGCGAAACAATATGTGTTTCTGTTCCTTATCTAAGAAAGATTTCCTTTTTACATTGTTCGCTTTGTTCTTTGTACATCTATTTCTTTATCCATTATATCAAGCAGGGAAAATGCTGAAGCTACTGAGGTGTGAGTTTATGCATATATTTTGATGTGATGGATCCATGTTACTTTCTTCATCTAGCTATTTCTTAAAAGTAGATCCCAGTTTGTGTGGTGTATAAACTGTATGGCACATTTATACGGATATTTAGGAAGTACAGAGAGTACTTTGAAGAGGTGAATTCTGTATGGCTGGACACAATGCTGGATGAAGACGCAGTCCCAAAGTCCAGCCAGCATGATTTACCTAGTTACAACCATTATATCAGAAATCAGGATGTCTGTTCTGTTAGTGATTAACTAGAGGATAAAAACTGCAATTCAGGGAAACCGTGATATTTGGTGGATGCACAGCTAAGTGCTCTGCCTTTGGCTCTTGTTTAGAAAACATTGGCAATGAGATGAGAGGAGTTTCCCCCACAGAGCTGAACTCCCGCAGTCTGCCCAGTTTGATTCCTTAGCACTCTAAATAAAACCCCCAGGACGCTGGCAGAGTCTTGAAATTTCTTTCGAACTTGGGAAAATAGGAAAAATAGTGGGAAATAATGGGTATTAGCCTTTAATGAATTGATACAAACCCTAAAAAAATATCAAATCCTTTCCCTTTCCAGACTGTGTGACAAAGCCTCTTGGGTTGCAAGAGCTCTTCCAGTCCAGACCTTCATGGTGGTTCAACCAGAACCAGGCTTTGAAGATGTGCGAGATGCCTTTTCATGCTGAGCAGATCCCAGGCCTTGTGTTGTCCGTATTTGCTTTCCAGACACTGGAAAGCAGTGGCCATGGCACAGCTCTCTGCTCACAGCCTGCCCCAGGGCAAGTGGCATCTGCAGACTTTTCCAACATCAGCCACCACTGCTCTGCATTTTACAGGCACTTCCAAGGAAAGCGGTACTGGATGGGCTGAACTGGTCTCCCTGACAGGGAAAGCTGGGCCGTGTTGTCTCTGTATCCCCCGTCTGCTGCTGGGAGATGAAAATTAAACTTGCAGTAGTGTAAGAGTCCTGAGAAGGTTGTGCACAAGCCTAGTGCCTGTAGTCTGTATGGGAGCCAATTTCATTCTGTGTTTCTTTATAGCCCAAGGCTGTCAACTCCATGGTTTCCCTGAGCCATGGGGATTCAAAGGAAGACTAAGATAAAGAAAACAGCTTTGATTTTTATATTTTTTGCTACCACTACCGAACAGCATATAATTAGCCTTTCTTTTACATATTAAAGCTAGTCTGATGATGCAATATCCATTATAACTCTAAAAGCTTAATCTTAAACAGAGGGGAAAAAAAAAAACCCTCAGAGGAGGATCGTATGCCTGGAAATTAGCATAGGTTTTTTTCCTCTTTAGAGGAATGCCTGAGCGCATGGATGCTGAGGGGATGTGACTCATGCAGAATGAGAACGAGCTGTTCTTCAGCCTCTTGATATAGTGCCTGGGATATCAAATCAAGTGCAAGGCCTGATTGAAACTCCCTTGGAGGACCAATTTTTAATTGGATGTGAACTACTTTTAATGATGGAAGGATACCTCTTTTTTGCTGTTATATTTATGGGTAAAAATGAGAAAGCAATTTTATACGAGCAGCAACATACTCCAGGGCATTCAGTCATATCAAGTCGATATATTTCCTGACTGCTGGATTCACAGCTGAAGCATAGTGTAGAGAGTATATAGGCTACAAGTTGCATCTCACACAGGACTCCGTCCTGCTTATGCTGCTACTGGTATTTTATACAGAGAGCTTTCATCTCCCAACAGAAGTATTTTGCCATGTTTATCCTAAGGAAAGATCTCCCTTGGTTTTCCTCTGTTCAGTGCATGTGAAGAATGGGTAACTGAATGGCCCTCAATTATTTTCCCCTTTCATCAGGCCAAAATTTTTAACATATAGGCTGTGACACACATTCCACCTCTGCATACACTCGTTGCCTTCCTCGTTAATACAGTGTGGAGGTCCTGGCACCATATCACTGGGGAATGGGGTCATGTGTTTGTGACTTCATCCTGTGCAGATCCTCTGCTTAGTGGTTTTAACTATATAAAGTTTTGAGTTAATTTTTCTTCAGTGCCGAAGTGGAAGCTTTTAGGAGATGCCACCTTCCATCATGTACTGCGTTAGAGTGCAGGTAATGCAATCTTTCCGCCCACTGGTTGTAATCAACATATAAAGTTTGTCAAATAACTCATGGGCAATTGTTACTCTTTCTTAGAAATCGTATTGTGCTGTTGGCTTTTTCCCCCCCCTCTTATTAAACAGCTGAATAATGGCTCATACAAAACCAACATTTAGAACCCCTCCTTTCTCATTGGCCATGACAAGCAGCAATTTGAATTGCAGAGAACTGCTTTTGAAAGGAAAAAAAACAACACTTGGTCTTTTCCTTTATTCAGAAATTCAGCAAACAACTACCTGACTATCTAAATAACCTTTCATTCTAATAACTTATTAATCTACAACAACCTCATTATTTTACATTAGCAGCAGTATTTTTGCTTTGCAAAATCTCAGTGCTCTTTCTACCTGTTGCTGCTGTTCTGTCTGGGAATCCTCACACCAGTTGACTTTCTGTCTTTGTTTTTATAGTATAAGCGAGTTTAATATTCTTCCCTAAGCTTTCTGTGCCCTGGTTGTCCTCGTGGATATGTTATAGAGTACCTAGGGCAGGCTACACCTACAATTTGCTTCTCGGTAATTTTTCTGTGAGGACAAGCCCTGAAACAATTGTTTTGGAGCTAAAAGCCTTAGAAGCTTCATTTGACTATCCAACAAGCAAAGGCCTGGTCCCAGGGTTGACTTGCATCCACATCGTTCTTCCTGTTCTCTGCGGGTTCAGTAGCCACACATCCACAACTGCACCTGAACGCCTTTCAGTGCATATTATGCAGCGTGGTTAAAATCTGGTATGTATTTTTTCTTCCCACCTGCTCCTTGGGAAGGGCAGTGTGACCTGCAGTGTGCTCAGGTGGTGTTGGTTGGTTGGTTTGTGCAATATGCACATTTCTCTGAGTTTGTTCAGATTAAGTAAATGTTCTTGTAAAGGAGATGTTGAAGGGTCTGTAATTTCTGTTTCAAACTGGGAAAGCTCAGCATCCTGCATACATGAGTCTAATCGTCCTTACAGCATTTCCCTCCCCACCCCCCCCACCCCCCCCCAAGAAGTCCTGAAAGA
>Ga0065711_1047034_pt1 | contig 12560 bp, 9 predicted proteins | sample Hoacrofraction12_FD_59098 | JGI IMG/M metagenome (GOLD analysis project Ga0065711, IMG submission 59098) | Hoatzin crop microbial communities from Cojedes, Venezuela - Epithelial fraction 12 v2 (version 2) | ecosystem: Host-associated > Birds > Digestive system > Esophagus > Crop | place...
GGTTAACGGCTAACGGTAGCAGGGGGACGTTAACGGCTACCGGCGCTGGTGAGAGTCCAGCCCGCTGACAGAACCTGGCTCTGCCAGTCGCTGCCCGAGGCGAGGCGTTCGGGGCTGCGGTGGCGGGGGGGCGGGTCCGCCGGATCCAGAGCTCCCCGTGAGGTACCGGGGCTCCCCCGTCCGTCCCGGGCTGCTGTAACAGCCGGGGCTGCCTGGCAGGAAGAGCAGAGCCCTGCGCGTGTTGCGTGGCGGTGCGGGCACCGCCGTTGGTGGCCAGGGCTGAAAAGCAAGTGGGTTTTCACCCAGCGAGTGAAACCCGGAGGGGCTGGACCGGGCCTGCCAGCACCGACGTTTGCTCCAGCCAACCTTACCCGGGCTGTTGCTCCCAGACGGCTCAGGGGCCTGTTTGACGCCAGCACCGCCGAGAGACAGATGCCATACAGAGGAAAAGGTTTTGTGTGTCCTTTTGCACCCCAAGGAATTAATCTGTTGGAAGTCAAAGAGGATAAACACAACACTTTATAACTTGGGAACAAAACACAGAACTTGTTACTTAATCCTGTCTTCTCCATACACTGTTCCGGAGGGAAGAGAGGAGAAAGCCCTTCCCTGCCAGGGCCTTCTTAATGTGTCGCAGCACAAGTGAGAAGAATGGTTATGCAGGCAAAGCACAAGCAGTAACGGATAAAGCATCCAGTAATGGACAGTTATTCATAATCAGGTATCAAATTTTGGCTTCCTGTCCGATCCGGGGTGAGGCATTGAATCCTGCACTCTTTCTGCCTCTGTTTTCCACCTGTAACATGAAAACAAGTGTTCCCACAGCCGGCGCAAGCATAAATTGTGCTGGGTTTGGACAGTGCCCATATACTCCTGTAACAAGGGTTGGAGAACTGCGTAGGTATATTACTTATTTGCAGGCTTCATGTGATTTTGGCTGTACACAGACACTGGAGGGGCACAGGCTTGTTTTCCAAACCTGGGTAGCTGGTAAAGGACCCACACAACAGGCATGAGAGCTGCATCTTCAGCTTTATGTCAGGAGGGCAAGGAAGGCGTTGCAGAAAAGCTCCAGCCGCTGTGGCAGCGAATGCCGGGAAAGCAAACTGGACAAAGGGAAGGTAGGATTTCTTCCCAGGGGTAGCTCTGATTTGTTACTGGCAGTGAAAAAGTTAAAACTCATAGGGTTATTCATGAATTCCGCTTTTTAAAAACATGTCCCATTAAAATGCAGATTTAGTCTTCCATTTGCAAAGAACATAGTTATTTCAAATTCTGTATGGGAATCCTTTTTGTATTTGTATCTTTTGGGTAGAAAGTCCAGCTGCCTCTTGTGAGATTGCACATATCTCTTCAGATGTCAACAAATCATTGAAAAGTGTCAGAAAGGGGGAAATGAAAGATAATTATTCAAACCATGGAGAGCTACTTTGAAAGTGAATAGAATCTGTCAGATAGTCTTTTGAGAACAGCAGTTGGCTGCTTGTATTGGATATATTAAATGGACATATCTAGAGGCAAGTAATGCTGTTTTAGATTCGGATCACTTCAAGTTGGAGGATTTTTCTGGTGGAGGTAGCTGAAATCACCAGAAATTATTGAGGGGAAATTAGTTGGGACGGTGTTGTGTAGAGTTACGGTGACATATTAAAAGAAATGGAAAGCTCTGTAAATAAAATGAATGCTCTTTCAGCTAAAGAAACAGAAGATTTACATACTTCTCTATCATATTTTGAAAATGTAGTGGGATTAAGGACAAGGAGGATTTGACTAAAATGGAAATAAATAGGTTGGTGGCAGCGTAAAGGGGTGTATTCCTGAAAGAAACATATCACAAAGAACTTGGAGAAATCACCGTTATATCTGACTAGCACAATATTATTGAGAATTTGCTTAGACCACCACTCCTTGCTCTTATGAGCTGCCTGAAGATGCTGGCCCATGGTGCTGCAAAACTTGCCCCTGCGAATAACTTTCTGGACATCCATTGCAATCTCCCACATCCAAAGCCTGAAAGCAGACCAGACATTTATCTCCTTTTTTCCCTGAGAAAGCTGAATAGATTATGTTTCATAAGGGACAGAGTACAGCTCAGCAGAAGGCTTTCTGAAACTGCTGCTGTAAATGCTTGCTCCTGTATCTCCCAGGAAAGAAGTCGATGCTTTTACTGTAATGCTCCAGTAATAGTGAGTGTCTGACAGGTATTCTGGACTATCAGTGGTGCAGACTGGTGAACGAGCGGCCATCTGCCTGACTTTTGTGATTTAACCACATGGATCCGCATTCGCGGGGTGCAGCTACTGGAAGTAAAGAAGACTTGGAGCAAATAAAAGGTGCAGAAACAGGTACCGAAGACGAATGAGAAATACACACAGGTAGGCAGCTGCAGCCAACATCTTTTAACTTTAATTCTTTTGAGGGGTTTTTTTTTCCCCTCTCCTTTTTCATAGGGCTGTTTACCTTGTGCTTTTCCTGACTGTGCCAGCCCCTACTAGGTATGTAAATGGCAGAAAAACCTACAGCAGCATTACATTACCTGTGCTTTTGTAGTACTTAATCCTCAGGAGAGGAAGACAGACTGTGAAGCAGGAGTGTCTGCCCTGGGCTGGTAATGGCTGGTGCTCCTGTGGGTTTTTCCCACTCCAGTCGTTCTGCTTTCTCTCGTACGGCACAGAAACATTTTACCTGTGTCCTGCAGCCCCAGAGGGACTGCCAGTCCTGGCACATCGTAACGGCAGCACTTATTTCTTCTCGCTAGCATGAAATGGGGGATCCCTGTCTCAGCCTTGGTTTTTTCCTTTCTACAGCAATCTAGATTTCATCTTTTGCCTCTTCAAAACCCGATTACAAAATTGGCACACCTGGAAGCCTGTTCCATATGCAGGTGCTTTATCGTAAGCGCAATGACTCCTGTTGTCTACCAGATATTGTAAAATCCCTGCTGTCACAAGCCATCCCATCAGGTCAGGTCATGGTGCCTAACAGATACGAACCAGGACCTGATTGTGTCAAGACCTAGATGCTCCTAGATGCTTGCCTAGATGGAAAATCTAACTGAAGTTTTCAAAGTAGCAATGTTTTTTGCAAGCCTGGACCATAAGTTGCAGAACTAGATCTCAATAAAAAGTTTTCTTTAGCCTTTTTTAATTCAACTGAATTTCTTAAAATGTCCAGCAAGAGCAAATTGAAAGTCTATGCCCGAGTTCCATGTAATCTAATCCTGACCAGCATATCCCAACCAAAAAACCACAGATAAAAAAGACATTTTTGCAACACCTGGTCCATTTACAGAGGTGCCCAAGCAAAAAGCGGAGGTCCAGATCTCAGCTCCTCCAAAAGCCAGGAATGACCAATGAAGGGGACTGCGTTCATGCCACTGCAGATGCTAAGGGTAGCCCTTGAAGAACCTGAAAACTCTCTTTGTCTCGTGAGTGCAAGCAGGTTGGTAATTTTGGTTCAAGTCCTTCTCCTTTAATTCTTTCGTATTTCTGATCTGCACAGGTAAAAATGAATTTAGCTTCCAGGTTTCAATACACACCACCACGTGCACGCGTACCTGGTGTGGGTTTTCCAATAGGAATTTGTTGACTGAGTTACAGTCACCCTCTTTTGATGCTGTGATGTTTTTATTTTTAGCAAAGGAACCTGGCAAATGAGCAGAAATAAACTCCAGAGTCTTCAATATTATCTTTGTTTTCATTGTCCACTTACCTGCAGGAAACATGGGAGACTAGAGTATCAAACTGTCCGTTTCCTTGCCCTGCAGGGAAAAACCCAACAGTTTATGTGCAAGGGAGCAGAAATGTTCACGTAGTGACCCACAAATTACTATAGTGCAGAGTATTTCTCTGTTTCTTGCGTTTTCTCTATAGGCTGAGTCTTCGGGGACCCTGCTAAAGAGTCTTTACGTTAGCCCCTGCCCACTCCAGGCCCTGCAGCAACCTGCTCAGCCAACTCCAGCCCCTTTCCTTTGGACAACTGCCTACACAAAAATGGGAGCAACTTAGGAATGGTTTTGCTTAAATTTCTGCTGTGCTGACAAGAAGCCCTTTCTCAGAGTTGTAGGCAACAACAATAACTTCTTAAAATACGCTTTTTAAGGAAGGAGGTAAGTTAGGGGTGACCTAACTAGCTTTTCTAGCAGATAAATCCCCGTCCCTGCCCTCCGCAGGCTGGGGCCGGGCACCTGGAGCCGTGCAGTGGTTTACCAGCCTCCCCTTTGGTTCCTTCCCAGACAGGCGTGGGGAGCAGTAACACCTGCGGAGAGCACAGGCATCTTCACGAGGGCTTCCTCTCCCTCAGCTTCCTCCCACCTCCCTGGGGAACCTGTTGTGGGGCGCGATGCATCTTCTCTCTTTGGCGGTCGAGGGAGCTGCAGTGGCTTGGGGCACCCAACCCTCACACACCTGAAGCCAGGTGTGATGAATCCCGCTGTTTTTATTCGTAACACGGAATGGCTGGAGTTGCAATATAGGAGAGGGGCAGCTCCATCCCATCTGCTCATACCCTTCCCATTTCTCTGCTTTGGCTAAATCAGCTCACAGTACACATCTTTCCCTGCCCCGAGCAGCAGAGCTGCTGCCTGCTTTGCCCCCTTTCTGTGGCTGGAAGCTGGTGGCAGTGAGGACTGAGGCAGCACTTCTCCTTTTTTTGATTTATTTTCTTTCTTATACTATTCCACTCTCTAAAACCATAATTGAACTTCAATGTAAAGTCGTGGCCGATTTTCCCGTTTGGTTATCTCACTATTACTCTACCAAGGTAATGGGGGTTACTGCAGATTTAAGCTGACATACAGGGGAGGAGGAGCAGGGCTCAAATCAATCCAGTGTTACAGTTCAAACGGATTAAAATGAGAGAGAGAAAGGGAAGAGCTGAAATGAAAGAAGTTTGAAAGAAACAAAAAAATTGTTGTCTTTGGGGAGCTATCTACTTTCTCCTGGGAGTTTTCCTACTAGATATTCTTTGAGATGGTGGAACGAGGTATTTAAATCTCTCTTTCAATACAGGAAAAGGAAGAAGAAAGTAAAGAGACAGCAAAGAGACAGCAAAAGGAAAAGGTGCCTTTTTTCTGGTAAAACAATCTACCTCTTAAAAAAAAAAAAGGATACTTGCTGTATCCTACTGATAATTATGCCTTCCGCAAATGGTCTTTTAAATTCAAATGTATTTTTCTGCTGAGAAGCCAACACTTGGCCTTGAATAATCTTCTTCTTTCAGCCTGATAATGTTAGGTTTTTTGTACATGCATCTATTTATATATAAAAAAAGTTGTTTTGTTTGCGATGTGTTTGAATGTTTGACTTTTAGTGGGAACTGTGTCCTTGCCTGTGTAGGTCTATGGACCTAACACTAAGAAAGCATCGATGAGAGCTCCCTGCTGGTCCCAGATCAGTGGCACTGGCACTGCGCCTCATGACCAAAGCTTCTGCAGTATTTTTCAGGGTACTTTTATGAGCTTCAAGGAAGCTTGCAGGATTTTTAATGCCAGGTGTTGTGTGGCTAAGATGCCTGGGTCTGGAAACCTATGTGCGTAACAGAAGTGTCATGCCAAAAATGCGGCACTGTTTAATGATCTGTGTAGGAGAAGTTTAATCCTTTGGGTGCGAGGTTTATAATTCCACAGCGGATTAAAAGCCTTTGCCATTGAAAACTCTGTGTTGGTGACTGATTTTTTTATCTAACCTGGATTTGGGCCTGCAAACTGTATTTTCATATGAAAAGATAGAGTTCTGTTATTCAGGTGTTCAAGCTAAGCATGCTAATACAAAGGCACTTTTTGCCTGAGAGAAAAAAAAAGTGGGTAAAAAGAATTTCTGATAGATTGAAAAGAGAGTTTTGAGTCAGTCCTGAATTCAGTTCCAAAGAGCCAAGATAAAACTGGGCAAGATAGTCTGCTCCTGATTTTATTTTCAGCTCACTATAATTACAGTTCTGATGCATGAATTAGCTGCAAAGAAAAGCCTGCTCGACCTGTGCGAGGAGAGCGTGCTTTTCCAGACAGGTGCTATCACTGTTAAAAAAAAAAGAACCTTTTCGTGCCTAGCACAAGGCTTGCTTACCTTTCTGGAAACCCCAAATTTATCAAAGCTATTACAGTGAAGTAATTCACTGGCAAAGGCTCCCTCTCCGTTTCTATCCTCTCTGACCACCTTTTGCTTTTAATGCCTGTAAGCCGATGGGTCTGATCCTGCTCTGGTGCTGGCAGTGCCCTGGAAAGACGAACGGCAGCCAGCGCCTGTGTAGGGCCGGGGGGACGTGCATGCCTGCTAGCACGCACCGCTGCGACGATACCCTTGAGACTGCCTGCCTGTCAGAGCGCCTTCCAGCCAAGCAGACATTCAGCTTAATGAAATGAGTGTTCGGCTTGCGTTAATCATTCGGGTTACTGCGAAGCATTCCCACAAAGTCTGTAAATATCCACACATCGGTAGCATTGTCCCTGTAAAAGGATTAGCCTCTTTAATTAGATCTATCATCTCCTTTTATGAACGTTTCTCTAAGAGATACAGTGGTAGGAGTGCTGTACCAGCGAAGATAAATTGCCTCCTTTGAGAGAGCGATGTTTCTGCCTTTGAGATGGGCCCTTTGCCGGGGTCCTTGTTTTGTCCCATGAAGCCACCATTCAGGTACGGCGAGGCTGAGGGCGCCTTGTTCAAGCTCAGAAACTGTTTGTGAGGCCGTGGCAGACTTGGACTTTCCAACTGGCACCGAGGAGAAAGGGACGCTTGTTTCCCTGCTATCGGAGAGGGGGAAAAAAATAAAGAAGGGGGCCGGTGCAGGTGGTGCTCCGTCAGTAAAATGCTGTTGGAAGAAAAGCTTGCAGGTGCTGGCTCTGAAAATGGACGGGTGCTTCCTGGGCCCGGGGCGAGCTGAAGAGGACTGCCAAGGCCAGACAGAACCGCTCTGTTGCCTTAAGAGTGCATAAAAAAAGATGTTTCAATGCTGTCGTCGGATCTGGGTGGTTTGCCACGGAGGACAAAAAGTCTCCTGTAAAATTGGATTTAAATAGTCCTATCTCACTTGTGCTCTGGGTGACCAGATTCAATTGTGCCGGTGTCCCCTCTGCAGTATGATATCATAGCTTCAGAGGAAGGCTTTATTTAGAGGTCACATTAGTTTGTCCTGTGGATGTAATCATTTTTTGTGTCACGGACAATGTTTTACTGTGAAGATATGGGCCAGATGGCTCAGCCACTTGCAGTCCAGAGTTAAACAGGCTCTTTATTGTGGGTGAATAAACAGAACCTATTGTCCCCTGCTCGTGAAACTCTAGTGTCCACCGCCGGGTAAAGATGAAGTATGAAATTTTCACGGCTGAGGGAAGAATATGTAAAACAACAAGTAAAAGGGGTGTGGGCTTCCAAAACATATCCTCATTGTCCATCCTGTTTTTTTTTCTCAGTAAATATCCGTGAGGTATTTCCATGCCTTGCCATTGTCCGACGTTGCTAAGCACTTGGGTCCCCCTCGTCCTCTGTCCTCACCCCGGCGAGCATCTTCTGCCACGACTGCCCCCATGGCGGGGCTGTGGGGCTCGGGAGCGTCGCCCTGGATTTTTCTGCCCCTAGCCCCCTGTACTGGTGTAGTGCCTGGGCGGACAGATCATTGCCAAGTCCATTTCCAGTTATTTATTGATTTATACCCCCGAAGACTCCCCCTTGGCCACAGCTCTCCCATGAGCCTGTGGCACACAGGGCACTGGCCAGCAAGAGAGTAGAGAGAAAGATACTTTCCTCTAGATCAAAGAGGTCAATTTCATTTTTTTCCCACATTTTTTTCCACTCCCAGACCCGGCATAGTAATTCAGAGGATTTTTTTCCTAAAGAAAACATACATTTTCTGCTTAAACTCGCCCCACCCATGGTTTCCTCTATGGCAATGTCAGAAGTACTTCTTTCCTCTCTCTAATTGCAACCGAAGCCAACCTTGACTGGCAAGGAGAAAGTCCCTGACAGGTTTGGGTTCAGTCCAGACCTTCTCAGAGAGTCTGTCAGCCGACTGTTTGACAGTATGCAAATGTATGCAAATGGGGGGGACACTGGCCGAACACCTGCAGAAAGTGTCCATCCCCACTCCCGCTATGCTCTACCTCGTCCGCACGTGGGGCTTTGAAATGCTGCTTCGTCTCCCTCTGTCAGTTTATTATGCGTTCGTCAGCAGAACGTGGGGCTGGTGGAAACCGCGCTCTTTGTCCTGCCGGGCGGCAGAGCCCCATGTGGAAGGGCCAGTGCCAGGAATGGTGCGATGGCTTCCGTCCAGCCCTTGTGAATCCTCCTTCCTGTCTTTTAGGACCTTCCCTTCAGCATCCCAACCCTTTTGGGGTTGCCCATGTCAAGGAAGGCCTTCTGTTTTCCTGGGAGTAAAGACATCAAGTCGGCGGAGTCTCAGCCGAACAAAAAGGCTCTTTCTCGCCAGCAGCTGGAGCGCAGGGCAGTGAGGGGCTGTGCATGTGCCGCACGAAAACCTGCGGCCGACTCCAACCGGTGAGGGAGGGAGGGAGGAAGGGAGGGAGAGAGGCACCTTGAATAAAGCAAAGTTGCCAGCTGTATACTGGCTGGCTAAAAGAAAGGCTGTCTGCTGCGGCCATCGGGAGCAGCCGTGGGTCTCCTGTGTGCCCCCATGGAGCAGCCCCTGGAGAGCGGGGGGATCCAGCGGAAGACCTCCCTGTGCATGGCGGACGCTGGGTGTTTTGCTCCCCTAAGTCTATGCAGTGGAAAGCAGAGGGAGGGAGGCATTTTGGAGTCTTTAAATAGAGAAGGGCTGCAAACTCGGGAAAGTTCAGGGCCTTCAGCCTGAATCCAGAACCTGGATCGGAAAATTGCTAGGTTTTGAGAACACACCGGTTAGATCAAAGACATATATCCCATACCAACTTCTAGTCAAAGGGGAGTGTGAGCCCTTCCAAATCCTGTATAGCAGCTTCAGTTTACAGATGGCTAAACATCCGAGGCAATGGTGACCGGGTGATTTTTCCCAGCTGGGCCTGAGGACCGCACGGAGACATGGCCCTCCAGCTCCCAGAGAGCTCGCTGCTGAGACTGGACCATGACCCGAAACAGCTCTGACTGCTGTCGGGGCAGCAGATGCCTTCCTCTGAGCCAAGGTCTCAGTTAAAAGTCGCTAGCCTGATGCCAGTGCTGGGCCTCCCATGTGTATCTGACTCCAACATACGCAATCGCGTGCCTATAAAGTAATAACACACGGGTGCTGACCATGTGCCAAGCTGTGGCTAAACAACACATTGTGCACCATGAGCCTAACTTTACCCAACAGCAATGGTTAAATCAGGTGTTCTGAGGCTGCCTGAAGAGAGCTGTGCCGGAGGAGGTAAGATCTGCACTTCATTCAGTCGCTTGCATTAGGAGGAGCCAAGTCACGCTGGACTTGAAACCCATGCAGTAACACATCAGTGAACATTTTAGAATGTGAAGCAGCATATAGCCACCGCAGCTGGGTGTAGCCGAGCTTTGAGCGTGAGAAGCCCGCCTGCAGACTGCCAAAATATGAGAAACACCCCTCAGGCTTGGGATACCAGTGGTCTTGGAAATGCAGGCAGGCTTCTGCTGAAAGCTAGGTGGACTTCAAGCAGTCAGTAGTTGTTCCTAGGGCTTTTTCTTCAGCTGGGGATGAATAAGAAATGGGCTGTTGTGCAGGGATGGGGATGCACAGTTAGTAGGGTGCCCACCAGAGCTCCCCTGGCACCAGATTTGTCATCTGCCCCCCTGGAACAGGATGCTCAGAGGGACCTGCTCTAATTCTCATTGCACCATATGGAAATCAGTTCACACTTTCCCTGGAGAGAGAAAATAAGTGCTCTTACTTTCTGGCGCTTTTTGTTGGTTTTTTTTCTTACACTTTGTAGCCCAAGGTAGCTGCATTTAGCAGCTTTAGTGTCCTTTCATTGCTGCTGCTTGCAGGGTTGTGGTCACTCAGGCAGCAGTAACTTTGAAAAAATGACCCGTCTACACCCAAACAATAACAGAATCCCCCTTTTTATGTTGGCAACGCCCACCGCTTTCTCTTCACTTCAAGACTCCCCACGTAGACGCAACTGTTTGACCAGCCTTCTTCTGAACAACTTAATTAAGCAAAAGAAAAAGTGTCAGTTTCTGCCAGCCTCACAAAAACAGAGCTGTGGGGGTAAAAAGGGGACGCGGCATCAGCCTGCATTCCTCAGCAGGCTAACGAAGGGAGACCCTCGCTTTGCAGCGCTGCCAGGCATAGCCAGGGTTATCGTGACATACTGCTTCACCCGCCACCCCAGCCGCGACAGGAGCTGGGGTGACCCATGTCCCATGGACGCCGAGGTGCCCCGGGAAGTGCTGGGCGCTTGGCACGGCCGGAGACACATGTGTGTGCCCCTTCCTGTCGGAGTCAGCCCAGGGGAGCAAGCAGTATTCTGAACTGCATGAGAAGGGGAGCCCCTTTTTTCCGCTCAGGGCCAGGCGTGGACTTAGCAGACCAAGTTGCTCACGCTCCCGCCGCAGACAGAGGGTAGATGTGGAGGGTCCCGAATTTCTCTGTGCCAAGAGCCCAGCGGGTGCATGTTGCACACATGGATCTGCAGCTACTGCGAAACCTCCCTTCCCCAAGCAAAAATGCCAGAAGAGGATAGCACTTGTTTGTGTTCCTTCAGAGACCGGATCTGCTCCGTGAGCCTCAGAGCGTCCTCTTCTTACACTGGTGAGGCTGCTCCTTACCCGGCCAGCTGCTCTCTGTCCAAGGAAAGGGATGAGGCTCTTACCACGAGTGCTTCAAGGGCCTGAGCTTTCAATGCTTTTTTTTCTGAAGGGAAAAAGTTGCTCTTAACCAAGCAGGGAACGATGGAGCAGAACTGTCTCCCTGAGTTATGTTCTCCCCTTCTGTCTTTATCTCCATTAAAAGAGCATAAATTCATTTTAGGCTACAGTTCTGCAAAGGTCGGGGGCTGCTCTGACTGCACAACGCGCCTACCGCCTCGGAAATCAATGGGCCGGCTGTTCACCCCGCACAAGCAGAGCGCGCATGTGGGTCTTTGAAGGACCATGGCTTTATCTGGAAGAGAGTTAGGCTTGGGTTGTTTCTTTTCAGACGAACGCTGCATTTTGCTTATGCGTTGCTTTATTCTCTCCCACCCCAGCCACCTCTTTTCTTTAGTCGTGGCTGGCAGGCAGGAGTCCATGTACTTCTGAGCAGTCCTCTAGTGCTCAAACCAGACCGATAATTTTTTGAATAATAAAAATTAACAAAGCAAAATGAGTCTCCAAGCCCTTAAATGCTTTGCTATATTTTCTTGGGCTCTTCCAGTGCTGATATACTCTCTCGTTTAAGAATATAGAAAGCCAACCATCAGAAGTTACACTCCCAAAGCAGTGTGGTCTCTTGTAATGAAGGTGTTTTATCCGCTTTTGAATTCTTGTGATGGGAACAAATTACAGCACATGCTGGGGTGTGCTTTCCTGGGTGGGACTGCAAACGTGAGGGCAAAGCCCCGCTCCAGATGTGAGCCAGCACCAGCACATACCTCAGACGCCGTCCTCAGCTGCCGCGTCTCGAGACCTGCCAAGCTCCCTCACGCTGGCAGATGCACACACACAAACACGTACTCATGTAAATGCACACACAAACCTGTGCATGGAGTAACTGATGGCACTGTGACCTCAGTGCTTGGGACGCGGAGGCAGCCTGCAACCCCTGGCAAATAAAACTGACTTTGGGGTGCAACCGCGTGCTGTTTTCTCCTGATTACAAAGCCAGAAGGTGCAGAGGGAACTGGTTACAGTGTGCACTGGTGCAGACGAGGCTGCTGTCCTGTGGAAAGCAGCAGAGTCCGCTGGTGGTGGCTGTGCCGGCTTTTTGTGGTGTTACGAGCTTAAAGCAAAGGGGTGTTTGCTCACCAGCATGCCGGCGTTGCCTGTGAAATGACAACTGCTCTGATGCTGGACAGCAAAGAAGTGAGAAACCTTTTCTTGCAGCCTCCGACTGTTTCATTCTCTCGACACAACGGTACAGGAGCGGCGGCCTTTATTGTGATTAATATCTGGGAAGCTTCTTAACAAGGCTTAGCTTGATAGGTGGCTCTTGTTGGAGGAAATTTATGGCCTGGTACTTCCTCAGTGAGACTTCCCACGTTGAATTGTTGAACATTACTGACCCTGATGCCCAACACGAGGGGGTGGGGATTTACACAGATGTCTGGTAACTGTGGAAGGTGCAAAAATCCAGAAGAACAACCTGCATTACATCCATTGGAAGCGGCTGGTTAACAGAGGTCAGGGGGAGGCCCGAGCCAGTGTGTGAGCCTCAGTGTTTTGGTGCAGTTTGTTTTTTGATTAGTGCAGTTCATGACCGGGCCATCCCACCTGAATAACAATCAGTGTGATTCACAGCGGGCCAGGAGAGGGCAGGGACGCCCGCCGCGCCGCCCATATGGAGCCCAGCCCTGGGAAGTGCAGAACCTTCCCAAACCCAGATGGTTCGGCTTGACGGCTTTGGCAAGGCACCAGCAATAACCTATGACGATATGAAATCATCAAGACCTCGACCCCCCCCAATCCCCTTTTCCCCTCCTCACCCGC
>Ga0065711_1008586_pt1 | contig 12559 bp, 10 predicted proteins | sample Hoacrofraction12_FD_59098 | JGI IMG/M metagenome (GOLD analysis project Ga0065711, IMG submission 59098) | Hoatzin crop microbial communities from Cojedes, Venezuela - Epithelial fraction 12 v2 (version 2) | ecosystem: Host-associated > Birds > Digestive system > Esophagus > Crop | place...
CCCCGCCCCGCCCGGAAACCCCGCCCAGAGCCGGCTGCCGGAGGGGAGCAGCGCGGCCGGGGGTAGACCCCGCCGGCCAGATACGCGCCCTGGATGCAGCAAGGGGGGTCTGAACACGGCAACAAGGGACCCCCTGCCCCGGGGTGCAGGAAGGGGTACGTTAAAACACTACAAGGGACCCTCTGCCCCTAGGCGCAGCAAGGTGTACCTTAAACACAGCAATAAGGGACCCCCTGACCCGGGGTGCAGCAAGGGGGGGGTCTAAACACGGCAACAAGGGACCCTCTGTCCCTGGGTGCAGCCAGGGGTACCTTAAACACAGCAATAAGGGGCCCTCTACCCCTGGGTGCAGCAAGGGGGGGTCTGAACACGGCAACAAGTGACCCCCCCTACCCCTGGGTGCAGCAAGGGGGGTCTGAACAGAGGTACACGGGACCCCCTGCCCCTGGGTGCAGCAAGGGGTACCTTAAACACAGCAATAAGGGACCCCCTGCCCCTGGGTGCAGCAAGGGGTACGTTAAAACACTACAAGGGACCCCCTGCTCCAGGGTGCAGCAAGGGGTACATTAAACATAGCAACAAGGGACCCTCTGCCCCTGGGTGCAGCAAGGGGGGTCTGAACAGGACTACACGGCACCCCCTGCCCCGGGGTGCAGCAAGGGGTACGTTAAAACACTACAAGGGACCCCCTGCCCCGGGGTGCAGCAAGCGGAACCTTAAACACGGCAACATCGCGGTGCAATACAGGCACCCTCGGGTGCTGCCACGGCCTTGCTTCTGCTGCCACACTTTCACCCCACCCAGCACCGACTTCTGTCAGAACAGCTTGAAAGCGCAGAGGTACCGTCCAAACATGCTAAACAAATTTATTAAATAAGTGCAATAAAAATAACTTACATGTTTAACAGAAGTGACTTTTTCTCTTGAAATGATGGTGGTAAAATCTCTAGGATTTAAATACCTGATCTGCTTATCCAGCACCTGGGAGCCGCAGAACCTACACAAACGCTCTCCTGGGGCAGCGGAGCTCCAAGCGGTTCTCGAGATTCGATGAGTTCCCACAGGCGGGGACGCTGGCTGCTCCCGAGCCGTCTCCGCAGTCCCGATGGATGAAAACAACTTGGCTGGCGTTCAGGTGCAGTGCGGAGAAAGAGATCAGACAGCAAGAGGCCCAGGAGCTAGGGACGACAGTCTGTTCTTCAGTAACGAGGTACCGGCGCTGCTGGTTCAGGTTTTCCAGTTCAACAGCTTGGAGAACTTCTTCCCGTTAGCCAGACCTGCACCTGGGCAATGTTTTTGCTCCAGAACATTTTGCTCAAGACTTCGCAGCACAGGAACAAACCACTGTGTTTTTCACACCAGTGTTTATTTGCCACTGCAGAAAACACAGGTTGGTTGTTAAGTGAAAGGAAGCAGCCCAGTGAAATCATCCCCTAAAAATGGCAGGTGGTACCACTGTGCTCAAAGATGGGCCTTTCACAGCCTAAAAATTTTCCATTTTCTCACTTCTGTTTCCAATTTGTACCACTGAGTAGTTATTATTATTTTACACCTCACTTCAGAAGTGCACTTTTTAGTCTAAAGATACTCAGCAAGCTCACTGAAGCCTATGCACTCCAAAATACTTAATCAATTTCTTTAAAGCGTTGCTACAAAGCTATTTGAGATTTGAAAAAAGTTTCCAAAGCCCCAAGACACAACGTGGTGGCCCAAGCCTACGGGTTTTTCTTGTAGAAGCTGCCTGACAGGCTCTGCAATGCACACACCCGATTCCTGCTCCTCAGGCAGGCAAGGTGGGGGGACAGGGGAGCGAAGGGGCAGGAGTCTCCCCCGGGACAGCTTCTGGCAGGGAAAAAGCCGGGGGGACGGGCCCCTCGGGCAGCACTGCTGTGCTCTGCGGCGGAGCGAAGAGGAAGGCAGCCGCTGCGCTCGCTGGGGAGACGGGCACTCAGCACAGCGCAGCAGGGACGCGTCCATCAGAGACAAGGGCCACCCCAGGGAGAAAGGGCCTCGGAGACGGGCGGCCAAAGCGGCTCACAGAGCTCCAGCGTCACTGCGACTCCGACCGGCCAGCACCGGGAAACGGGACCCTCGCTCTCAGCAATAGGGGCTGGGGGGTCTCGGGTTTGTTTTGGTGGTTTTGTTTGGTTGTTTATTTTTAAATCAAGTGCTTATTCTCATTTTTTAAAGACATGTTTAAAAAGGTTGTCCCATAATGTTATACAACAGAAAGCACACATCCTGCTACATGCAGGATTTCACTGATTATTTTAATTACGCTTTGCTTGGCTGAGTTTAAAAGCCATGGTTGAGGAGCAACGGAGAGCTGTATTTACCAATTCCATATACATACTATGTTTGCCAATCCAAAATAAATGGAGGACCTTTGCAAACAGGTTTTTTTCATTAAACTTGCACAATGGAAAGCTCAGAATTTTAATTTGAAAAGGAAAAGGTGCTCTGGGCAACAGCTCATGAGCCTGCAGTCCACCGCACGTGCCAGTCTGAGCAAAATCAATGGTTATTTTGCTTGCATAAGGAAGCAGGTTCTCAAATGGCAACCTGTGTCACTGAAGTAGAAATAAGAATACATTACATATGTATATTCCTAACATATGCATATTTTCTGATTCATATATTTGGAAGAGTTAAAGAGAGAATTTATATAAAGCCTTTCAAAATACAAGTGCACCAATCTACCTGTAAAATTCATAAGCTTGTAGATAGGCTGCACGCAAGCTATAAAAACTGTGCCTTACAAAATCAGTGCTGTGTATAAAAAACAATACCACAAATTCACTCCGTGGCAGCAAAATAACCAACCCCCAAAACGTGTATTACCGTGATCACTCCTCCTTGTACCTGCGTGTCCACTGACATGGGACCAGTTCATTCTGTCCTGAAAGCAATGGCCCAAGCCTTACAAGTCGGAACCTTAGGATTGTTGCTTTCAGTACAAAGCTTCATACATTGTGTCTTCGCAGAATTTGCTCTCTTTGAAGCTATTCAGTGGTCACATGCCGTAGTCTATGGATGTTCATTTCAACCAGTATCTGACTAGAGAAATTCAGTTTAGAGCTGGAACTGGAAGCGAGCTGAAAGTACACTAAAGCAGGAAAAAAGGTCTACATTTATTAATACAAGCTTTTCAGGGCTCCACTAAGATTTTTTTTCTTTCTTTTAAGGGGCCATTTCTTGGGGATCTATTTCAGAATTAACTGTGAGATTTTAAAGCATAACTTTAATTACAGTAGCTCCATCAATACACACTCTTATTAGGTACCGAATGGGACTCTTGTGGTTTAGCTTAACCCTCTCGTCAAGGGGACTAATCAGGCACTTAGTGCACAGCCAGAGAGGCAGCAGGGAATGGCGTGTCATATGGCAACATCCCACCAGCCCTGCAGCTTTTTCATTTGGTGCTAATATACCCATATCTTCAACGGTGTTTCCTCAATTCTGATTATGATGAATTAGCTGTAAATGCACTGAGGTAATGCAGAACTATGCAGAGGCAGCCCATCTCCTCGCCAACCAGTACACACAGTCTAACTCGCAACCTATTTGTCTATCACAAGTTTCTGATGGCAAGACAAACAAAAATTATTGACCCTACCACTTTCAGCACGTTATAAATTCAATTTTAGCAGGAAACTATTAGCAGTATATTCTGCAATTACCACACTAAAGCGATTAGGTGGTCATCAGCTAACACACGTATTGCTTCCCAAGCTTCCAGAACATGTAATTGCAAACAAGTGTCACACTCAGATCAAAAGAACAAACGCGTTTCAGCTCCGTCCTGACAATCTAGTACAATTTCTGCTCAGTAAGTTTCTTGCTGTTCCCCAAAAGAAAGCCAAAAGGCAAATGACTGTGGCTTCCGGATCTCGAGGAAATTCCTTACTGGATCTCAAAACCAGTCAGAACCACAGCACCCGAGTAATCCACTAACGAGGGCACAGCCTCTGTGCTGGCTGTGCCAGTAGCTACACAGCGTGGCCACGTTAACGCCATACTCACTGGGGAGTGTTTTTAGCATGAGGAACCAGCCAGAGACCAATGCATGGCCCTCCTCGTGCCACAGAGGGAATGTGGCAGCCCAGAGCTGCCCCAGAACATTTGCATGTTTCTAACATGAGCACTTCTAGGAGAAAACCACAGTGCTGCACAGACAGCTAACACAGAAGTTCCGTACCGCGGTTACCAGACTAGGCAAGTACTGCTCAAGGCTGATAAACAGCCCCGTGTAAGCAAAGAAAAAAGATGATACAAGGTGCCCACAAGTTTTAAATAACTGTTAACAACTATATGAAGACAAAGATAAAAATACTTGTCCTGTCATCGCTTTGAGTATGTTTTGCCAGTGCTTTTATTTGGGCCCCCTCTTGGGGTTGGGATCTTGCTTCCTACAGAGGGAGGTTGAGGTTTTGCTCCTGAAGGACCTGGTTTCCTTAAATACTGGCCAACTATTTTGCCTGTGAAGAGAAAATACAGATAGTTATTGCAAGCACATCTAGTCCCAGCCCTGGATTTTATCTCCCATTTTGATTCTCAAGACATATTAAGTTTAAATGACTGATACTAGCAACTAAAAGTTGGCAGGCATCCAGTCCGAGGTGCATCTCATACCAGGAGCAGTAGGACTAAATGGTCAGGGTTCCCTTCCTATCTCTAGGAAACTGCTGTGGAGTTTTAGCTTCACCCAGGCAGGATTTAAAGTTCCTTCTGACTATGCTTCCAAAACTCTAAGCAGCAGCAAACTAACTAGCATTCTCACAAGCAAGTGGAAATAGCAAGGCTGAAGACAGACAGACATGATTGTAGGTCCAGTTCAAGACTGGAAACTGTGGAGTTTAACCACATTCACTTCTGACAGCTGAAAGAGACAACTCAGCAGTTCTTTCCAGGAACTTTGAGTCGCTGTGAAATGCAGGTATGAGCACAGCAAATGCCAGCCAGAGGAGGTTAACTCTAGCAACAACCTGAGCATGCAGCAGACTAAATAACCCTGAAAAAACTCTGAAGGAGGAAAGGTTTTGGATGTTACGAGCCAAAAGAGTTTCGGTGCTGCAGGCAGTGAAAATAGCTTGTTTGTTTAACTCCTGTGTTCAGGAAATAAAAGGATTTTACATGTGCTTCATAAATAAAGACAACTGTTAAAGGAACACCTGACATCAGCATCAATTTCTCTTTGCTGGTGTAGAAGCTACACAATCATAAATTCTGCCTAGCTCCTGGGTCTGAGCTGAAAAGGAAAAGCAGTACACAGCACTAACTATTCATTTCATCTTGTAATTACGATGAGATTAGCATCCTCTGATTGGGCATTAGAAGCTAAATCAGGCTCCTGGTTCTCCGTGTCAGCGTTCAGGAGCTTTCCAGACTGTTACCTGTTCAGTATCACTGCTGATTGTTCTACTCACGGTCACACTATTTCGCAGAAACAAGACTGAACTGATCAAATTATCAAATATGCCAGTTCCCCCAGCTGACTGAGCTACTGCCCTCATTCTGAAATTATTGTCCTTGAATGTTTTGAGAATTTGCTCCCTAAGTATGTTGCAGTCTATACCAGCACAAGGAATATCAGTTAGGTTACACAAATGCCACAGGCTTGTTCAACAAGCAATCAAGAGCCAGCTTGCTTTCAAGAATGAAATACTTTTCTTAAGTAAAGGCAACATAGCAAAAACCATAATCACCATTATCATAAAATAGTATCTTACCAGGCTGCACCAGAACAGTTTTATTTATTGTGGGTAACCTCCGTTGATTCATTTTACAGCCGTCGTTGCCCATTAGGTGAGACTTCCAGGCCTAAAGTCAATTAAAAAGAAGTGATATTACAAAACCAGCAGAATTCGCCAATCTTTTACCTGGGCACTACGTAGGCATATATACTTTTTAAAACACAGGGAAAATTGGAGTTGTATACAGACTTTATGGCAATAGCATTTTAATCTGCTCACTCACAAAAGCATGAATACCTTATGACTTAAAAAGGGGAACAGAAATTGATATATCCATTTTAAAAATATAATTTAAAAGGTACATAACAATAAAAATTGCAGCCAGATGCTAGAAACTAAAAATGAGTGATATTTGTTTGTTTTTTAAATTTTCTTAATTAACAACTGAGTTGAAATCAGGAAAAAAATGTACAAACAACATGGAAAATATTTTTGTCAATATCTATTTTAAACTAAAAAAGCATGGGCATAACTACAGGGTTATGCTAATAGTGAAAGCATTCAGCAATGCGAAGGAGTAGGAGCTGCTATTACAAGAAAACATGACAGCCTCTTCAAACTAGAGACTGTGAAGTCTCTTATTTACAAGAACAATTTGAGCAGAAGCAACAACAAAAAAATAAATCCCCAAATCCAAACACCACATACATTTCTCAACAAGCATCTCAGACCTGGTTACAACATTTTCTGAACTCCTCATGCTGCACAAAGTAAAAAGGATTTGGAAAAAAGTTGTTTGTGAGAACAGAAGCACCACTCGACTGCCACGTCCCATTGAAAGGAAGAAAGTGCCATAGATTACATATCAGCCGTCGGCATTTAACTGGATCCAACACTCAGCACAGAGTTGTTGGCTGCCTCCTGGACAGACTTTCTCCAGAAAATTCAATCATACACAGAACTACTTAAATATAATCATAATGTAGCATCAGTTGATTCATATAAAAGACTGAGACAGATATGTTAAGTATTTTTCTGAACAAATCACTTCTTATATAATACCACTATACATTTTCAATCACTAAAGCATTTTGGAGCTGGCACGTCAGAGATTTCACAGCATTAGGCAGTCAGAGGGAACACTGTGTAGAAACTAGAGAGACGCCATCTCAGGTCTCTTGACAATTATAGCAGTTCTTGCTTACTTCATGTCAAATTTTTCTTATACCCAAATCAACATCTCCGTCCCTGATGCCCTGTTGGATATGCTCAGTCCCGCTGCAGCATTTTAAGCTGCATAATATCACTCTGAACCCTAAGGCTGACAAGTGAACTCACAGAATCTGGTAGTAGTTGGGAATCTGGAAAGCTCTACAGCATGTATCTGCCTACGCTGGAGGAGAACGACCAATACCGAATAGCCTGTCGCCCTGTGGTTCTTATATACACCTTTAAGGGTAGAAGACCCAGGTTCAGATATGGTGCCCACAGCGTGAGATAGCCATTAGAGACCCCAGCAATAATCCAGGCCAGTTCTTCAGTCGCTGGGTATAAGCCAGTGTTAGGAGAGGACACGAATTCAGTCCCAGCGACGTAACATCAAACCAATCTGGAAGGCAACCTTACCTCCTCTCCCGGGGAAAAGTTGCCATGGCACAATGGGCAATGGTTTGCCACGTTTTCTGGTTTGGCAGCTGAAATTATTAGAAAAATAATGTAACAATTGCAAAGACAAGCTAATTTCAAAATACAAGAGGAAAACTTGCAAAACAAAGAACGTAGAACTACCCCATGGCTAAACCAGCTCCTCCCTATTATCATTAACTGCTCTCAAAGAAGTCTTGTATTTAATCACCTACATCAGAACACGATCAAAAGGAACGACAGGGCTTAATCCACACGGATGTGGTAGAGGCTTTCTGTTCTCCTCACTCATCCTCCCCACATACGTTCACAGAAGCAACGCACTTCAAGCGCTGGGAAACTCAGGCATTTATTCCAGAAGTGTTCCCTCCTGAGGATTTACTGAGATTTCTAAACTCAGAGCGCAGCACCTAAACAGAAGCGGTCTGACTTGCCAAAGATTCACAGTATTTGAAAGTCTGACTGACTTGACCTTGAAGTTCAACCTTCCTGTTGAAACTACTCACAATTGCAAGTCTTGCTCTTAGTATGTTTGGGCAACTCATCTTTTGGAAGGGCCTCACTGCAGCGTTGACATTTCCCAAAGCTGTCCTTTTTATCACAGTCAGTCAACAAGTGCTCTGTCAGGCTTGCTATTTCCACCACCTGCAACACAGCAAGAGGCGCCCAAGAAGATTTGTACCATGTAGTGCAGTACATAAGGACAGTGATAAATAGTGAGTAGATAAGGGTAGCATCTAAAAAACTACTTCTGTGATTTTTGGAAGTTAAATCTAACTTTCCAAAATGACAAAGAGAAAATGAAATTTCAGTCCAGTTATTAATACAATTTATAATGCTGCTCTTTGTGAAAAGCACTACCCAAGGTCACACAGTTGTGTTCAGAATTCTTAGCGTTAAATACCTTACAGCACCTTAAAACCAGAATAACAACAGTTAATGTCTTGTAGCAGCTCTAGGAAGTTTATGCCTAACCTGTTTGCAGTGCTCACATCTGGTTAACATAGGGCAGTGTTTCCAGTAATGGAGATCCAGCCCTTCCTCTGTGAAGGATTCGTCCCTTTCACCACAAAAAATACATAATCTAGGAAAAAAATACAAACATCAGTAACATCACAGAGTGAAATGGATGAACCCTGTTTCTTCTGTTAGAGACTATTCTGAAAAATAGCTGGCATCTTGGTACGCCTTGTTTTCCTTATACAGCGCTGACCTTAGGATAGGCCATGAACAGATACTACTCTGTAATTGATGGTAAATAGAGCTACGAAGCATTTGTTCACGTAGAAAGACATCATTCCACAAAAGCACTGAGAACAGCTCACTGGCTTTCATGGCTCCAGAATTTTCAAATGCTTTCTCTTATGCCCTTATCCTCCAATACACACAAAAGCTATAATATCTCTTTGCCTCATTTTATACTGGCAGTTGAACGTTAAACTGTGGCAATTTCTTATCCCACAAGCAACTGCTCAGAAAACCACTTCAAGGTCACACTATCCAACACCTTAAAATACAGTATCTAGGATTGCCTGGTGATAATTCCAAATCTGTTAGAAGATATTTTCTTTTTCTTTGTTTAAATGCTGAAGGTATTAGCTCTAATCTACTGGAAAGACGTTATTAATATTATTAGCTTGCAAGTTATACTAAGTGCTTATGGTGATTAGAAGCTGCTCATCTAACTTACTTATCCAAGTAATTTGCAACAGAAGAATGATGATCTGGAATCTCTGCTGCTGCAGGCTGTGGGCTTTTGTTTACCTCGCAACCTGTAAAAAGAGACCCATTAAAACCAGGATCACATTTTAATTAATTTTTGTGTATGCCTAGAAAAAATGTTTCTCTGGACCTTCACAGCAACAAAGCCTAACAGAAGCACCCCATGGCCATATTGGTAAACAGGCCCTGAAAGACAACATACCTGTAAGCAGCTGGAAACTATTGCTTTAGCGATCTACAACAGTAAAATGTTTTAGTGGTTGTTTTTACATGTACTAGATGCTCTGCCTCAGGCTGGGGAGAAATCTAAAGTGGTTTCAAGCCAAGACATACTCATTTATTATTAGAAATTAGCCGGTTATCTGACGGTAAATTTTCTTTTGTGAACATAATGGTTACCTCCGTGGCAGACTGACAATCAGCCAGTCTGAAGCACTCTGGCATGTCTTTAACTGAGATAGTTCAATAATCCATTAAGCATTTATAGTGTTTCAAAGACATCTTGAAATACCTCTACAGTTCTTAATATTATTTGAAATTACCTACCTTGATACTTTGGCTTCTGAAAATCAGATTCTTGCTCCTATTGAATAAAGAAATTTAAGTCAGAAAATTCCTTGATGACAGTGATGCTTACCAGGGAGAAAGAGAACTGATTATATCCTGGGTTTCCTCTAGAATTAAAAGCTTACAAGCAGAGCCAACGCGTTACAAAGTTCTCGCCTCTGGTCCTACAGCAAATCTCTCGGGTACTGAGGCAGCAGTCTTCCGAGGAGGAAAGCAGTCCTACTTCCCAGCACTGGGGCAGCTGTCTGCCTGTCTAAGGTTCAGCTTTGAAACCTAATGGAAACGCAGCACAGCATGCTTCTGGAGGGCCTTGACGTGCTCAGTACAATTCCTGTTCTCATTAGCTGACACAGGAACACTCTCAAATATACCATACAACAGACAAAGCCGTTATAAAAAAGAATCAAATTTTATACTATGTTAGGAAAAACAGCCCCCTAAATTTTAGAGCTGGACTGCTGACGATGGAAGTCAGTTAGTGTATGTCATGGAGTCCCTCTTTCCTTTTTTTCAGTTTATAATGAGACGATTAATCAAAGCCTGTGATACCTGAGGAAAAAATGATTTAAAAAACAAAAATCAAACCAAAACCACCCTAACCTTTCCAGCCTGAACTTCTGCTTGTATCTCCTTTAGAGCTGCCAGCTGACCTTGCAGAACTTTTATTTCTTCCTTCTTCTGTTTCTCTGCTTCTTCTGTTGCTGCCTTTCTCTGTGCCTGTCAAGAAACACTATTTCAATTGGAAAAGTTTTTGAACTATCTGTCATATAGAAGAGATTGCAAAACACATCAGTACAGAACAAATGGTCAATGCAGTACAAGAAATATCCTGCTCGGTTAAATGATTGGGCTGTCAGAGCGACACCTCCCTCCCCCCAGCTTCCTCTGTACTAACCTGAAAGAAACACATAGCATTTCCCCTGTGCTTACTGCTTCCAAGCCTAGCCAGTATAAAACAGCGTATGTGTATTTTCCAAAATGATTGTGTATTATTTCAGAAGTACCATCTCTGTATTCTTTGTAGGCTTTATTCGTAAGAGTGAGAATATGCAATAAACTGAACACCAGCTTTTTGCACTAGGCAATGTTAACAATACACCTCAAGATACTCTGCCACATGTGTCATTCAATGTCTAATATAGCTATGAAATCAGTATCAGCTATGTATGTTCTACAATCTTGTTACGTACCCTAATTTCAGACTCAGAAAGTGTACCGTCTATTTTAGTAAATCCATCAAAGAGCGTCTTATAGAGCACAGTCTTGCGAATGCTTGCATCATCTGAAGGCAGATACTCCAGTACAGCAGCTTTGTGCTTCCTGTACATATCAAAGATAATCCGCAGTGCTGCATCACGAACTTCACAAACTCTGTGTTCCAAAGCTCCTGTTGCAAACTGAAAATAGTAATAATAAAAAAAAATTATGTCTTTCTACTCCCGCATGTTCTTTAAAGACTTGTTTATTAGTCTAAGACAATTATTTCACCACAGTGGGAGAAATCTTCACACAGACAGGTTTTTGCAAACACTTTTTGACCCAGTGATTCTTTTTTCCCATACTGGCACCTTGCTTCTTCACAAGGTTGTGTGTTGTCACCTCCAAGAGGCTCAAATTCTCTTCAGTAATTCACCAAGCACTCCAAAACTGACAGACAAGCCCTAATAAAACAACAAGAGAAAAAACTTCATGTGCTGTGAACTCAGACTCCTACCTTCATGACATTGCTGGTGGTAAACCCAGAGTTTTCAGTTCCCACGTCTTTCAGGAGGCATTCCACTAATTCCACTTGACTCATCGCCAGATGCGTTGGGCAGTTCGGTTTCAAGGGTTGAACCAAATGAACAGGAACAATCTGAAGAGGTTTAACTTCACTACTCAGTGCCATTTCCTACAAACATACAGAGAGTCAGTGTGCACACAGGAATGCTAAATGAGGAAAATTAACTGTCTTTGCAAAGTAGAGTTATTCTAAGTTCCTTACAACAAGTTAAGTAAAATGAAGTAAACCCTCCAGAAGAAGCAGCTGCTTATTTGTTACTTTAGAAGCCACAAGTTACTCGCAAAGGTTTTAAGCAGACGATTACACTGGTGTTTGGTCTTGCGTTTGGCATCAGAGGAAGCTACTGAGAAACTGAGAAAATTTTAGATATGCTCAGAGGGGCAAGAGTTATAGAACTGGGTTGTAAGAATTATTTCAAGAACTCCATCTTACACTGAACTGTCTGAAAAGGAGGTAGATAAGAAGTGTCACAAAGCACGCAGAGCCTTTACTTTGCATCAGGATGGATTTCAAGAGTGCTTCAGAAGACATATATCATCTTATAATTCCTCATTTTATTTCACAAAGAATCTTAAGAGCTAAATTCTGCTGTTATTCAAAGCTCAGTGTTTCTTTCTTTGCGGGTAGCAGAATGTTTAATAAGCCAAGGCACCCCCCGTCCCAGCTGCTGTCAGCCACGGGCAGTAAGCAGCCGACGGTGTGCTGCAGCCCCTCTTGCTGAGGGCCAGGCGCAGTTGGCACTGGGCTGGCTGCTCTGGTTCGGACACAGCTGCAGCTAGAAACACACTGCCCCTTCCCTGCAGAACTGCTTCTCCAGGCAGCGTCTCACCTACCAGCAGCCACACAAAATAAACACGTTTTCCTTCTGTCCAGGCCATGTGCTGTCTATGAAAATACATTTGTAGCCATGTTCTCAGTTCCTTTCTCATTCAGTTACAAAATCTGCTATAACCAAGCCAGGCAGCAGTAAGAAAGTAACCTGTCAACTCTGGGGCTCCAGTGATGCACCAGGCCACTTCCTGGGCTACAAGGATGGTGAGGGGACTGGAGCATCTCCCCTACGAGGAGAGGTTGAGGGAACTGGGCTTGTTCAGCCTGAAGAAGAGAAGGCTGCGAGGGGACCTTATAAATGCCTACAAATATCTGAAGG
>Ga0065711_1008587_pt1 | contig 12559 bp, 4 predicted proteins | sample Hoacrofraction12_FD_59098 | JGI IMG/M metagenome (GOLD analysis project Ga0065711, IMG submission 59098) | Hoatzin crop microbial communities from Cojedes, Venezuela - Epithelial fraction 12 v2 (version 2) | ecosystem: Host-associated > Birds > Digestive system > Esophagus > Crop | place...
GCAGCCTACTGTAGGTGACCCTGCTTCGGCAGGGGGGTTGGACTAGATGACCCACAGAGGTCCCTTCCAACCCCTACTATTCTGTGATTCTGTGATTCTGTAGTGAGGCGCGTGTTGGTCTCTTCTCTCAAGTAACTAGCAATAGGATGAGAGGCAATGGCCTCAAGTTGTGTCAGGGGAGGTTTAGATTGGATATTAGGAAAAATTTCTTGGTCAGGCATTGGAACAGGCTGCCCAGGGAGGTGGTGGAGTCCTCATCCCTGGAGGTGTTTAAAAAACATGTAGCTGTGGCACTTCAGGACATGGTTTAGAAGGCATGGTGGTGTTGTGTGGATAGTTGGACTTGATGATCTTAGAGGTCATTTCCAACCTGTGATTCTGTGGTCTAGACCAACCCCCCTGCAGTGAGCAGGGACATCTTCAACTAGACCAGGCTGCTTAAAGCCCCATCCCGCCTGACCTTAAATGTTTCCAGAGTTGGGGCATTTACCACTTCTCTGGGCAACCTGATCTAGTTGAAGGTGTCCTTGCTAATTGCAGAGGAGTTGGACTAGATAACCTGTTCCAGTGTTTCACCACCCTCATTGTAAAGAATTTCTTCCTTATACCCTGTCTAAATCTACTCTCTTTTAGTTTAAAACCGTTACCCCTTGTCCTGTCGCAACGGGCCCTGCTAAAAAGTTTGTCCCTATCTTTCTTACAAGCCCCCTCTAAGTACTGGAAGGCAGCGGTAAGGTCCCCCCAGAGCCTTCTCTTCTCCAGGCTTAACAGCCCCAACTCTCTCAGCCTTTCCTCACAGGAGAGCTGTTTCATCCCTCTGATCATTTTTGTGGCCTCCTCTGAACCCGCTCCAACAGCTCCATGTCTTTCCAGTGCTGAGGGCTCCAGAGCTGGACGCAGGACTCCAGGTGGGGTCTCACCAGAGCAGAGCAGAAAGGCAGAATCCCCTCCCTTGACCTGCTGGCCACGCTGCTTTTAGTGCAGCCCAGGATACTGTTGGCTTTCTGAGCTGTGAGTGCATATTGTTGTCTCATGTCCAGCTTTTCATCCACCAGCATGCCCAAGTCCTTGGCAGGGCTGCTCTCAACCCCTTCATCCCCCAGCCTGTTTTGATACCACGAGTTGCCCCGACCCACGTGTAGGACCTTGCACTTGGTCTTGTTGAACCTCATGAGGTTCACACAGGCCCACTTCTTGAGCTTGTCCAGGTCCCTTTGGATGGCATCCCTTCCTTCTGCCACGTGAAGCCTTAATCTGTATAAAGCTGTGGCCTTTGTCCATGGAACTTGGTGTGCACTGACAGGGGGTCTAAAATTCCCACCAAATTCATGACAGAAAAACCCCAATGACTGCTAAATACACAGAAACTGCCCATGACTGAGGAAGTCCCTGAGCAATTGTTGGAAGCTAAAAAAGTATGAAGGAAGTTTTATCAATTAATGCTTGCGCTGTTCCTACATGTCTCCTGAGTTATCCATTATTGGCTGCTGCCTAAGCCCCAATACTGATGTATCGTATGGTTGGTCTCATCCATCACAGTTGGTTTTGTGTTAACTGTGGTGGCTGTTGGATGGGGGCGGGGATAGTTGGCTGATTTTGACGAATTGGCTTGAAAAATGTTGTCCATATACTCGTACCAATGAAAGCTGCAGTAAGAATGCAGGCACCTTCATTCTCAACCAGAATTTGTTTTGGTGTTATTATTACCGGGTTATTCATATAGTTTGTGGAAGGCAGGTCTTGTTGCTTAAGGTATATCAGCATAGCGGAGATAACAGAGGTTTCTAGAAAAGCCCTTACAATAGAAGAAAACTCAACAACTAAGGAAATGTGTTTATTAGGTTAGATTAATTGTGTGCTGCTGAGCTTCTGTGGTATTGTTATTGGTGGCATATTAGGAAGCTTGGAGCTTTGGGTAGGCATTTTTTAAAATTACTATTTCAAGTTAAATACAGAAGATAAAAATAGATTGCAACAGGTATGTGACTTGGAAAAACAGTAGATAATTTTTACCTAAATTAAAAATCAAATTACATGGTATATAGAACACATGTATAAATAAGGTTGTCAATCACTATTGTACAGACCACATTCTGTATAGAGGTTATTGTACCCATTTTATCATATATTCTTGTCTGTCATAAGAATTTGACAAATAGCAATTTCCACAGCCAGCTAATTAAAGAGGAACATTGAGGATCATTAGCAAAACTTAAACTGAAGTTTCGTTCAGGAGAAGGGTGACTTAGAGAGTCAGATAAAGTCAAAGATCCTTTTCTTGATGTGTAGGGGTTGTCACAAGCCCACCGATGAAGGCAGGGGTGCTTGATTAGGGACTTCCTAATACTTCCTGGGAGCTGCATCAGAGATGTGTATGATTGTAACAAAGATCCCTAATCTGATGCAATTAGTTCTTTACACTCAGCTCCAATGCAAATTCAAGGACATGATTTCAGCCATAGTCTGGGAACAGATCAAAGGTACTAAGTAAAGTAACAGCAGAACCTTACATTATGATCCTTGGCATGTGTTTCATGTCTGATCACAGCTCTGAAAGCAGTCAGGCTGATCAGTGATTGAATGATGATCCAAACAGGCAACTGAAACAAAGACCTGTAGCTTAGGGCTTTGTTGGCTCATCTGGAACCTGCATACCACTGCCTCCAGCTGTGACTTGCGCATTTGTGAAGTGCCTCAGGGGCTGTGTGAGGCTCAGCCAGTAGGTGCTTCTCAGCACGGTGTGATTTAGCAGATGAAAGGTGTGCCGAATACAGTTTTATTGTAACAATTTCTCACAGTGATCATCTTTCCCGTATTGTTCAGTTATGTGTTTCACAGTAGCAAGTATCTCCAGTTTTTGTTTATCCTCGTTCCTTGGAGACAGTCTGTCCATGCACAGATTTTTTCACTGAACTAGAGGAAGATAACATCCAATGTTGACCACTATAAATTCTTAGGCATAAACAGAGTTTATTTCATGGCTCTGCAGGCTCACAGGTATGAGGTTTGAGAAGACTTCTCAGTATTTTTACCTTGGTTACATTTGGTAAAAATGGCAATACCAAAGTCTTGTGTAGGCTTTCCAGAACTGTACATTTTAGCACTGTAGTGGAAAGTATAAAAGACATGTTCTTCCATATCATAGGTAGAAAAAAATGTTACTGCTGCAAGATGAAAGAATGATCAACTGAATATCCTTTCAGCTGGGAATGATCAAACTTTTGTCAAAGTTTCCATCAAACACTTGTTTCTGTGATATGAAAGAGATCATCAGAATGGTCTTAGAGAAATGTGTTCCATTTGTGTTAAAATGGGGATAAACAAAGTTTCTGGGGACCATTTTTTTTAACTTGTTATTTGAATTGACAAAAAACCCCAGACTTGTAAAGATCCTCTCAGTAACTGAAGAGATATGATGTCGTAATTTGTACTCAAAAAGCAAGATGTGAACCAAAGTTGTGAGCAGCAGGAGTATCACACCGACCATGGTGGGTTAGCCCTGGCCAGCAGCTGCATCCCACCCAGCCGCTCGCTCGCTGCTTCCCCGGGCAGGATGGGAGAGAATCGGGAAGGTAACAGTGAGAAAACTCCAGGGTGGAGATGAAGGCAGTTTGACAGGCAAAGCAAAAGCTGAGCATGCAAACAAAGGAAAACAAGGAATTCATTCCCTGCCTCCCATCAACAGACAGGTGTTCAACCATCTCCAGGAAAGCAGAGCTTCATTACCTGTAACCGTTATTTGGGAAAACACACGCCATAAGTCCAAATGCCCCCTTTCCCTTCCAACCCCCAGCTTTTATTGCTGAGCATGATATCATATGGCACGGAATATCCCTTTGGTCAGCTGGGGTCAGCTGTCCTGGCTGTGTCCCCTCCCGACTTCTTGTGCACCCCCAGCCGACACACTGGTGGGGCGACGTGAGAAATACAAAAAGCCTTCACACTGTGCAAGCACTGCTCAGCAATAACTAAACCATCCCTGTGTTATCAACACTGTTTTCAGCACAAATCCAAAACACTGCACCATGCGAGCTGCTCTGAAAAAAATTTGAATCTACCCTAGCCAAAACCAGTACACTGATATTCATATTTCAGCCTGACTAACAGTTGAAACCAAACTTCTGATGCTGGTAAATAGTTGTGAATAGGAAGAAGACAGTCATAAAATAGGAACTCTTAGGATTTTCCTGTCCTAGGCAAACCAAAGTTGGTTCAGTCTTGCAGCCCACTGACATTAAATAATTTTAAATCTAGGTACTGTTGCCTGGGGCAACAGCCTGTATGTTAGAGCTGGTCTGTGATCAAGGGTCACACAACTAGCAATAAGTCTTCGCGTACTGAAGTCAGTTATTTGAATATCACAGAAAAGAATGGAATAAAGTGTCTTGAAACATACAGGAGAAGAACACATTTATATATATATATGTAGAGATAGATTGCTTTTAGCAATTTGAATTGCAGTTTTCTGACTAGATATTGATAATTGGCCAGTTAGCATTCTGAATATATGTTTTTGTTAAGTGCTTCATTAAATGAGTAGGTTACTGGTCAGATCCTCTCAAATAATTTTGTAGTAATGAAATTTAGCACTTAGCTTATGTATTTGGGCAATGTTTCTTCTTATTTCTTCTGTGGAGAGAACAGAGTTCTGACCTATTTTCTCTTGAATTTTTGGCCTTCTGGACCAGCTTGTATAAAAAAAATATCTCCAATCAAAATTACACATTCAGGAGATTTCTTTGGAAAAGCCTCTTGTACTCATCCTAAAACAGGTCTCTGGATTATTGCATGATATTATTTAAGAAAGAGTTATTCCTTACAAGAAGTATGCAGGATAACATCAACCTTGGTTAGGCAACCAAGTGCAAAACCATGATCAGGCTGCTGTATGAGACAAGTGACTTGTCAGAGGGACGTGGTGTTTTTCTTTTCCCCAGGCTTCCCAGTTTATCCAGGGAAACAAAATGCCAACCTCCTGCCTATGTTCTGAGCTCCCAAGAAGTGCAGTTAACAGATCTTCACTGTACTAAGAAGGGAGGGGAAGGGAAAGTTTAGTTTAAAAAAAGAAAACAAGCTTTCTCATGTTCCACAGTAAGATATACTGTTTTTTTTAGCAATACAGCAGGTTGTATGTTCAATATGTCAACTGTAAGTATTACCAGTATGCTAATAAATGAAACTACTGTATGGAACACTTATAATAAACTGTAACATGTTGTCAGAAAATCTACCTGCATTTTGATGCGTATTTCTCTGTTAAGAATCTACAAATTTGAAATAGCTTTTGTATATTTTTTTTCATCAAGCTCTGATACAGAGCGTTGCTGTGGCCCTGATACGTGGCTACCCATTTAAACACAGTTGTGAAGCCTGTCATTACCTCTCCTGAACACGCTGTTTCCAAAAGTTGCCATGCCATGCCGCGATTCATGCTGCAGTGTCAGTCAGATCTGTTGTACATTTTAAAGTAGTAATTGTGTTGTAATGACTTCTTTCTCTGCTGTTTCCACTTAGTTTTTGATAGATTTACTAAGCTATTTTAAAAATTGAATAAGGAACCTTTAATAAATGATTCCATTTTATTTATACGTGTTTGTATGTATGGAATTTATAAAGAATGCAGTTTTTTGGAGCAGGATGTCTAATTAGTTGATAAACATTAATTTTTCAGTGTAGCTTAGTACAGAAAATGATCATGAATTCACTTGGGGCATTACTTTGTACTTCATCACCTCCTAATCATATTAATAAGAGCTCACATCAGGAAATGCATTATTATTTCAAGCAAGTGATGGAGTATTGTTATTCTGATGTGACAGTCAATTAAGCATTAATGATAGAACTTAAGTTCTGCTGCTCTTTATGCCCTTCTGCCTGAACCCAATGATTGACGTATTTAATGTAATCTTATACTGTGGCATGGTTGACCACTGGGAATATTTTTAGCCTCAGCCATCCAATTAAGTCTAAGGGAGCTAGGATCAAAATCCACCATGCTCCTTGTTTGGAATTAACTAAACTACAGCACTATTAGGAAAAATCATCTCAAGAAAATTATTTTCTACCTTATATAAATGGCTGTCTAACTGTCTGAAAAGATTGCTAAATTTAGCTCTTCTTTTATAGCAGATTTCCTTGCGAATGTAGCAAATAACAGGAATCCTGTAAGTAAAAGGCAGCTGGAACTGCGTGTAGATACAGAGCAGTATTTACCTGCAACAAACAGTCTCTTCTCAGGCTTCTGCTGTGTGTCTGAACAAGGCTGTCATAACTCCAGTACAGCAAAGCTGCCAAGGTGTCCTGTTGAACTGAGCAGATAGAGCGAGCTTCAAACCGTTGTTCGGCATCAGGAATGGTGTGTAGGCTCTGAGCTGTTAGTAAGCGGAGTGCTTTTCTAAAGATAGCTAATTTATAAAAGGATTGTGTTAATTTGGTGCTTATCTTGACTTATGATGTTTTTATGCACCATTATCCTTTTTTACATTTGTTTAAATATCTAGTATCTGCTAACACATGGCGTTTCAGTCCTTGGGGGAATGCTTGCAACTGGAGCTATTTTGTTCTCTGCTCTGTAAATCCTTTGATGTATCAGCTGAGAGGAGTTTAATGTTCTGATTTATAAATGAGTGATGTGACACGGCCAGTTCCGGTTCTGCTGGGTTATGGGAAGGTGTGGTATTACCAAATGTGCCCACGGGGAATCATGTGAGCGGGAATGTATCCTCAGAAACGGAAGACTGACAAAACACTGTTTTCTCTGAAAGAAGAGGAAAAGCTCTTGGTAGAGTTCCATGAAACCAGACTCCTAAAAAATGAGTTTGGTATACATAGGGATGACATATACAGCTTTAAATCTAGTGTAAATAAAGTGATTCAGTTTATCTCTGTCGATACTCAATGTGTGTATGCTCTGTTATATGTAGGCTCTACAGTATGGAAAAGCTAAGGTGTAGAACATGGTGACTGTAACATAAGGTTTGTTCTGGACTACAGGTCACTTGTGCTCGAGGCTGTTAGCTGGGTTCGCATGAAGTATCATTAAAGCAATACTCTCCTGGCTGCTGGCAGCACTAAAAATCATTTCCTATAATGGTGCTTACAGCAAAGTTCATATATGGTCTGATCAGAGGGGAAGGCAAGACTGAAGGGAATATGAAGAGCGAAAGTGGAAAAGGATATAAAGGGAAGAAACTATCACAGGGAGAAGAGAAAAGGGAAGGAAAGGTGAAAGACGTTCAGCCTTGGAGGCTGGTGAAGGAGTGCGAGGCAGTATGGGAGAAGGGAGGAGAACAGGAGGGCGGGATGGGGAGTGCAGATGTTCAGCATGACACAAAAGAGACTGTGACACAGTTTGGGATAGAAGAAGTTGCACAATTCACTTTATATGGGCACACAAGAACAGGCCAGCTTGTTTTTTGTGTCTGCCTAGGGTATGACTGTAATTTTGTCTGTAGAAATGTATGGTTTTGACAGATCTTAATTTTTTTCAGTGTATAAGTGTTGCTTGTCGAGGCCATTTCACTTAGAATTTCTTAAAAAAATTGTCTGGTACCAGACGTAGCTTACTTTGACTAATCTCTGTGAACAGCAAAATGGTAGACTCGAGAAAAATTAACATTTTCAATAGTAATCATGATTTCTGTTTTTCATCCTGCAATACTTCAGTAAGGATGGTGACATACATCTTACTTCAATGAGGCTAATTTTGTTGCCACTCTTGTCTGCATTCTCTCCTTTGTTCTTTTGTGTACTCTTCTTGTAAAATATCAGATGTTGTTAAAATATGTGGGCCTCTTAGTAAAACAAGTCATAATGAACTAGAGAGCCATGTTCTTAAAAAAAGGGGAAAAAAGGCAGACTGTATTAGGAAAGTGGTTCTGATATCGCTCATATTCCTTTCCATGAAGTTATCTGGCAAAACGTTATATTCTCCTGCATCCTGAGATAATTTATTTTCAAAAGCTGAAAAAGAACCTAAACAACTGTCTGCTGGGGAACCTTTTCACTAAATTATCGGTGATGGGCATACAGTAGTGAGTAAACATCAGGGCCAGTATTTAGACCAATCAGTGTGTGAAAAGTGCAGTGGAGAGTAAAGATACAGCTTCAGTGTGTCCTCTGTAATTCAGTAATTACACTTAAATTGACCCTCTTCCTGTAAATAAATGCTAGATGCAGAAAGAACTGCCTGAGCTTATTTTCCTGACTGTTGGAGAGGTGTAGAGGAAGGACGGCGAAATGGTGGACAAGCTGCAAATTTAGCAAAACCCGGTTTCATGTGCAAAGCTATGTGACTTGGTGGAGAAAGGGTTGCTCAGCTTCTTTTCCTGGCTGAAGAAGCCCAGGGCAGGATGGGGTGTTGCAGCACATGTGCCAGGTCGTGTGGGCCAGCGGGTGGTTGGTGGCGGCAGATCCAAGCCAGCTCCTCCCCGGCAGCCAACAGGCCCTGACGGTGACAGAGCGAAGGGATGCAAACGGGATGCCGAGGCACAGCGTCGGCGAGGCCATGCGTGCTTCTAGAGGAGGGTGCCATTGAGGGTCTTGCCACCTTGTAATCAAATGAACAGAAGCAAAGTGGATCCCTCACTCAGATGGGGCTCATTGTGTCTTGATGTCAGTAACAGTCTTTTCTGCCAGTGGATAGATTGACAGTATTCTTGGAAAAAAAAATGCAGATGAGATTCGCTTGAAATATCAAGCTGCTCCACAACAGACAAATTGAAGAGTTTAAATATAAATTTTGTTATTTAACACAATATATGTATTTAGACAGATAGCCAGGGTGTTTTATGTAAACTTCATTTCTAACCTCAAGTGTCTCAACCGAGCAGTATGATGATCTCCACAGAGCAATATCTCTGTTTAATTACTACTTCATTACAATCATTACTGGCTGGGAGGTGATTTATAAATCATTTCCGAGTGAAGCATTTGCATTTAGAAGGCAGTTTCATCAACTCGTAAACTAAAATTCACACATCCAAACTGAACCCACTAGAACCTTTTACTGCATACAGCAGAATATACTAATTATTAAACTGGCAGCATGTGAGGAAAAGGTGACTGAAATTGCTGTGTAATTTGGGTTGTCATCTCTAAAGACTGAGCTACGGGTCTGCTCCTGTATCTGCAGGATCTCAGGCCTGACTAGTCCCTACCAGGTACAATGTCAAATAATCTTGCAGTGAATGAACATTGAAATACTTTCTAGTATATTTTCAGAGAATTTTACTAGGACATGATGTCAGTTCAGAACTGTGTGATGTTAAATATAAAAAAACCATCCATATACAATACCTTAATGTACTGCTCTATAGGAATTTCATCTGCAAGCCAATTCCTCTTAAAAACTTACAATTTGGTAAGAAATATATAGGTCAAAAAAAATGGCTAGGATATGAGGCTAATGTTACCAGTGGATGCTGCAATGCATGAGTTTTATGTACTGTATTGCCTTTTGCCAGCCTGTCATTCCCATTAACTTGATCATAATCCAGAAAAAGCACTCCTCTACCTAAATTCCTGTGCATCCCAATCTGATCCACTGGGATTTTTAAGAGTACATGCAACACAGAACTTTCAGTTACAGCAGCTTTCTTTTAAAACACAGGTGAAAAAGAAGATGTTGAGGATGCTCCACTTTCGTATAATTCATCTCACTTCAGCTGAACTGTCTAAAAATTCAATAGTAGAGCTAGCTGTCTGCATTCTTTGTACAGCTAAACATAAAGGAAATCATCAGGTCAAATTTAATATATTTAAAACAATAATAAATAATAAAGCAATAAAAACACAAGAGGCAACAAAGGCTTTTTCTTTGATGGTAATTTTCAACAGCATTCAATATTTGCTACTGTTTGAAGTGGTAAATCGCGTAATTACTGATTCTTTTTGTGGAGTCTCTGACATATTATGAAATTGTGAGTTGACATCTTCCCTTTCTTAATATAATTAAAAATATTCAGTGGTTGTAATAAAGTTCTGACAAATGGCAATTAGATGAAATTGCTGTGTGATTCCCTGGACTAATTTAGCAAGCTCTTCTTTAACAATACTTATTCAAGCGTGAACTGCATGTAAACACAGCAACTGCTGTATTGCTTGTGAGGATAGAAACTTGGTAATTGCCAATGGCCTTATCTTTCTAACATAAATCAATGGGCATTATGTGAAGACCTGACCAAAGCAAACGAAATGGATACGAATGAATCCCATATTTTTCCCGCACAGTGATACACCTTCAACAGAAGAAGCAAAAACTGCCAGCAGCTCAGTTATGAACTCAGTGTTGAGTACTATGGAAATTGTTTGATTTCTGTCATGCAGAGGATAGAATAAAGTTGTGTTTTCAATATCCTGTGGATTGCACACATCATTAGCTCTTGAATATCAAAAAGAGGGAGCACAACAGCAACTGCTCTGCTATCATTTGGTTCAGGCTCCTTAGTGATTGAATATAGAATAGTTTATGGATGCACAACTGAGTTGTACAACCCTATCAAGGCTTGAGCTGCTGAGCCTCCTGCAGGGTTAGATGCTGTGTGTTAAGCACCATCTGCATACAAAGTTTCTAGGGTCAGGATTAGGAAGTTAGCTACCTCATTTCCATGTGCTCATCTGCTAGACATCGAATTTTATGTTATGTCTGTTGCTTTTTTGCAGAGGATTAAATACCATTTTCAAAAGCAATGCTGACACTTAAATTCCCACATCCCATTTACCTTTCTGAGGACAGCAATAATAATAATAAAAGGATCGAGGGCTGTCATGACAACTATAAATGGCTGTATAACCACATAAGGACATAGATAGTGCTTTTGCTGTTTGGATTTCAGTGGCTGAAGTCCAAAATTTGGTTTGTTTCTTTCACATTGACCTTTCCAGGGTTCAATAAAAGTGAAATATAAGAGAAATTTGCATTCATTTTAGCAAGAAGATGGATGTATCATATACAAGGCATTTTGCAGCAGATTCACAAAATCCACTTGTTTTGAAAGATATAGCTGTAGTCTGAGTTAATTTCCAAAAAAGCAGTATGCCAGGAAATAATTTGCAGAACTGAACAGGCATTGATTTCTTGATGAAAATAATCCTAAAATATAATTATCTCTCATGAAGTCAATTGTTTGTTTTGTTTGTTTGTTTAAATTTGGTAATGCAGCAAATGTCAATTCCTGAGATCTGTGAGACTGTCTAATATGATTACTCAGTCACCAGCTCCAGGAGTTTTGTGATAGGGAGGAACATAAAATTCATATATGGAAAACCGTGAAAGGCATCCCAGAAGAATTAAAGTACTTGAGCTTCTAGACTGAGTGATTCCTTCAGCTGTCATATCTGCTGCAGTAAAGCATTTTCTTCTTTTCCAAAAGCTCATTGTAAGACTTTTCTCATGGGGAGAAAAAATCAGAGGATTTTATGAAGGAACCTGCTGGAGCCTTTTGCAGAATTCTTATTGTGCTGTTCTCTTGCACAAGCGTCGTCCCAGTGACGTCGCTCTACCGCAGAAGGTGGGAACACACTGAAGCGGGGTGATCAGGCTTCCTGCTGCTTCCCAGCGCTTCTGTGAATCACCCAAGAAATGTCTGTTCTGCAGAGAGAATAAAGAGCAAGAAAGTGGCTGGTTCTGATCTCGTGCAGTTGACAGATACAAGAGAGGGAGTTGGTTAACTGGGCGAAATTCAAAGAAAAAAGTAGTCTAAGAGAACGAAACAAGAAGCCTTCAATGGAAACACGCTTCAACAGATTGTTAGCTCTGATCTCAGGCAGAAGCTATGATTATAGCATGTGAATAAGCAATTTACTTGAGAAGAAATGAAGATGAAATGACAGAGCCACAAAATAGGATCACACGGTAGACAATCTCTTTTTCAGTGTAAACAAATTATATCCTAAATGGATTTCAGTGCTTTGCATGTTATTCTGGAATTACATTTCAAGATAGCTGGCCAGAATATCCTAATATATATTCAAATATGTGATTTAAAGAAATGCCCTTAGTGAGGGGATTGGCGAACTGTTGTTAAGGGAAGGAGAAATGGAAGAGATGAATCAGATGCGCCTCCAAAGAACATTTCTCTACGTTCCTTTACAAAGAAAGGTCATTTTGTCTTGTCCTTGCTCACATATCCAAGTCTGTTTGCATTCTACCTCTTGTTCTTCCTCATGTTCAGATGGAACTTCCTGTGCTTCAGTTTGTGTCCCTTGCCCCTTGTCCTGTCGCTGGCCACCACCGAAAACAGTTTGGCCCCATCCTCCTGACACTCACCCTCAAGATATTTGTAAGTATATATTAGGTCCCCTCGCAGCCTTCTCTTCTTCAGGCTGAACAAGCCCAGCTCCCTCAGCCTCTCCTCGTAGGAGAGATGTTCCAGTCCCCTCACCATCCTTGTAGCCCTTCGCTGGACTCTCTCCAGTAGCTCCTCATCTTTCTTGAACTGGGGAGCCCAGAACTGGACAGAGTACTCCTGATGAGGCCTCACCAGGGCAGTGTAGAGGGGAAGGAGAACCTCCCTCGTCCTGCTGGCCACACCCTTCTTGATGCACCCCAGGATCCCAT
>Ga0065711_1047036_pt1 | contig 12559 bp, 12 predicted proteins | sample Hoacrofraction12_FD_59098 | JGI IMG/M metagenome (GOLD analysis project Ga0065711, IMG submission 59098) | Hoatzin crop microbial communities from Cojedes, Venezuela - Epithelial fraction 12 v2 (version 2) | ecosystem: Host-associated > Birds > Digestive system > Esophagus > Crop | place...
GAACTTCTTCCCTCTGAGGGTGCCGGAGCCCTGGCCCAGGCTGCCCAGAGGGGCTGTGGAGTCTCCTTCTCTGGAGATATTCCAGCCCCGCCTGGCCGCGGTGCTGTGCCCCCTGCTCTGGGTGACCCTACTTCGGCAGCGGGTTGGGCTGGGGGATCCCCAGAGGTCCCTTCCAACCCCTGCCATGCTGTGAGTCTTTATAAGGGAAGCCATGCACGGGCAGATGGGCAATGGCCTCTCCCAGGCTGGACCACAGCTGCCCCACACTGCCAAAACCTGCAGGAGATGCTCCTCAGGATCCAGTTTAGGGGAGGCCCATGCTCCTGTCCCTCCTCTCCTAGGGAACCCTGCTAGAACAACCTGAACTGTGCTGGCCCAAGCCACACTTGCATCTCCAAGCGATGGGGACGTGGCTTTCTTGAGAGGAGATGAAGGATTCCCCAGGACGGCCAGGACAGATGGCCAGCAGGTTGATGACGCTTTTAGATAGACACCGTCAAAGCACCATGCAGCCCCCTCGTCCCTCGTGTAGGAAGCGAGTGCAAGATTTTACGGAACAGGAGTGTGACACTTCTCCCCAAAACTTGTGAGAAAAGTTGGCCTGACCCCCTCCCACTCACTCCTGCCATCGTTTACCCATGTCTCCCCTCCCCACAGCTTCACAAGCACCATGGCCTGGGTGTTTGCTGGCAAGGCCAGGATTGTTGGTGTGCGAGACAGAGGATGAGGGACACCAGCAACGATGTGCCTGGGGTTGCTCTTAATGGATGATGACAACACGTTTATGGGCAGATGTCCTTTGACTTCTGGCACCAGGGTGGTTATGCCGCAGCTGGTGCATCTTACTGGGCTCAGAGTCACTCAGAGCAAGATGCTGGAGTCACGTCCAAGGTCCGCTAACAAACCTGATGTCCTGGCCACGTCACAGCAAACAAGTTGAGGAAGGTGGGAGGAAGGCTACAGCGATCACCCAGGTGTCACTGCTGATCCCCAGGAGCATCAGGGATGAGTCAGCAAGGAGAAGCGAGAAAAAGTGCGTCATCTCCAGTAAATAAAATAGGCGTGGTGGCTTTTCGAGGTGACTGGTCTGGGGGTTTCCCCCAGAAGATACCCATTCGCTGAGGTTTTACCTGCCCTCCAGCCCTTGGAGCCAGGTGGGGCATAAAAGCAGCGGAATTCTTATTTCCAGCCCTCGAACGTAGGCAAGATCTTGAAAACGCAACCTGAGAGCCACCTGCAGAGGAAGGCCAGTTGTTTTTTTTGGAAAAGCTAGTTAAAAGCAGTGAAAAGGAAGCGAGTGAAGATTGGAAGGCGTGAGCTGGCCAGCTTCCCGGGGGGAGGGTTGTACGCGGCCGCAGGTTTTTCTTCTGTTTCATTTCTGCTGTGCAAGAGGAGTCGCCGATGCTGAAGCGAACAGGTCGTATAAACTTACATAAATCTCAGTTTCTTTCACAGCGGACTTCTTCTGTGGTGATTCTTCTTCTTCCTTGATACTTGAATGATGGTATTTTGTCTAAATAGCACGCTCTCTGGTTTTAGCCTGATTAATGAATTAACACTGTACTTACTGATAGTAACTTTTGGGAAGATTTCTTGCTAAGGAAAAGGTTTAAGTGTCTCAGCACCTTTGTTGCAAGATGTTGGACTTGGTTTTCTTAGAGAAACTCTAGTCTGATTAAATCCAAGAAGCTCTTTGAACTCTTGGAAAATCAAACGGACATCGTTGTCTCAGATCTCCTGCTTTCCACCAAGGCTGTGCTGCAGCGAGCGCCTGGTTTGCTGGGGTAACAGGGGGATGTTTTTTTATATTCAAATTCTTTCGCGATTTTCTCTTTGTAATCATTTCCCTGGAGTTTCCACAGGTTCTACGGGAAGAATTCTAGGTGAAAAAATGCCAAGGAAAATCACCAAAAAAAAATTTGCGTGGTATCAAAGAGCAAATATCATCTTAGTAGCCGCCATTTTTCCTTTTTTATAAATACTCCGGGTTTATAGTGATAATCATTGAGTGTCGCTAGGACTACTGCGATTAGCAGCACGCGTAAGGGTAGCGGTGTATCCGGGATGTGACAATGACATCTTGCCATATGTAGTCGTAAGGAAGTTTGTTTCAAAGTGAGTTTGACATCTGCTGTTGAGCCTGTCTTGTCAGCCTCCGCGTCTCTAGCAGATCTCGGTCTTCTCCAGCTCCTGCCGATTACATCCCGCACCCACCAGTGGAGCTGACTCAGTTCCTAAGGACACTTCCAGGTTAAGCCAAGGTGTCCTGCGAAGAAGCCAGAAACATAAAACTTCATAAAAATCCTTCTGTGATCCCGGAGGAGGTAGCGCTGATGTCCTTCTCGTGTCCAGGTGGTGAAAAGGGTGACTGACACTATTCTTTCCCCTTCAGCAGGATTTTGCAATCGTTTCTCCTCCCGGAGCCTCCCCTTTCTGATCTGCGTACAGCCCGGTTTCCAGTAAACCATTGCACCGTGCCACCCACTGAAGGTCACGCCTGGTTTGCTGTTAGGATGCTAGGACAAAGACCTGGGAAGCGAGGTGAGCTCAAGGGCATCCTGTTCTCTGTCCCCTCACGCGTCACTGGGAGGGGGTCCTGTGATTCTGCACCCTTCAGAACCTTGTGGTTCATGAGGGAGGGTATCGTCGCCCTGCCAGCTCCACTTCGGTTGGTGGTCATCCCACCCCTCGGAAGGAGCTGAGCTATGGCGTCCACCCGGCGGAAAGCCATGTCTTCTGCGCTCGCCGGGGTGGATGTGGCAACCCAGGCAGAGCTCCCACGGAACCACGCTGCCAACCAGGGCTTGGGCTGCCGGGCGTGCCAGAGCCGTTCGCCGGTAACGGTGCCCGTAGTGAGTGGAGATGTGCGAGGTGTGGCCAGGCCAAAGATCTTCTCAGCTTGCCTGCAGAGCTGCAGGGGAAGATGGAGAGGTTAAGGAGCAGCAGCGAATCTGAGAAACAAATCACAGAATCATCAAATCACAGAATGGTTTGGGTGGGAAGGAGTCTTTAAAGGACATCTAGCCCAACTCCCTGCCATGAGCAGGGACATCTTCAATCAGATCAGGGTGCTCAGAGCCCCTTCCAACCTGGCCTGGAATGGTTCCAGGGATGGGGCATCTCCCACCTCTCTGGGCAACCTGGGGAGAGACGGGGATTGGGGGAGCAAAGTCCCTCCGCCTGTAAGAGAAGATCAGGTTTGTGATCACCTGAGGAACCTGAACATACCTAAGTCTACAGGGCCTGACGAGATGCATTCCAGAGTCCTGAGGGAATTCCCTGATGTCGTTGCCAAGCCACTCTCCAGGATATCTGAAAGGTCATGGCAGTCAGGCGAAGTCCCCAGTGACTGTAGGAAGGGAAACACTGCGCCCATCTTTAGAAAGGGCAGAAAGGAGGACCCTGGGAACTACTGACCTGTCAGCCTCACCTCTGTGCCTGGAAGATCATGGAGCAGATCCTCCTAGGAGCTCTGCTAAGGCACAGGGGGGACTATGAGGTGATTCGAGACAGTCAGCATGGCTTCACCAAGGGCAAGCCCTACATCACCAACCTGGTGGCCTTCTGTGACAGAGTGACTGCATCAGTGGACAGGGGAAGAGCTGTCAGCATGACTCCCTTTCATCTGAAAAGGTGGCGATGATGATTTACCGAGTGGGACTTGCCAGAGAAACCCAATCCACTGGTCTGACTCCTGTAGCTGGCCCCAAACTCACACAGGTCTCACCAGTAAGCGACACCAGGTCCTTGCAGCATGTGCGGCATGGAGGATGAGATTTAGGGCTTGGGCTGTGAAGGCATCTTCTGTGGGTGGCATAAAAGGGGATTTTAACATAAGCTGAGGCCAAAAAAGGGAGGGTTTGAGTCTCTCATGTAGCTTCCTGTGCAAAATAAGAAGTAGGCGGTTCAGACTAGGTGAGGTTAATCCCCTCTCTGAGCTCACACATTTCAGTCTTGAGGGCTTTCGTTTCCAACAGGAACAGCTGCCAGGCAAGGGCGTTGGTTAACTAGGTGTTTTCCCAGGGCTGTCAGAAATGGTCTTCGGCTGGAAAAGCCTCTAGAGAGAACTAGAGAAGCGCTGCGCTAATAAGAAATTCCCTTTCATCTGAAAAGGTGGCAGTGATGATTTACCGAGTGGGACTTGCCAGAAAAAAGTGTGCAAGAGAGACCAAAACCCTGAAGACATGGAGGAAGAGGCGCTGAAGGATTGTGAGTGTGGAAAAGCCGTGGTGCCCGCTGACCCTGAGGAGATGCCCAGCTTGGGAGATGCCTCTCTAAGAGAGGGCTGCAGACGCAGCTCTGACCCGGTAACCGTGTCCTCCCTCTAGATAAAAAGATGCAAGATGACCTAAACCACGTTCTAGATGAGTCTACGAGGAAGTTGTCGGAATCCATCTCTGAACACAGCCTGTCTGAGAAAAGAAAGGGAATCGAATATCTCAAGTGAGTTGTCAGATGTTTTTTTGCCCAAAGGCTACCTTTTGATTCTGCTGTGAAAAGGGCTGATCCAGTGTTTCTGCCACATGGGAAGGCTTTGAAGCCATTTCAGTTAAGGTTTTCAGTGGGTGAAACCAGTGTAGCACTCCTTGGCAGCCCAGGAGTTGCCCAGGAGGCAACTATGGCCATCCAAGCATGCCATCAATGTCACTCTCCTCCCTGGGCCCAACGAGAGACTTCTTGTCTGCGTACAGGATATGGGCGCAGGTTGTCCTGGCTTTGCAGAGCTCCCTGGAAATCCTCTCCAAGTGAAGGGAACACCTTTTCCTGGTGGGATGAAATGCCGATTAGAAGGAGACAATTCATACATCACTGTGATGAGGCTGAAGCTGATATGGTGTCCAGTGTGTCACTGGGAATCTGTCCTTGAACTGGACACAGAGGATATTCAAGATCCCACAAGTTCCCATTCAAAGCCTCTTTTGTACGGCACAGAATTTTATTCCACCCTTTTGAAATGTGCAAACCTACCTCCATCATTTAAATTGTCCTTCTTTTTCTCTCTCTCCACCTTCAGGAACCGCCTTACAGGCTTGAAGCCAGAGGTTTTGCTGGATCCCATTTACATCGGTCTCTTTGGCAGCACCGGGGCAGGGAAAAGCACTTTGCTGAATACCATCATAGATAAAAACTACTTCTTGCCGGTGTCTGGGAACAAAGCCTGCACGTCCTGCGTGGTGCAGGTCAACACAAGCCACAGCAAACAGCACGAGGCAAAAATTCACCTTCTCACAGATGAGGCAGGAATAATATTTCTATTTTTGACCTTGAAAGGAAAGGAGACTGAGTCTCAGCAGGCTTCTCCAGATGGAAATGTATCCTTCTGGAAGGGGTGTGGGGCAGGGGAGGATGGAACCCCGATGGCCAAAGCATCCCTGGAGAAGTGATGGACACTGGCACTGGTTCCCACTGGTTTAAGTGTGCAAGGAGGGAAGAAGAAACGCAACTTCTTCCTTGCTCTCCTGTCCTGGAGGCACGAGACCCCTCAGCTGTGCCTGTGTGCTGGCTGACCCAGGGCAATCTTGCTCAGGCCATGTCCTTCCCCTCCCTCTTCCAGGCACCCAAGCCATTACCTCTTCCATGCCTCTGCTCTGTCTTGACAGGAGTGGAAGGACGAGCTGAAGGATCTGGTGGCCCTCGCAAGCCCGGATGAAGATGAAGACAGCACTGAAAGAAAAGAGGCTTTGTTGAAGATCTGTACTATCTATGGGACAAAAGCTGAAAGTAAGACTTATGAAGAACTGTGTAGGATGAAACCCATTGTCCAAATTCCAAATTCAAGGTGTATCACCCTCAGGGAAACGAAAGTGAGTAGCTCATGTATTTCTTGGCCGATATGACCACTCATCTTGTGTCCTTGCAAAATATAGCGAAGGATCTTCACCCATTTGCTGCTGTCTCACCCCAATAAGTAAGGACAATCTTCAGAGCTGGCCCATCTCTCTGGGGAGAACATGCAGACTTGAGGGACGGTTTCCTCTCCAGATCTTGTTAAATTGAACTTCTCCACTGTCGCTGAGTGGGAAAGCAGCAGTGTCCGGCAGATTCCTGAGGGAAAGGCTGAACCCTGGCACCTTGGGGTCCTGGGAGTCTCCTGTTGCTCGCTGGGGGTGGGAGGTGACATCTTTTCCCGATCTTTCTTTGCTGGGTTCATCGTGTTGGGAAGGGTGTGATCCTCTTGGGTTGTCCCACCAGTGGTGACACTGGGAAGTCATTTGCCCTCTTCATACCGTGGTGTCCCCACTAAGGCGTGGGGCTTTGAGTGGTCACAACCGGCTGTGGCAGACCATCATGGTTTTCTGGTATCTCTGATGTTCTCTGCTGAGGAGGGGTATACTTCTTTATTCATCCACTGTGTTCCAGGGAGAAGACCTTTCTGAAAAAATGAGCCCATATATCAGGATTCAGAGCATTCATAGTGGTGCAAGAGCAGAAACAAGTAATGAAGACCAAAGAACAAGGCTCTGGCCCCTAGTCAAAAATGTGGAAGTGACTATCCCAAGTTTGCAAGTCCTTCCTGCAGGTGTCGTCTTTGTGGATATTCCAGGGATGGGCGATTTCAATAGCAAAAGGGATGCGATGTGGAAAAAGGTGACTGGCATAGGTCTGCCGTGGGGAGGATGGGGATGCTTGCTAAGTGTCTGGCAGTGCTGCGGGTTCTCCTGCTCCACAAGTGATGCAGATGTCTGGGATCCTCAGCAGGGCTGTGGGGAACAGGGAAACCTTTTAGCAGAAAGACCAGGTTAATATTCCAGTGCTGCATACCTGAGCTTTTGTTATTTATCTTTTTTCCTTCCTGATGTCAGGCTACTACCAAAACACCCTACTAGGGCGAGCACTGGCGTCCAGTCCAAACACCCCTCTGTGGCAGTCCTGAGTTGCAGGAATTCACGGCTGAGGTCTCTGGTTAGAAATATATCTGCAAATATTGCATATCCTCTTTCTTCAGCCAAAGTTAATGGTAATTAAATTAATTTAGGGACAGGATGCCATCCAGAGGGACCTGGACAAGCTTGGGAAGTGGGCGCTAGTGAACATCATGAGCTTCAGCAAGGACAAGTGCATGGTCCTGCACCTGGGTTGGGGCAACCCTTGCTATCAACAGAGGCTGGGGGATGAAAGGATGAAGAGCAGCCCTGCTGAGAAGGACTTGGGGGTACTGGTGGATGAAAAGTTGGATATGAAAAGCTGAGCAACCTGATCTGGTTGAAGATGTCTCTGCTCATTGCCAGGGGGTGGACCAGATGACCTTTCAAGGTCCCTTCCAACCCCAGCTGTTCTATGATTCTGTGAAAGGTGCTCAGCATCTTCAGCATTTATTCTTTGCTGATAGTTTATATGTTTTCTTTCTGATGCTTCTTCTCGTCTCCTTGTAGAATATCAACAGATGCTCTGTCATTTGGGTGATCAGCTCAATCGAACGTATTCAGGGAAGCAGTACCCATGAGATGCTGCTGAAAGAAGGCACGAAAGCTTTCCAGTGTGGGATGTGCAGGGACATGTCTCTGGTGGTCACAAAGTCTGATCAGATGAATCTAAACGAATATCAGCGGTAATGAAACAAACTCAAGTCCAGGGGTCCAGGGGAGTGGGGCACTGGGTGGTGGATTCTGGCTCTGGCCCTGCCCTGACCTTGTCAGCACGGTCATTCTTCTGTTCTCCTTACAGGAGCAGAGGACTGTTGCCTGCTGAAATCATTCAAATGTGTAATTTCTGTTCTGTTTTTATCTTTCCAGGGAAAGAAATACATACAATGTGAGTATTTTTCAGATTTCAGTCTCTTCATCCCTTTCAGATCATTTAAGAAAACTAGAGAATTTTACATATGATATAATGTGACTCGAGCAGAATTGGTTGACTCAATGCAGAAACCAGAAAGTCTGTGCAGTTCTTTGGCTTAGATCAGGGAGAAGCTGCATCGGATATTTTTTCTGGTCTTAAAAACTTAGGGAATCTACTTAACTTTGTCAGGAAACGTCAGTAACAATTCCCATCATTTTCTCCAATGTAGATAAATGAACATGATGCCATCCTAGAAAGGAATGAAACCGTGAAGCAGGATAAGAAAGAAATGATGAAGAATAACCTAAAGGTAAAGTAGCTTGGAGAACCCGGGCAGGGTTTGCCTGTGTCATGAATCTGTGTCCAATGGCATGTCTGTATTACAATATCTTTATAATAATATATGAATATCAATTCTCCATGAAGCCTGGTCATTATCTAGCAGCTTCCAATTACTCTGAACTCTCCCATCCCTCTGTGCTTGGGTCCAGTTTGTCTTCCTAGTCACCTCCAGTTTAATTCTTCACCTTTTATGCAACAAATTTGGTGGTGGGGGGGATTACCCCTGATTCAGAATTTGCTTAATGAAAAATAAGAACCCAAATCAGATCACTCTGCTGTAGAATCACATTCAAAAAGAAGAGGCTTTCATGTGCAGTAGACTCTTGCCCCAGCTCTAGCTTTGAGGTATTGCACGTGGTCGCTGCGTGGAGCAACCTCGTGGCAGAAGCAGGCAGAGAAAAGCTGAGCTTTAGTCAGAAAGGAAAGAAATTCTGGGGGAGGTGGGTGAAGTGAAGAGATTCGTTATGCTGTCTTTTGTGTGGATGTGGGGACCAGACATAAGCGAACTGGGTCGATATCTGTGTTTTCCAGAAAAAGCTTCCAAGCAACTCTGAAGTTCTGCACAAGGCTGACCTCGTGTACACGGTCAGTGCCTGGGAGTACTGGAATGGGAAGGTGCTCAACAAGGAAGAAACAGGTGACATGGGGGTTTTCCTCTCTGTACAAGTCACGCAGGGACGCTTTGCGCGTGTGCTGAGCGAAGCTGACCCTGCAGGAGCCACGGGAACAGCGCCTGGGTTTGGAGAGGTCCCCGGGAACTTCCTTTCCTCTTCCTCCTCCTTTTCCCCCTCCTTCAAGTTAGTGATGAAAAATAGCGCCGAGGCGAGAGATGGTCCCGTGAGCACAGCCTGGCCCCGCACCCCCACAACGGTTCTCCCCAAGAGGCAGCGTCTCGAGATTTTTTGGTTTCCCCAGTTTCTGCGTCGTTCGGTACGCCCCATGTCGAATCCATAGCACTCCTGGGTTTGTGTTTGAGCATTTTACCACTGCTACTGGGTACTTCGACTGGAATTGCATTAAAACCACGTGAAGTGTCTTTGACGTTGCTTTTGCTCAAAGCCTTCTGGTTTGGCATGGAGTTTTGCCCTGTTTTCTCCTCTTTGGAAAGCCTGTTCCTCTCTTTCACTCTGCTCAAGGTCAGAGTGCTGGATCCAGGATCTCCCATCAGCCTTCTCAGGCCACCCTTTGTGAAACGCTTCTGTCCCAGATGTTCTGTTACCTTTTGATCCCAATATCTTTCTCCCAGTCTTCAGAACTAGGACTCATTGCTATAACCAAGACGAGACCTTCAGCAGGAGCCTGCACTGGCCGTGAATTTATCTGGTGCTTTGCTTACCTACAAAACTTCACATTCAGTCCTTGTTTCTCATGCAGCATCCTGTCCCCAAGGTGCTCATATAGTTCTGTGGGACCAGCCCAAGTCTTGGTGGCTCCCACATCCCCACCCCATGTTCTGGTGGACCAGTGCTTGCATCTACATGGCTACATGCTGAGCCAGACGAGGCAAAGTGGTGTGGCAGAAGATGAATCCTTAAAGCCTTTCTAGAGATCCAAGATCTCCCATCAGCCTTCTCAGGCCACCCTTTGTGAAACGCTTCTGTCCCAGATGTTCTGCAGGAGGAACAAGTGTGCTTGGAGTCTTCAAGAGGTGTGCTGCCCTCTTGCACTGCTAACTCCACCTTGCTTGCATGGTTGCAGAGATCCCAAAGCTGAGGAAGTACATCCAGACGTTTTACGCAGCGCAGAAGAGAAACAAACTGAAGGATCACGCAACAGAGGCTTTCGTCATTTTCTCACTGATTCAGAGTCTCCAGTCCAACCAAGATGCACAGGTTTGTCCAGAACAGATTTTTCTTTACTGGGCAGGTGGTAATGGCTCCAGACAGGATTTTCTCCTTTGAGCAGTCAACTTGTGTCGTGCTTTTCTATCACGACATGCATGCAAAGTGTTGGAGCTTGCAGTGGGCTGACAAATGCAGTGAGGCACTGCTGCCCAAAATAGCCGCACTCAGTTCAGCTTGACTGCATCTCCTCCAGCTTCCCCAACAAGAAGCACCCTGGGCTGTTCTCCAGCTCCCGGAGACACAGAGGAATAGTTTTCATCTGGGTGTTTCTAAGCAATGTCCCTGGACTGGGGGAAGTGATGGGGGAACATGGGTAGCACTGGTTGCACTGGTTGCAGGGACGCTTGCAGGGTTGGGTTGATATTGCCTCCAGCACGAGGTGTTCACCGATTTTCCCCCCATTGTCCATTCGTTTCAGCACCAGCAAGTGAAAGCAAGTTGCTTGAAAGCCTTAGTTAAGCAGAAGATCATTGATTTGGAGAAAGGTATTAAGGAATGTTTTCAGCCTATCGAACAGCCACTCAAGGAAGGTGTAGAACAGGCAAAGCAGTTGTACAAGGAAAACATCCAAAAGATCCTCTTTGTGAGTATAACGCAGTTTATTTGGAACTCTAGAGGAATTTATTTTGGGGAGGACCCTTGGAGGTCTGCGGTGATGGCTGACACCGACACTCGGTCAGGCTGGCCCAGACCTTGTCCTGGCAGCTTTGAAAATCTCCAAGGTGGGAGTCTCTGCCGGGCTGGGTGGCATCGGGGCCCTAAAACAAGCCAGCTCAGCGGCATGTCTCTGATCCTGGCTGGGTGCGGAGAGGGCTGATACAGGAGATGGGGCACATCAGTACACCGGTCCCTGAATGACCTTGGACAGGCTGCTAAGATCTGTCCCAGACCCATACAGGGGCACGGAGGGGACAGAAATGCTCTCGTTCCACCAGCAATCCTCCACAGCCCCTTTCAGCTGCTGCCCAAGGCTCAAGGTACCATTGCTCAAAGTCAAGACACCTCCCAGCACCAGCAAGTGGCATTTCTTTGCTTGTCCCTGTAGGAAGGCTTAGCTGGGTGGCAGCTGGCCCTGGCAGGAGCCACGCTAGCCATGGGAGTCCCTTGCAGCACCTTAGGGGTCTGCAGAAGACCGTGACTTGCTTTTTACTTTCTGAATTGCCTGGAATTTGAACGCAAACTCAACCGCCTCGATGCATTTTGGATGCTCGTTCTTGGGGCTGCGATGCAGAGCTCTGCTCCCTCCTCGCAGAACTTCATCTCGTGTGGGATGGTCGAGCATGACACCCCTCGAGCAGAGCAAGTGCAAACCTGATCTGTAGGCTGGTGCCCAAAGCAGTGGCCTGGAAGGCAGGGAAATGTGCTGCCTGTGAAAGCCCAATTCAGACGCTCGAGCCATGGGATAAAACACTGTAAAAGTACAAAGCAGCTTTATGACGGTGGCTTTGTGGTGGCTGCTGTGGAACATGCTGAGACATGATGCTTCCTGCACCCTCATGAGGCAAACCTGCGTGCCCAGGCAGGGCGTTTCTCCGTCCGCAAGGCTCGTTGCTAAACATCTGCATTGCGGTTTAACCCCTCTGTAGAGGTGACTTGGGAAGACAAACGCCATCACTCCAAATGCCCCCGCTTCCTCCTTTTTCACCTGTTTTTTTTTTGACGAACACGATGTCATATGGTCTGGGATATCCCTTGGGTCAGCTGGGGTTAGCTGTCACATCCATGTCCCCTCCCAGCTCCTTGTGCAACCCCAGCCTCCTCGCTGGTGGGGTGGGAAGCAGAAAAGGCCTCGGTGTTCTGCAAGCACTGCTCAGGAACAGAATCATAGAATCATAGGTTGGAAAAGACCTCTAGGATCAGCAAGGCCATCCATCAACCCAACACCCCCATGCCTGCTAAACCATGTCCTGAAGAGCCACATCCACACGGTTTTCGAACCGCTGGGCAGCTCTCCAGACACTCTTCCCCAAGCCACTCAACTAAATCATCCCTGTGTTATCAACTCTATTTTCACCACAAATCCAAACCCCAGTCCCATACAAGCTGCCATGAAGAAAATGAACTCTATCCCAAACAAACACGGTACAGTCAGGTTAGAGCAAGCTCGAGATACCTGGAGCTCAGGTTGCCTGGGTTTGCTGTGTAGTGCAGATCATGGTCGGGCGTCAGTCCTGCCTGTGCCTAACTCCTCCGTGTTTCCCATCCCACAGCGAGAACACGGATACCAGGGTTTTCACAGGACACTGAAAGCTGTGTGCCTGAAGAACGGGGTATACGTATCCCGCGTCTTCCTCCGGATAGACATCAACGAGTCCCTGGCTCAGCCCATCTATGAAAAAATTGACTTGTGTTTTGGAGACGTATTCAGGTGAGAGACTCCCTTCCTAGCAAGTAGTCAAAGGGTACAGAAAGGGACCTTGAGATGCCACAGCTCATCCCCTGCCCCACAGCAGGATGGTGGGTCCAGCCCATTTCTCATGGGTTTCGAGATATTCAAGACCCGCCTGGACAAGGTCCTGTGCAGCCTGCTGTAGGTGACCCTGCTTTGGCAGGAGGGGTGGACTAGATGACCCACAGAGGGCCCTTCCAACCCC
>Ga0065711_1047037_pt1 | contig 12559 bp, 10 predicted proteins | sample Hoacrofraction12_FD_59098 | JGI IMG/M metagenome (GOLD analysis project Ga0065711, IMG submission 59098) | Hoatzin crop microbial communities from Cojedes, Venezuela - Epithelial fraction 12 v2 (version 2) | ecosystem: Host-associated > Birds > Digestive system > Esophagus > Crop | place...
GGGCGCGGGCGCCACCTGGCGACGGCGGCGGGATCCGGCCCCCCTCAGCGCGCCGGCCCCAGCTCCCTTCCTCCTCCGGCCCGGTCTGGGGGAAATTCAGCCGGAATCGGTGCCCGGCGCCGCTGGAAGCCGGGGTACCGGCCGCGTCCCGCTCGAGCCCTCCTCCGCCGCCAGCTTCACCTCATAAAATAAGGGCAAAGGCCCCGTAACTGCTTTTCTACAGCCGGGGCCGCGGCAGCACCGTGGCTGCAGCGCAGTCTGCAGTCTCCCCGCAGCACCGGCGAGGCCAGCAGCCACTTACCCACCTCCCTGTGTAATAATTTATATTGCTGCAAATAATACTAAGATATCAAACTCTCCCATGGAGATTCTTGCCTTTCACAGCCGCACAAGCCAGGGAGGCCCTGGCAGCCTCCAAAGAGGCCTCCTGAGAGAGGCCGATGTCACCGTCGGCTTGAGCACGCGGGGTCTCGCTGCCGGGATGGACGCCTCGACGCCCGGAAGGGCCCGGACCGCTCGCGCTGTGCCTGCAGACGCTTCGCCCGCTGGCTGAGCGGCTCTCCTGACACAGGGCTCTGCGCCCAAGCCGCGGCAGTGGGCTGGGACCGGCTCCTTCAGCCCCACCGGCCACGGGCTGGCAGGCTCGGGAGCAGAGGTGACTTTGGGTGTTGGGGCTTCAACACCTCCGCTGGAGAACCAGCTGCGAGCCAAGGCGGTGAGTTCAAGTGAGCTGTGTGATGCCCACTTGTTCCCAGCCAACTTTGTCTCATCCAGAAAGCACCAGGATAAGAGCTGGCAGAAGTGACTGTTGCAGGCATTTATGTTCAATTCCTGCTCTGCAGGAACTAAACTCTTCCAGCAATTAAAGGGAGTCAGCAGTATCCTGGATAGCGTAAGCATTTGCAACCAGTAATTACAGATACCCCTTCCCCATCTGAGCTGCTGAATGACTGCTGCCATCTGATACCCCTCCACCCGCTCCACTTTTCCACTTCTTATAAAAAAAGAAACCAAACATTTTGCATTGCTTGAGCAATCACAACCTGTCATCTGAGACATGCTGGATGGTATCAGTGTTTAAATCATATCAGGAAAGACAGCATGAAAGGTACTGGTTTAAGGTACTCACGTACAATGGTGTTGTCCTGTTCCAAGGGATAGAAGAATATATAGTCCTCAACTGAAATATCTTGACTATGCAGCACGGTTGGCTTTTGAGGTGAGAAGAGCTGGAACATAAAAACGGAAGACCATATTTAACTCTCAGCCATTCCCTGACCCTCCCCTGTCTGATCTGAGACCCTCCCCAGCACCACAACCTGGACATACAGATGAGCTGATCCACAGGGTCTGGAGTGAGTACTGATGATTTGGGGTGAGCTGCCCTGTGGCTCTGTTTCCTAACCATGATGTGGGATGACAGATGTCCGCTGCAGAGGCTTGTGTGAGTCTCTGATACATGTATTAAACCAGTCACAAATTTTTCCCTTCAGCTTCTCACCCATCTCAGGGAACAAACGTGCCACCGCAGCACCTTGCTGCAGCCTGAGAGAGCACAGAGAAGATGCAGGATATGCCCAGGAGCAGCCTGCTCCTCACATTGGCACAAGCTGGCTTGCAGCTGGGAAGACATGAACTGGCTTTCGCAGATGTGTTGAACAAACATTTACATTTGCCTGCAGACCCCATTCGTACTCATTCGTGTATTTGAGCTTTTGTGTTCTAGCCAGTTGGGAGGGAAGAGGGTGATTCCAGACCTCACAGTCCAGTGCCACTAGTGCTCCAAGCTCACAACCCAAAGCAGGATCACAGCTAGTGTGGGGCCAGGATATTCAGCATCACCGGAGACTAAAGTGAGCATGAAGCAAACAGGATTCAATGCTACATAAAGGTCAAGCTGTATACTTCAACAGTGCCTTACCTCAGAATTGCTTTTTGGGGAGTGTTAGCCCAACCTCAGGGCCTCCAGATGATGCTCCGAATAACCAGTGCTGTTGCTGTTTGAACAGGCGGCTAAGTGAGACACAGGCAAAAGGACTCACCCAAATATCACTCCACATGTCCCGTCAGCAAACTCCACACCAACAGTCCCACCCAGGAATTCTCAGGCCCTAAATCTGACTTTTATTCCAGCTGTTTTTCACCAGGGAAGGCAACTAAAGTACTGAAATCTCACCAAAGGAGAGTGACAGAGGGTTTTCATGTTACAGGAAAGTTTTCATCCGATACAACATGAAAGCTCTCCAGAAAGCTGAATTTCTGGATTTCAGAGGAAATACTGATATCCCAAAATTTATTTTTAATCACTATTAAGAGAAAAGCAAGCTCTTTCATGAGACAGACACAAAATTGTTCCGTTTCCACAATGTTGAAGCATTTCATTTCAATAATGTCAAAACATCCTAAAATACTGTCTTATGTAAAAGAGTAAACAGATTGACCATTATAATAAGCCAAAATGAAATTAATTTACACAAGCAAGTGAAAATGATTTGTTTTGAGTTCCTTCTTTAAAAATTGTCAAATTGCCAGAAACCTGAGAGTTCAATGCTAACAGTACTGCCTTTCCTACAAGGTAACTCTTCCAGCCTGTGTTTTAGACCAGCTCTGCACAGAACAGCCAGACTGAGACGGACTTGAGCCCCAGCAAAACCCATTGCTTTACTGGTGCATGGTCCAACTCCTACTCTTCTGGAGCTCCTGGAAGGGAGACAAGGCTGCGGCGACAGAGCTGACCACAGTTAGATGTGTACGACACCCGTGCTGTACCCTTGGGGCTGCCTTTGCTTTGCCTTCTGCAGGTCCCAGTGGCTGAGCGGCTAAGACTAAAGAAACTGGCACTCAGGTGACAGCTCGAAAGAAAATTGTAGCCATCAGAAGTCAGAGCCCGGAAAATAATCATTATCATCTCTGTGGAATCACCCAGTGCACATACGGCTGAGACCGATCACTTCAGTCTCGGCTTCTAGAGCTGTATCACACCACTCAGACTGTGCTAATTTGTAATCACAAGTGGGTGATTTATTGCACATTGAGAGCCTTGTAAATCAAGCTGAAAAACTGGGCCTGTCAAAAGCTGTCTGTTAGCATTTCCATTTCTTTCTATGCTTACTACTACCAAAGAAACTTCAGACTTTGCTATTCCAGGTCCCAACTTTCTTCGGCATGTCATTTTCAAGTATTTCACCTCCCGTGAAAGGGCTGTAAAATCTTGGTTTTGATGCTATGGATCATGGCCCGAAATACTCCCCCAAAGTCTCTTCCTCCAGAGAGCACAAAAAACACCATGCCCTTCTACTGCAGTTGATGTCCTGTGTTTAAGGAACGCACAAAACTTCAAATACGCTTAGAGATGAGCTGGCTACAGCTCCCAAAAGCAGCAAGGGCAGCCAGCTACAGCACAGCACGGGCGCAGAAAAATGAGAGAAAATTTTAGTTTCCACAAAACTGCTTGCCAGTCTGTCTGCAGGCAGCCTGGCTCCCTGCACACACCACACGAGTTCCCCACAGTGGGTTTCCCCAGGGTGCCAGCCATTGCACGCACCACCTCCCCTGTCTGAACTCACTGCTGCGCTGTTACGAGGTTTTCTCCATCTATCTTGCAGAGAGACAAAAGAGAGATCCATAAAACACGTGGTTAATACATTTATACCAGGTAACTTCTCCTGCCAGCCAGTCTGGTCACCTAGGCTGGTCGTAGGAAGGACCACAAAGGTCCAGGCATCTCTCCCCTGTTGCATAGTCTTCTCCATGCAGAGCAGCATGGCCTTTTCCCACTTCAACACTGTATTTTACATTTCAGGAAATTTCTTCCTGACCCCATCAAGTTGTGCCCTCAAACACAAGAATAGATAACTTTAGAGAGGACAATCTTGTTTCAGACTCCATTTTTTGTTTTCGTAAATGTCTCCTGTTCAGCGTTCTTGGCTGTTAGCATACTAAATAGCCTGCCTTCTTTTCACTTTGCCACATCTTTGTATTATATTATTTTTACAGCCGACAAGCTCCGTTAGACTATGGGAACGCTGTAGTGTCAAAAGCAGATTGAATTTGCTGATTGCTGGAGTTCTTTGTGCTGCTCGCACAAAATTTCTTTCCCCTATAATACATCTGTTGTTTGTATATTCGATAAAGTTAATATCTGTGAAATCAGTCATTTCCCCTAGCTCTAAATTATACCACAACAGATAGAAGATCGACTTCACCGTATTGACAAGAGAGAACTCTCAACGCTTATTATTTGTGGTGACTTGGAGAGACTACAAAAGCACACCGAATGGCTTTATCAGGGGACTATATTTCTATGAAAGCTGATAAGGTGATGTATGCACATTAACAGTGGGAATAGTTAGTTTTTAACAAACTTCAACTTTTCTAGCATTTTGGTAAAGAAGAACTAAAGAAATAGCACAAATCAATGTGTCATTCCCTTCCTCTCTTCATGCTCGTATCCTGTTTAACACTGATCTCATGTGCAATATTTATGTCTACATAAATAACTCAGGAACTAATTAATCCAATTCTTTTATAATTACCTCTTATAATGGCATACAGCCTAAATCCCAGCAGCTTAATTGCTACTTAATGGAGGTATTTATGACACCAATACTAGTAAAGAATATAGGCGCTCTCACTTATTTCAATTAGGGATGAGGCTTAAGCTGCTAAACTCCTGATTTGGATTTCAAACACCTCTGAAGTTCTGGCATTTGAAGACACATGTTTTTTTCACTTCAGAGCAAGAGGCTTCAGCAATCCTGTTTCACATGTGACTGTGTACTGGGGCACAAGAATTAGCACTCGTTTACTGCAAGGCAATTTTCTTGTTTTTCACATGCAAATACAAAGTTTAATAGCAGCGCAACCTTGCAGTAGGTGCAGGTAGCAGCTTAGCAAGTGTGTATGATAGTTACCTGCAAGAAGTGGATAACCAGCTTTGTCAGCTAACAGTAGACTAGAAAACACTTGGAAAAGTAAAGAGCATATAAAGGGATCTTTCAGGGCATAACCCTGTGGAGCTTTTGCTCTAGTCACATCTGTCGACGTCTTGATGTCTGATTTATTTTATGGGGTCAGGTTAATAAGGGAATTAACATCATAAGAAGAGTCCATGAATAATCAGGTGTCACTGGTCACGTCCTCTTGTTGTCATTTATGTCTCAATAGGGGAAAACTGCCTTGATTTAGAAAGAAAAGGAAGGGTAGTTCTCCCTGTTTCAGCTTAGCAGGGCTGCAATTTTTCCCACCATCCCTTTAGAGGAAAAAGTGAGAGAGAAACCTTGCAAAAGGAATGAATGTTTAATGGGCTATCTAATTTGGTAGTCATACTCTTAAATGGGATTTCAAGTGAGTAGGATATTTCCAGAGTACCGTTTGACACGCACTGCCTGCTATACGAGCATCTTGTGAGGTTGTCTCACACATCACTTAAAATAAACCTCCTTGAAAACACGAGAGCATTCCTTGGGGTGCCATATAATCAAATACGTGGTGCCTTTTCCCTTGCGTACACTGCACGTCTCTCAGGCTGGCTGTGCACGTGCCCCGGCGCAGCTCAGCATCCAGAGCGAGGGAAGGGGAAAAGCCTGGAGCCCACACCCTGCCATCAGGGATGCCCCACCTTCACGGCCTGTTTTAAGCAACATGTTACAAGCTCAGCCTGGGAAAGGCGCTGGTATTTGGGTAGTCAGATGCGAGTGTGGCATTTCTGAGTAAGCTTTGTCTGTCTTGGGTGGCTGCATCAATCTGGTTTACTTCAGCCTCAGAAACAATGAAGTTCAGGCAGTAGAAACAGCTACAGCGATGTATGCATTCTGCATCCAAGGGACTGCATTTAGTTCAACTTGAATGAATTCTCAATTGATTTAAATTAAGGGAAAATCAACAGTTCTTAAATGAAAAATGAACACCCACAAGTTGGCTGGTGCTGGTTTAACTATACTCACAGAAAAAAGAAATCTCTCCTTATCACAGTGCAATTTTCCCATTGTGAAGGAGTTCTAAAACGTTAATGGCTTTCAACTTACAAAAACACAATGCCCTGAAACTTTTCCCTGTTACTTGTAAAGTGTGCTGTACCAAAAATTACTTGATAATTAAAGGGAATGTGCTGGTGTGAATACAGAAATCTCATTTTAAAGTATTTACAAGTTTAAGAATACAGCTTCAAACTGAGAGTCACTTAGTTTTTATGATTGCTTTTATCTTTACTAGCAGCTAAAGACATCCTCTGAAGTCTTTAACTAGTCTGAATTAAATGTTTTAGTCAGTGTATTTTCATGAGACCTGGCAAATTTATTCCATTATGCTGCTATTAACTGGTGGGTATTTATGCATCAGGATGCAAAGGAGCGACTCCTACAACTAACATTTCACTAAGGAACATTTTGTAATTACACCAAGAGATTGGGAATTAGGATTCCTACATTTCTTCTGAGTTGTGGGACAGACACAATGTGCTGTCACCTCAAGTGAGTCACTCGGATTCCCTTATTCCCTGAATGCACGATAATGTTGCTAAGAAATCACTGTGAAGTGTGTCAAGACATGTTCAATAACAGGCTGACTTTTTTGGCATTTAATCCCCTCACCTGCATGCTCACTCTAGGGCATTTTACTGCTGGTAAGGCTCTTTGAGATTCTCAGGTGAAATGCACTGTTAAGGGTACTTTTATTGGTGTTTACAGGTGGGTAATGAATGAATCCCTTTCTCCCTGACCTGAGTCACAAAACTGGGAAGCTGAATTCGAACGAACAACATGGGATAAGAGGCAGAACAGAGACTTTTACCGGAAAATTAAAGAGAAATTGAGTTGTTACTGCAAGTGTTTTCAAATAAGCCCTTTTTATTTGGAGCGAGGATTACATTTTTCCGGAACTATCCAACTTCTTAGAAAGAAAATGAAGCCACCTCTACTCTAAGGCCCAAAGATTGAAAACCTCTATATTTCTAATAAAATCTTCCAGCTTTGTTGTTTTCAATAAAAAAAAAGAAAACCTGACCTTCTATGTACATGCTGCTAGATCCTTCACTTCCAGCGCTTGATGAGCAGACAGGGCAGACAAGGATTACAGATGCCCTGAAGAAACACCACGCAGCAGTGAGCAGAGGTCTCAGAGGGTCACCGCTGCGAATGTCTTACAGAAATCCTAACAGGTAGCTTAGAGGGAGCTGGAGGAACCCTCAGGTTTCCTCTCCTGTACCTGCAGAGAGCTGAGCATACAAGTCTTGCCAGTTTTTGTTCTAATCTTAGCCTCTTGTTCTTTGTCTATTTCTAATAAACTTGTCCCCAAAGACAAGGATGTGAACAAGGCCCTTGGAGAGTCCCATATTTTTTAGCCTTATAAGCCTTGATTGCTACTCGTATGAGAACTTCATCACCAGTGGGACTGTGACAGGACTGTACCGTACTAGTACAGTCTTAGGGGGCCAGTGCTGATCTTCAGTGTCCTGGCTTGTCCTAGGGACCAAATAACCACTATAAAAATTCAAGATATGTGAACAAATCTGAGCCCTGTCAAAACCTTTCATGCAAAACGGGGAGAATCCCATTCCAGGACAGCTTTCTGCTGGTCTCCTCACTGCAGTCTGCCACGTGCCAGGTGGGCAACCCGACGTTTGACTGCCACGTGTGCCAGTGTAGCCTCGAACGCAAGAAACTGTTGGGTTGACATTTTCCACTGAAACAGCTCCATCTGTCTAGAATGTTCAACAAAACACTTTGCAGAGAAAGATATTTTATCCAGAAGAATGTCTTGAGTTTAGTAACTCCACTAACTTTGGTGGAAGAAGTCTCCTTTCTGAGCTGACGGTGATTTATCTGCTCTATTAAGTCCAATGACAAAGTGCGCGGTGCTTTCGAAGGGACCAGAAATTACACCGTCTGAGAAAAGGCAATGGACGGAGGTTCCACCTGAGTTACTCTCATTTAAATACAGAGAAGCTCCTGTGACTTCTTTTGTGTTATTTCAGCTCTAAAGGAACGAAATGGAAAGCAGAGCTGCACCACAATTGCTTCAGCAGAAAATAGCAAATAGTTTAAGCAGAAGTATTTTCTTTTATCATGGAATTCCCAAGTATATTTGGGAAATTACTGATTCATTTTTCAAAAGTAACATAAATTCTTTTCATTTCATGAAAAGAAAAACAGCAAATGAAAAAGCCACACAAAGCCCTTTGCCACTTCTTCCTTATTTTAAGGATATTCTTACCTGGACATGCATATCTTATTCCCACATTTCTCTCAAGGTGCAATTCAGCTAATAATAAATACCAATATCTCATCCCCTGTATTTAACAAATAAAATTCTATGGTAATTTCACAATCAACAATGCCTGGTGTTAAGGATTTCATTATTAAATCTGATTGAATATGATTAAATATGGCTCATGCTTTCCAAAATGGGTTGCATGATAGATTTAAATGAACTCATTAGTGGTTAATGCAGCAAAGCGCTTTCTAAATGTTAATGTTTGGCTGCCTTTGGCTCGTTAATTAATTTGAAGATTGTGTAATTATCAGAGCTTTCGATTAGCATACGTCTACTTCTTTTTATTCCCAAATGACAGTTGTTTGCGTGTAACTATGGGAAATTCAATTATATTTATAATAAAAATAGAACATCCAACTGCCCAAACAAGCACACGCTGCATGGGAACAGCATCTTTTCCTTTAAAGTCTTTTTTTATTACTGTTATTTTCAAAAAGCACATAGGCTCAGCAGCTTTCTCTCAGCACAGAGAAGGGCTAGCAAAGTACATGGCTTTGCCAGATAATTACGTACCTCTGAAGAGTTGTGCAAGATGCACGAGGTCTGAAAAGGGCTTGGAAAGAAACAGGAGCAGAGCCTGGCTCGCTTGCTTTCTCTTTTTTTTTTTTTCCTTTTTATTTTTAAAAATTTACTTTGTAGTTTAAAGGCCAGTAGCCATGAAATGAGGGAATATGGCACAAACGCCCCCTGCAGAACAGATGAGCTGGCGTGTGTGTAAGGACACAGCACAAACCTGGGTTGCTGGTGGATGTGCAGGACCACGGGGCCACAGGCTTCCGCGCAGGCTGGGAGAGCGACACCTGGGAAAGAACACTGTGCTGGTACTTAGGGCAATGGACGAACTGGCATCTCTCCTTGAAGTAGTAGAAAAGCACAGAAATAAAACAGAAATAGTCTCTTAAGCAGATATTGAAGACAACGATGGGGCCACAAAGCAACAGAAACTGAGAACTGAACAAAGTCTTACAGTCAAAGCTTGTAAGAGAAAGACGTGGGCTATGAGATACAAGCACTTCAAAAGCATCAGCGTGGACTCACGAGAGATGCCACAGGGATTACTTGTGTCCAAGTTTCCTGGAGATATAAAGCTCCCGGGTGGAAGAAGAGAGCCTTATCTCTTCCAGGCATTTTGAATGACAATAACTAAAAAATCAGATTAACTGTCTGGATCGTTTCTCCCATGCCTTTTACAAGCACGTCTGACTTCTGTAACAAGCCTTATGCCTTTTAACAGGCAAAGTTTGTCATCAATAGATGTTGTTTCCACTAAACATGGGATTCTCTGCTGTAGTTATCCAGGGCCACAAACAGCTGGAGTGGCAGCACAAGTGTACGAGCCAGCAAAACAAACCTTGGTGTTCGTTAGCACGCGTGCCATCGCCTGGAAGGAGCCCTTCTCTGCCAGCAGCTGCAAGAGCAACAATACATTAACATAGGCAACAATTAAGCCCAATAAGTAAGAATTACATTTTCTGGTGGAATAGAACAACTTCATTCTCTCAAATAGTCACTTTGTGTCTCAAAGAAAACAGACATTCATTACTTAGATAAATCATCTGATGAGTTTGTTTTTTGAATTGCTATTAATCATGGATGTTCATCCTGTGCACTTTTATATGGATACTTATTATTAAAAAATAAGCAACTAGGCGTGATTAAGTAGATAGCACTTTGTACCCCCCAAAACACCAACCCCTCCAATCCTTCATTCAAGGGAATAAGGCAAGGAATGATTATCAAGCAAAATGCGTCACCCTTAACTCCTAAGCTATTGCTTGTTTCAATGCAAAGAATTGGTTAATTCTTTGGTTTTCACTAGAGTAGCTGCCTCGCCACACAATTCCTCTTTCAGGCAGAGGTCTACCTCAATCAGTGGCGGGGGGATTAAAAAAGATAGGGCTTGATTCTATTAATAATTTACAGTGAAATAGGGATGCCGAGATGGATATCTTAGAGAAAAATCGCACTTCCAGTGGATGCAAAGGCCTGTCGCCATTTACTGTCGTACGGCAGCACAGGCGTATCACCGGGCAGGTCACCCCGTGCTCAGCCAGTTTGATTAATGCCTGCGAACCCCCTCAGCGCCTGCTTCCCGTCCCCAAACCACGCACACCCCGGCGCTCAAAGCGTGTCCTGGAAGACGGCAGTGACCCCCAGCAGCAGCTCGCTGTTGGGGTCTGCTGCACGTGCAAAGCCGCCCTCTTCCCTCAGCCTCCGCCACCAGCTTTTGGGACAGCAGTCACAGACAGGCCAAGGCAAAAGCCCACTCGGGAGCAGAACACGCAAAGACCAGCTGGCTGGGCTGAACGGCTGCTGCTTCCCCCAGCAGCCCCCCTCGTCCATCGGCCTGCCAGGGAGCCACGAGGGTGCCGCAGAGAGCTTCAACAACACCGGTCTTAAGGCCTTGACCACCTCCGCTGCAGCAGCGCGTTGGTGTTTCAGGCATGAGATTACGAATTCAGTCTTAGAGATGAAGTGCTGCACAGAAATGTCATCTCTTAAGGCAGCTGGAAAAGAGAAGCACCAGCTCAGCAGGCGTCCAAAACCAGCAAAATAAGCAGGAATATGAACGGGCCCATCAGAGAAACAGGACAGTGAAGAATATTATTGCTGAAGGGTGCGGGGACAGGCAACAAACAGAAAAATCAACAGGGCTTTTGCCGCAGCCTCTGACGGGGAAGGCAGGGTGCGAGGAGGAAGGAACTGCGCTCCCAGGCATCTCCTGGCACCTGTGAGAGTCTCCTGGGATGATGAAAAATAGAGGAAACAAAACCTAAACCGTGGCATTGGGCTGAGGGAAAGGTGCAGCACAGTTTAGCAGGACACCACTGAAAAATGACAGGAAAGTAGTGGATTTTAATGAAGAACTGCAACCGCTATCTGAGGCACAGGTCGCGCCAAATGTCTGTCATGAATATTCAAAGCCAAAGTCACAGACACAGGGATGAAAATTTTGCTGTAGTGAAGTTCCCAGATTCGGCTACTGACTTACATGGCGCCGGCAGCCACCCTAGAAATACCTGTAATACCAAGATGGAAGCTCCTTCCACCCTCCTGGTGTACGACATCTACGGATGAGAAGGGTGAAACGTGGCATTGCTCAAATACCCTTCCCAGTCGTTGCTTGGGAGACTGCCTCTGTTATTAATCACACAGACATCCCTTCAAAGCTTGCGTTTAATGCTCGTGGCCGTGGGCTGTGCCCCAGGGAGCTCCAACAGCGGAGGCCGGCAGCGCTCCCACACGACACAGGGATGCAAGGGACCAGGAGGAAGGTCTTTCAGCACACAGCAGCTGACCCTGATCTCCAGCGACCACTGTGCCTGTGGAAGGCCCTCCGTCATTCTGCAAAGCTGACACCACGGTGCTCTTCATGAGGTCCCACCCTTCCCTCCCTTCCCCTGTGTACCTCCACACACGCATGTGTGTGCTGTAACAGCAGAGTTCGCTTCGGGAGAGCCCTCCACCCACCCGGCAGTTGCTCGGACCATGGTCCCAACACGTCACCTGTGATATCTGCCTCTCGGTTTCCGTTTTTCCTCTGCTTGCAGCATACTCCGGCATCTCCACTTCTGCAGATAGCAAAGGCCTCTACACTATTATTTACTCAGCGGACGATGAATCTGACAGTCTGATCTTAACTTCTTAACAGCTGTGTTTATTTACTAAAGTAGCAAATTGTTTCCTCTAAAGCACAGAGGGGTTGGTTTGAACAAACTAACATCTCTGCAATTTGGTGAGATTTGGTACTTGAACACGTTCTCTTGAAACTATACATTTTTCTATCACTGAAGTAACTGAATTACAGGCAATCTTGGGATCCAATCTTTGTTTTAATGACTCCTCTGGCTGCTGCTTTGTGCAGAGGAGCAGGAAGGCTAGGAGTGCAGTAAATGGGCTCACAGGAAGTGGGGAAATTACACCTCTTCTGCTCTGAATCGTACTGACTACATTTGCTCCCGTTCCAAGACACGTTTCTGTTTCCTATTCACAGTTTAGTTCAGATGACACAAATCACAGTAGCACCACGTGGCTCTTTTAGCCTGTTTCTGCACTTACACAAACTGGACACCTGATAGTTCAACAGAATCACAGGGGTTGGAAGGGACCTCTGTGGGTCATCTAGTCCAACACCCCTGCCGAAGCAGGGTCACCCAGAGCAGGCTGCACAGGACGTTGTCCAGGCGGGTCTTGAATATCTCCAGAGAAGGAGACTCCACAGCCTCCCTGGGCAGCCTGTTCCAGGGCTCCGTCACCCTCAGAGGGAAGAAGTTCTTCCTCGTGTTCA
>Ga0065711_1047038_pt1 | contig 12559 bp, 6 predicted proteins | sample Hoacrofraction12_FD_59098 | JGI IMG/M metagenome (GOLD analysis project Ga0065711, IMG submission 59098) | Hoatzin crop microbial communities from Cojedes, Venezuela - Epithelial fraction 12 v2 (version 2) | ecosystem: Host-associated > Birds > Digestive system > Esophagus > Crop | place...
AAGAAAGAAAGAAAGAAAGAAAGAAAGAAAGAAAGAAAGAAAGAAAGAAAGAAAGAAAGAAAGAAAGAAAGAAAGAAAGAAAGAAAGAAAGAAAGAAAGAAAGAAAGAAAGAAAGAAAGAAAGAGAAAGACTCAAGTGAGTTCTCATAATGCTACCTGTCATCCCTGTTCTGTGGATATATCTGTGTGCTCGGAAGAAACTGACTGAGCTAATGCAGAGTTTCTCTAAGAATAAAGACCATATATAACATACATGAACACCACATTACATATAAATAACATTAGAGAGATGTTTAACTGTTTGCCACATTAGTAATTTGCTTTCTTTTTTAATCTTAACTGTTAAAAAACCTGATTTAAAACAAACCATAACCATACCTTTCATGGAATAAGAAATCCTTGAGAAGTTTTTCAGTCCATTTCTAAACAGCAGTGAAAGCAATGAAATGCATAGCCAGCTGGGATCCAGTTCTGTGAGTCTTGATCTTTAAAAGAAATAAGAAAGCTAAGCAAGACACAACCTTTCAACTGGGGCAGCATTTGCAACTCTCTTTGAATAACTCCGCAACTTTTGCAAACTGAAAAACAGTTCCGTTCAGCATCATCCCAGCAGCTGGCTTCCACGTGACGTCAGTGCATGGAGGATGGCTTTAAAGCCATCTCCTCCAACCCCCAGCTCTGTAACTTTATATCTGCTCTTATTTTGTGTAAACAACTCCAAGTCCAGGACATTTTTAGGTTTTATAGTGCAGTCCAGTCTTTAAAGCTTGCCAAAGCAGCCACTGTTAATATTAAAGCTATGACAATAGGCAATTTTAGGTTTCTTTTATTAGCATCCATGTTGTAAAGGAAGATTCTTTGCTGCCTTCCAGACCCATTTTCAGGGTTATATTTTTTAGTATGAGCGTTCTGAGCATTGCAACTTGATCCTTATAAACTGCTTTGTAAAGGGAGTTTGTTTAAAGCAGCAGTCTTGTTGGTTAACAGCTATCTTAAAGAGTTAAAGGCAAACCACTCCTCCCTAAAATCTTTTTCTGTATTCTAAATATGTTATCACTTAAGAAGTGCAGAAGTATTGGGCGCTGTGTAATCCTACTGTCTTGCATGCTGGGAATGGTGACAATGGTTTCTTTGGTATATACCCAAATATTCCGGCTACTTTATAAGGTTTCTGAATCAGATTCTCCGGTCTGTTAAGATACTTTGTGTCTCAGCAAAGCAAAGTGCTTGTATGGAGAATCTCCCTTGTGCAGGGAAACTCATTCCTGGCATAAGGCTAGCAAGGAAGGTCCCAAACCACCCTGGCCTGGATTTAAAGCTCTGGGAGTGCCCATAGCAAGTGTCAGCGTGGGTGAGGGCAGGGAGCGTATGTGACAGAAATGATTCAGCAAGTGAAATTCCACAGCAGACCCTGAAGCCGGCGCAGGGAAATTTAGCTGCTCCCTCTGCTGAGCTGCAGGCAGGAGCTCAGCTCGCTCCTTGCGTCTCTGCCCACCACAGTAACTCTCCTGCTGCACTACGTGTCCTACCTCCTTTCACCTGGCACCGTGAGAGAGTGCCAAGGGGCAAGGGCAGGGGTTTCACACATGTACCACTGCCCTGCCGGGTACTTGTGCCTGGATGTGTCCGTGGACAGGGATTGAGACTGCCCAGGGACATGTCCCTGGAGAAGGGCCACAAAGCACTCAACTCATGCAGCATAAAACTCTGGACAAATTCTGCTATCAGATGGGTGCCTTCAAACGCGTTAAGCAGGAGTGACGTATAGTTTTGTGGGCAGAACAGCTGACGACAAGAGGATTTTTAAGAGGAAGGACAAAGTATGCGGATTCACACATCCTTTGCTTAGTCAGCACTCTCCTTTTCAGACCACTAAGGTTTTATCTGTGATAAAATCCATGCACAGCATAAATATTTTAGCTCTGGATGCATTTTATAGTAAATACCAAAGCAGGTTTCAGGGAAAACACATTTTTTCTCCTTATATGGTCTAGCTTTAAGTATCAGTGAATACATTACTTGGGTGCTTATTCTGCTCCCACGTAACCTAAATAATAGGACTTGGGATATTTGTGAAAATTACAAATATGATCTAAAAGGTGAACAAAGATGCCCAAGTACTTGACTGAATGTTCCCAAAGAAAATCTTCAGCCTCTGAACTCTGAGGATTTAAAAATCCCCTGTTCATAAAGCAACAGTGTGACTGTCTTTCGGGAGGTTACGTGGCAGCGCGCCAGCTGACATGGCTGGGAGCAAAGCCCAAGTGCCTGGGAGCAGAACCGAGCCCACGGCTGAAGACCAGGTGCCACAGCGCTGCCTCCTCCCCGAAGCCAGCACGGCAGCACCACTGCAAATGAAGGCAGACTCTGAAGACATATTTTTTTACTTCCATCCATCAGCATAGGCTATTATTCTTGTGTAGTTAATATTGTTAACTTAATGCCACTCATGTTGGTACATGAACTCTTTGAAGTAAACCACAGTAAAATTAAAGAAAACAATGGACTAAATCCCAGACCTGAGTTTTCACTCAGGCAAAATCCTACGTTGCTGTCAGTGTGAGGAATTACAAATGTGTGAGACTGAGGGGCTCGTTAGGAGACAAGAGCTGGACCCACTCACAGGTCACAGGGCCATGTTACACCTGTTCTAATATGGGAAAGGCAGAGCAAAGCTGGGACAAAAAAATACAAAGCAAGCTCTAAAAACCTGGACTCATTGCTCCTGACACCCTAAAGTGTAGCAGAGTGACTTCTGATTTTGGGGAAAGTTATGCAGCAGAGACTGTCCCTCCCCCCAACAGCAGCAGACAAAGCAGCAAATGGGGCTTTCTGGCCTCTGGCACATGCAAAATAAGCAGGAAGGTTATGGCAGGTTTATTTTAGTACATCTGACACGCTGCTTCCACAGGCAAAGCGTACTTTGTCCATACCTGGTATCAGCTCTGTGTTAAAAGTCAGCACCTCAACAAAAACAGGTGCAAGGGCATTTTAAACAAGCCCTCTGCTAAATTCCTCTTCATCATGCAAGACTGAAGACAAAGGAGCGTGAATTTCAGCATGGGCTATAATCTGAGTACGTACTCAGAGTAGCGTGTACTCTGGTTAATAGTCTGGGTTCAAGGTCATTTCAGACCATCATCAGTTCTGCTGTACTAGCTTGGTTACGGCATGCTCGTTTTGCTATGTCCACATAAATTTGGTAACAAGAAGGATGAACAGCACTGCTGCCACTGTCATCAACCCAGCCACAACACCAGATTCCTGAATGATGTTACTTTTTAAACCTCAATAATCCCAGCAAATACATTTCAGGAATGGATATACAGATCAGGACGGGCAGAAGGGAATACAAATTCTGTCTCCTCTTGGTGTCATGCACTTCTGCAATAATATATAACTTGGGGGAGAAACAGAGCCAACAAAGTGTTATGTCATGTCAGTTCTCCAAGGTTACACTGGAAATCGGTGGCAGATACTTTAGATGTTCACTTTAAATAGAGCCACTGTAATTTTCCCCATAGGCAACTGCATGTGTAATGGCAAAAGTTGGGTTTGAATATCACTTCCCCTGGCATTAAATCAGAGACAGAAATGTAAGCCAATGGGAATTACATCCCTGATACTGTAGCCTCTAGAAGTCTCCTACTCACCTATCAAATTCTGGGGTGATTAAGGGGAAGGGCATCTAATACCCTCAAGCTCTGCTTGTTTTTGTAAACAACTCCCAAAGTTCATGTGCAGTTCATCTCTTTTAATAACACATATTCAGACAGCCATGTTTTTGGCAATTTTCTATTTTCCGACTGCCAGGCATATTTCTGCACTATAGCACCTGCTCTCTTCTGGTTTTGATTCTGAAGCACTGGTGACATGTGTCAGCAGACACTTATTCTGTCTCTAACTGGAGCTTCAGGCATGGATATTTTTGGTTGAAGGAAGTATCTCTGATCCTGTAGAAGACAATCATTCTAGTATCACGAGAATTTTTCAGTAACAATAGAGAAAATATTTATAAAGGTGTTTTCTAAGGGCATTCAGAGCCAACTCTAAATAGGAAATAAATTTAATTGAATTTATCTGGTTGCATGAAAGGAAAAAATGGATCTGTTTTCTAAATGACATAAAAATCATTGAGTTACTCCCAATTTACACAAGTGCAAAACTGTCAGAATTAGATCTACAGATGTAAGATTTGTTCTTTCTGACAGAACATGGAATGAATTCCCTGGGAATAGAGGAAACAGAAATGTAATCTTTCAGAGAAATGTAAAATTAATGCAATCTCAGGGTTCAAATCCAATGACATTTTTGCCAGAATATTAACATTTCACCACAATATTCCAAGATGAGAACTGTGAATCTGCTATCGGTATAATTGAGATTTGAACTGATAGGTAAGCTGGTATATACAGCTTGCTGGCACATAAAAGCAAAATCTTATTATTATTATCGCTCTTCAGAATTAGATGCGATGCGGCAGACAGAATCTCGTGAATCAGCAGTGTTCTGCCTGGCTCTGCCCTGCCTGCCTCCCACGCACTCCTGCTAGAGGATGTGGACGTGTTCAGCTGCATTTACTCACTCACCTGTGAGGTGGACTTTGCCCACCAGCCCAGTAACTGAGTGTGGACAATCTGCTTCCTTGCTTGGCAAGAATATTTATTGCATTTCTTTGTGAGACCAAGTTACTTCAATTTAGCAAGACACAGAACACTTATTTATTTGGCTAGATGTTATCTTCTGGCTATGGATAGATGTCCATACTGATTTTATTAGCTTTCTCAGCAGCTTTTAAAACAGCGACAAGCGGAGGGTTGTGAGCTTCTCTGCAATATGTGGCACGAAACAGGTAAGTGGCTCCAATCACTCCCTTCAAGCTGAATGCAGAAGGACATGAAAAACACATCTCATTTCTCACTGAGATTTCTCTGCACTGAGGTTTGCAGGGGTCCTCACCGCTGTCCTTGCTCCTCACTGATTCAAAGACTGCAGAGAGATTCTAAAATGATTTTGTATGCTTTGGTATGCTTTGATTTCAGATTGTAGCCTGTGCAATAGCTCCCCAAATGTCCCTAAAGGTCTAAGTTTTGACTTGCTTTGTTGATGTCTGACAGAATTCGGCTGAGGAAAGCTCCAGCTATAGGCAAAAAAAAATACTGAGAAATCAGTGGGGTTACAATTGCCAATCCTGTGCAAAGGTTATCTTCACCTTTTGACTCAAGAAGTTCATCCTCACTTTTTCAGATTTCTGAGAAAGAAGCAAATCTTTCCCAATTACTTCCAAGATGTATTCAATGTATGAATTCAGTGTATTAAACTTTTCTACTACTTTACAGTAGTACTGTTACTGATACACTCAGTGCCAGTCAAACCCTCTATACTCGTCTGTACAAGCCTGAGAAAGGTATAAACAAGTGTGGGTTAAAATCTGAAAGTCCAGAACTTCAGATCTGATTTAAGTATGATTTTTTCTCTTTTATGGAATTCAGCCAGTAACATAACAAAACCCAAATGATCTTCTCTTCCCCCAAGGGAGGCACTAAAACAGAAAGAAAAGCAAGAAGTCAGGCTCGTGCTAAGATTTGGTACGACAAGTTTAAGTCTCCAATTATTATACTTTTGTACTTCTAATGTCCAAATTGCAAATACATGAGGAAAGAAAACAAAAAAAAAAGAATTTCTCATTTGTCAAGTAGTTGCTGGAAAATTTCTTACAGCAGTTGCTGAGACAAGAGCAACAAAAGGGCCCTTTGCCAGTGATTTAAGAACTATCTTTACAGTTACAGAAATTCTCTGTGAAGCGATGATATGCTTGACCATATCTTGCCATAATAGTTTCTAATACGTGGAACTTAACTTTTAGGCAACTGAGCATAAATTAGAGCCACTTCGAACCTCCCCAAAATGACTTTGGGCCTGACTTTCTCTTTAATCAGAACACCAGCAAGGCTGTCTCTTAATCTCATATATATTGATTATCATTTCCTTTAGACATATCTTGCTAACTACAACATAAATAATGACAACAACATCCCCTGGTAGGAATAAGTATTTGGATTAAACTAAGGTTAAGTAATTTAACTGATCAAGGTTCCTACACCTGCAGAGTATGCTGAGGGAAAGCGAGACAAACAAGGAGAAAAACACAAGCTTTGTTTAATACAAATATCGTTAGTTTACTGCTTTTTACGTTCTGGTAAAACAAATTTTATTGCCCAATCTCTGCTTCCCTCTGAGGAGTTTCCCCCAAAATGGTGTCTCTCTACTATTTCAGGTAGCAGAGCACAACCCAGGCACAGAGATGAACTGTTCTCACTGGGGAATGGGTTAAGTGAACAGAGTGCTAGCATGATAAGTCAAAGGGAATCCTTTTTACCTGCTAGAAAAACAGCTGCTTTATTTATTACCACTATTTATTACTAGATTTTTTTATCACGGCACCTGCACAAAAAATTTCATTAATACACTTACCTGTAAATGATCACCTTTGGAGAATTCACATCTGTGGGACTTTGTAGTTTCAGCATAGGTTGAATAAAACAGAAAAGAAAACTGAGCTTCACTGGGCATTTCAGATGAGGTTTTCATAGTGGGAGATCTACTGGTTGTAGGAACTGGCTATCTTCAGTGTGAGTCACCTGTACTCTCCGTGCAGCCTCTCATAGGTGAGACAGGAATACTCAGTGACTGCTGATCCACATCCGTGTACACAAGCTTCCCTGACCTATGGTCACTCTCTACCAACAGCATGGTTAGACGGGGGTCACTCAGTAAGCCAAGAGTTACCACGTTTATTCAAAACTCAGTCTGAAACCTGGAGAGACAATCCAGAGCCCTGGTGGCTACAGGCTGGAAAACGTTACCTGATAAACTAAGTCAGTAGGAAAAGATATTTGACATCAGGCAAGGTGACTAGCGTCGCTCTCTTCGGTTCAAGTCAGAATGTAGCGTGGCCATTTTTCTAGAGCCCAGAGAGAATGCAGCCAGCCTACATCTCTAGGAAGACTCCTCGCCTACTCTGATACCTCCTCCTCGTGAATCTCATTCTCAGGGGCTCCAGCTCCTTGCCACATTTCCACATACAGTGCTCTATCTACCAGCCATTCTGATTTTGTCCCCTCCGTGGTGTCTAATCCACATAATACAGTGCTGAAAAACATTATCATCACAGTCATGCAAAATACATACAAGCTGTGACAAACAATTGCAGAATATACATCAAATGTGGTCTTACTATTCATATGTGGCTAGAACACAAATCTTTTTCTGGGAGTGGGAAGAAGAAAGCAACAGACTCCTCACACCCACTCTGCATATATCTGTTTTGCTTCTGATTTGGTGCAAATTAATGAATATTAAACTGGTTCCAGTCACTCAGGAAATCTTTATTCAAAAATGATAAAACCAGATGAAGTGAAAAATATCATTTTCTGTTTACTTACCTGGAACACCATGGTGAGCGGACTTCCTATTCAACTGGGTGACTTTTTGGTATGTTTTTAGCAGGTTTTTTGATTTTGATTTTGGCAAACAAGTAGTCTTCAGTGTTTTTACAGCAGTGGCTAGTACAGAAACTATGTCTCTTGCACTTCTTATCTTGGAGGGTGGACAAAAAAAACCAAACTGAAAATAATACTACAATGAACAGTAAATGATGAATGGCTTACAGTACAAAAAACAGTGTAAAAAGGAAGACAAGTTTAAATATTGTTGTGTATGAAAGGGATGAAAATAATACAAGGATGAGAATAAGTAAAATGATAGGCTGGAACATCTGGGAAAGTAAATACAAAGACAAAGAGAACAGTCAATTAATGGAACAGCAAGTCCAAAGTTTCAACAAAATAAATAGTGCATCAGACTATGCTTGTGGAGGGACCAAGTGCCCATCTCCCATTGACTTCAGCAGGAGTTCTGCATGGTCAAGTGCTGAAATGCCCAATTTAATTATTGCTGTTATTTGTTTAGAGAAAATACGAGTTAGTTCACTTTAAATTTGTGTAAGCCCATGCAGTGCTCTGCCTTTAAGCTAATGGGAGCTCTACAAGCTCAGAGCTATTACTAGATCAGAAAGTGAGCATGCTGAATGCCGTTTTCTGGTTGATTTCATGCAATACATGTATAGTAATTGATTAGCTTTAAACTCACTGCGTCTGTGACTTTCTGATACAGGGAAACAAAAGACTAATTAGTCAGCATAGGAATAAGAAATAATAGCTTTCAGCTTCACCTGGCAGCTACTTTGACTGTAAACTAGCAGGACAGCACAAAGTAAATTAACAAAGTAAAAGGCTTACTAAAACATTGGATAATACCATGAGCAATAACAAGATTTGACAACTATAGGACTGCATGATAAGATAAGGGTAGGTAATTTTCATTTTTCACGGCAAAAGATCTTGAGTCAGCAAGGAATTTGCTCCTCAAAACCTCTCTGGAACAATTCTGCATAAAAATGAACTACAGAAAAGATGCTGCATGTAAGCAGTGACCCATACACCTTCAACATAAGATACAATCAATTATAGTACTTTCAATATTCACACTATGGTGTGGCTCTGTAACTCTGTAAAGTAGATTTGCATGGTTTATTTTTCGCTGCGGTTAGTCATATTCTCTATAATTTTGGAAATTTAATGTTTCTTCCTGTTTAATAAGATTTTCTTTTTATTCATTTAACAGGAACTCAACCACTAAGAAAACAATCATGGTCATTTATGTGCCAAAAATGCTGTCTGCACTGCCTTTACTGGTGATGAAGGCATAACTCTGGGAAATGCAATTGCAATGCCAGAAAGGAATAAAGTCTTCTACCTCCTAGAGCATAATTCTTTTAATTTCCAGGAGACCAGACTTATTCACTGTTCACAAACAGCCTTCTTGGTAGAACAAGGTTTCATATGGCCAAATGAGGATTTAAAATAATTTAAGAAACAGTTATTTTTGTCCACTGTCTGAATAAAGAATTTTCATGTGCCATACATCGAATTTGAGGCTTAATTCATTTGGCAGAGCGTTTTTACCTGTAGGCCGTAATAAGTAAAAGTCTACCTGACTCACTGACAAAGGTTCATCTGCACTTCGATCATCCGAAGACTTTGGAACTTCGAGTCTGTCGATGAAAGCCTGGAGCTCTTTCCTGAAGGCCTTCATCTGTGCGTTGATCCGGTAAAGAAGCTCATGCTCGCGTATTCTGCTGCCATCATCTTCCTCATCCATCAGTCCAAAGAGGTCCCCATTAGCTACATAAATTCTTGCCTCTGTTATGATGGTGCTCGTGTCAGAAATTAGGCGGTCTATTGTCTTGCCCAGCCGCTCCGCTTCAGAGCGGATGTCCTTCATCTGCTGCCGATCAGTGAAGTTCTTCTGCCACCCAGATGGTGTCGGATAAAAAGACCTCGTGGGTGTTAGGCACCGAATGTTACGTACCTCTTCGGAGTCACTTTCTCCACCAATGGGGCCTTCCCTTTTGCGGTGAGGGGGGCGGGAATCATCATCACTCTCTTTTTTTCCTGCATCACTTTCTGCATCACTGTCTCTGGGACTGCCGCGGATCCCAAGATGAGAGGCCAAGTCATAGCGTTGCATGTTGGACATTAAGACTCTGTTCTCATACTGGAGTTGCATGACTTTGCCACTCAGCTCATTGATCTGCATTCGTGCAGCTTTTAGCTCCTCCTGTAACGCCTCTGTCTTGGCATTATCATGGTGCCTGGAGCTCTCATGGGACCCAGACTTGTACTTGTATTTGTTCAGCTCAGCTGTTATGCGCTTGTTTTGTTCTTCCAAATCAGCTAAATTTCTCCTCAGCAGTTCTGTCTCATCTTCTACTAGCTGCAAATGCTGTCGTAGTTCTGACAAAGATTCACTCTGCTCTCCCAGGAGCGGATTAGCCGTCCCTGAGAAATCATCTCCTCTTAAATCATCGAGCTCTGCTTTCAGTCCTCTGTTTTCTACTTCTAGTTCAACTATTTTCCTCCCAAGAATGTTAGCTTCCTCCTCCACAAGTCTCAATCGAAGCTTGAGTTCAGCTTCTCTTGTGGTAGGTGGCCCACCTGCTTCACCTTTTGGCAAGGGACTGTCCAAATCCCCATAAAATGATCTGTATTTTTGCAGCTCGTGTTCAAATCTGTCTTTCTCCTTATCGATCTTTGCCATTTTCTTCCTCATCAAGGCTGCTTCTTCTTTGACAAACTGTAGCTGGCATTTCAGGTCTTCATTGTCGTCCTTAGAAAAAAGAAAAGGAAGCATTTAAAGAAACTTGATGTAAAACAGGAGACTTCCAGTGGATGGTCCTAAATTACAAGATTAACAATTACAGATATGTAGCTTTAGATACTAATAGATTTTCCTGCAATCATTTTTTCACTGATTAATAAATTAAAGAGATGAAAATAAATACTTAAATTTAAAAGAGGGGAAAAAGACTATTTTACTTGTGACTATAGTTTGCACAGTCCCTGGAAAACACGTTGTGGGGGTGGGGGACTTGCAAAAAATCCTTATATTCGCTAGGCTTGCAGCACTATAACAGAATTCACAGTGTTCAAAAATCCCGAAATCATCATACAAAGCGCCTATAATCTTGTTTCACTGGCGCTCCCATTTACTTATTTTACCTAAAGTATAGAGCATGTGACAGCTGGTGAATTCTGTTGCAGCACCAGTGGTGTGTTTAGGTGGGCCTTGATGTAGTGTTGTTTGACTGCAGATCTGGGGTAAGAGCTCTCCATTATTTCACAGCATATAGGAAGACAAAGAGCAAAGTAAATAAGCAAGCAAAGTGCAAATCTACAAATGACATACATCATTTCCGTAGTGTCCCTGAAGCCTCCACATGAGAATTCAGGCTACTGTTCTTACAACTTACCTCTGTTGGTGTCTGCTGTGACTTTTTTTCTGATTTTGGTAGATCTTTGCTCCCTCTTCTTTTCAGTGATTGCTGCAACAACAACAAAAGGAGATGCACCAAACATTTCACTAAAGAGATACATAATTCAGTCACTCTTTTAAAACACAGCAAGTCAAATGCAACTGTAAAGGAATTAATTCCTTGTAATCCTTAAGATACCAAATACAGAGGGGAGACAGATGCCCAAAAGTGACATAGCAATGTTATATAAGTAAAGTATTGGTTTAATCAGTCTGTTACCTTTGTTACTCAACATATTTTAAGACTAGTGCATAATGAATGTTTAACATGTGACAAGAGAGGTAAGTAAGCAGATACCCCAGGTGGTAACTTACAGATGGGAAAGCAGAGTCAAGCAGTGAAACCCAGCCTCAGTCTTGTCCATTTGATATTAACCCTAATGAGGCCAAGCCACACCAAGATGTGTCTACCCAGACATGTGGCCTTAGCCTTTGTGGCAGGCAAGCTACATACCACAGTGTCAATGAGTTCCCATCAGCCGACTTGAGTGTACATCTGTAAGCACACCTTTTTTTCTGTGTCCCACCCACAGGCTTCCAGCTTGCAGTGTATTGCGGTTACATCTCTGCCAAGTGTACACTGTAGACAAACTCTTATGCAGACAAACTCACACATAGATCCGGTCGCTAGGTTTGTTCTGTTTTGAGAACATAATTGAATAAATGCAATTTAAAACTACTTGGACTGCAAGGTTGTAGTGAGAAAAAAAGCATATAAGCTTAAGAACAGCACCACACAAACACGTGTATGCACCACCACATGAGCAATCTTCTTTGGTGTCTGCTCATCTGCTGTGTAGCCAGAGTGCACAGAAAAGAAACCCCTGCCTTTAGAGCAGGATGTGCTGGGATCAGAGCGTACTAGCACATCCAGCAAAAATCTTGTAGTTGACGATAGTAGAAAGTTCATTAGTGGGCAAGTGGTAGCAGAGGAAAACAACTGCAACCATCCCACTGTCAACACTCGATACAAATCATCAAGAAAGCAGCAGAAGAGAGGAAAGCAAGTATGAGAGTATGTTAATACATAACATCCCACTTGCAGCTGTTCCCAGTTTTTATGCTCCCCAGGTAAACCGCAGGCCCTGAGGCAGGGCAGTGATACAGCCAACACCATCTCCCTGTGAGATTATTCTCTGGTAGAAGGATCCTTTGCGCTGCTGAGAAACATGCATTTCCCTGCACCAGTCAGGGGAGAATCCAGCTCTGTCTAAAAGGATCCAGTTGCATACAGTGGGAAATAAAATACATTCATAATCCTAAAGGAACCGAGCACAATGGTCAACGATGCTGTATATAACAATCCTGTGCACTATTTGCCTGCTGATACCAATTGTTCTCTTTCTCAGCAAGTTTGCTGATGATACAAAACTGGGAGGAGTGGTGGATACACCGACAGGCTGTGCTGCCATTCAGCAAGACCTGGACAGGCTGGAAAGTTGGGAAGAGAGGAACCTGATGAAGTTCAACAAGGGCAAATGCAGGGTCCTGCACCTGGGGAGGAATAACCCCATGCACTGGTACAGGCTGGGGCTGACCTGCTGGAGAGCAGCTGTGTGGAGAGGGACCTGGGTGTCCTGGTGGACGACAGGTTAACCATGAGCCAGCAGTGTGCCCTGGCTGCC
>Ga0065711_1047029_pt1 | contig 12558 bp, 11 predicted proteins | sample Hoacrofraction12_FD_59098 | JGI IMG/M metagenome (GOLD analysis project Ga0065711, IMG submission 59098) | Hoatzin crop microbial communities from Cojedes, Venezuela - Epithelial fraction 12 v2 (version 2) | ecosystem: Host-associated > Birds > Digestive system > Esophagus > Crop | place...
CCCCCCCACTGTAGTAGCAAGTAGGGGTAATGCGTGTCTTTATGGTGGATCACCTGTGAGCTGCTCAAAACTAAACACAGATTCTAAGTTTGCTTATCCTAGGAACTGCTCGACGGAACTGCTTAAACTCAGCTACTGTGGCAAGCTCCAGATGATTATCTGGAATCACTGCTTTGAGAGAAAGCGGAATTTCTTCTGCTCTGTTTTGAAACACCAGCATATAGACTATTGGTCTGTTCTACAATTTTCTTTCAGTAGTGGTGACAGTTTTTAGGAAAACGCTATACAAACATGCAAATACATTTTTGTTGGGCTTAAGGGGTAACACATACCATACATGTAATAAATATTGCTATCGGTATGACCCAGCTGTAGCTACAAAATGGAAAAAACTTTCTTCCAGATAGATCCCATTTCAACAAGATACATTTAGAGTCTGTGATATTTCTATTGATATAAGCTATGAACGTTATTCATTAGCATTGTGAAGTCCAGTTAAACTGTTCATTTTGAGAAGACAGAACGTGTGATGGTATCCCGGAATCAAAAATAAATCTATCTGTAATGATTCAACCATACTACTACTACATGAACTCCTACTGAAGAAACCAAACGGATTATAGATTAAAATATATTCCCTACGTAAAGGTTTGTAACGTATAGCCTTAAGAACTCTTTTGTTCATACACTATTTATCATTAGTAGTCTCACACAGTATTTGCCCCTCTGTACTCCCTTTCCTCATTGGGCTGCAGTTGAACCACTACACTTTCTTCGTTTATTCCATTTTCTGCATCACTGCTATCGTCATTGTCATCTTCCTCATATTCTGAGGACTCGGTCATGTTCTGATGGGAATGAGATTCCGACAAAGCCCCGAACGACTGAGTACTAACTGAGGCTAACGGTCTAAGCAGAGGAGTGTTTTCAGATACTTCGTTCTCTTCTTGACTACTGTCTGTTTCAGAGTCAGAGTCCCCCTGAGAAGGGACCACTTTCTGCTTACACACAGGACATGTTTTTTTGGTTTTTGTCAGCCACGGGTCCACACACTTGCAGTGATATGCTGTTAGAAAACAAAATACATCATTATCTAAGTGAAAGGGATAAGGAAACCTGCTAAATGGTGCTCACGTTCAGTAACACAGGACAATTTTAGAATTTAAGTCACGCAGAGAATTTTAGTCACAAGTTTGCTAGCACACAGACTGTCTATCCTGATGCACAAAACACCCAATAGGTTAGGATCTCAGACATGTGGATATATGCAATAAATACTTATTTCCTGTACTGAATGAATCTGAGAGCAGTCCTGCAACAGGCCACATTTGACAAAATAAACTTCAAAAGCTTCTTGAGGAATTATAGCCACCTTGCAGCAGATGTGCCCGCCATCATTATCCTCGTAATGCTTCTGACCTCCACCAAGACTGTAGCAAAGCACCTTCTTAGTAAATAAAATTACCTCATGATTTTGCAGATTTAAAATTAGGTCTACAGTTGGCATTGCAACTACACTGGCCTTGTTTAAAGAAACATGTTTGAAAGTACCTTTGTTACGGTACTTAAAACTTGGCTCTGCTGATTAACAGAGACTTCTATCTGGCAGAGCTCCGCATGTACAAGGGCAAGCGTGTTGTGTTTAGTATCTGTTCAAGCACATTAGCAGCGTGTTCTCCACAAGAACTGATGGTGGTGTCTCGGGGTTTTTCATTTATCTGTCAGCAACCTTTGATATTGGTGACCAGGTTTAGTTCACTTCACAGTCCCTAGCTGGGATAGGTGCTATGGATCTGTTCTTTCCCAGAATTCTTTGTCTGTCAGCCTGTTTCCAAATTGTTTTTTATGAATGAGGCTCTATAAAGCTCAGTCTATCTGCTGTGTCCACTGTGGATGCAAGGCTGTAACACCAGTTGCTGCTTTTTAAGAAATGTCTTAGTGATGTTGTATTTGCTGTTGCAGTGCCTGGTCAGAGCAGGAATTTAATGAGAAAAAGCTTTGTAAAACTGCACCCAGCCAAAATGGTTGTAATATAGCTAACAGACTGGGAGGTAGGGAGAGGGTCTCAAGCTGGGAAGGATGAATTCTGTCTTTCTTGGATTTTACACAGCTTTTATCAAAAAACTGTTTGAATTGAGAGATGCTCTTGGCTGCTCTTTAGATGCCTAGGCCTCTCCCAGACTTCTGGGTATAAAGTGCTAACATACTACTTGTACTTGTATGCAGTTAAAAGCAGTCTTGTCTTGCGGATAGATATGTACGTGACCACTAGATACACCTTTTGCAGTGGGCTGTACTTGGGAAAGACTGTTCAGACAGCACACAACTTGTCACGGTAAAAATATTTCACTAATCTTCGCACTGACAACACTGACTTTGAAACGCGTGGCTTCAGGCTACAGGACAGACTACATCCCTTCATCCATATCTCTATGTCACTAATAGCTGGATTACGTTCTATGGTTTAATTGTCCTGGAGAATGTGAAAGCCTATTTTTTTAATGTATGAAGTAATGCTGGAATGTGTTTCCCTGTTAAATACAAACATTTAGGGGACAGTGTCAAGCCCAGCTTTTCTTTCATGTGTACGTCCAAAGAAAAATGCAAAACGGGAATGCTAGCCTTTTTTGCTTTTAAAAGAGAAAAAAAGTTTGCTCTTTTCTCAATTTGCATATATACTCCCACATATTATTAGCAAAAATATATTTTATAAATTGATCAACACATTCACTGCGATTTCTAGACATGGTGTTTTAGAGAGCGGTTTTAATACAAAAACAAACTGAAAATACATCTGCTTACCATGAGAACATGGAAGGATTCTGAGCTTGTCTCCATCCTCATATTCATCCAGACAAATGGCACATACGTCGTATTCGTCTCCTGCAGCACATAATTGCGAATCCATTTAACGTTAAAAGATTTGACACCGGCCTTTCCAAACACACGCAGGCAGGTTCTCTTGGTTAGTTTCGCAGGTTGAAGAAACCATTACTCCCCCTGTCCACACAAGGGGCAGGGTCTCTGAAGCTATATAGCTGACCTCACTACACTTCTCTCCTCATTAGCATTATAGCTCATTCACTTTCCCTTCAGGTTAGTAAAAATATTTTAAATTGTGAAGTGCTACGTCTGTAATATTCTGTCATTCTTATTAAAAGTAAGATAAAAGGACTTAAAATACAGGACTCACTTTACTACACAGGTATTAATAAGCTATTGAGAAAACCTAAGCAAAAAAATAGCTACACAGAAAACTGGGTAAAAAAGCATAATAATAATAAAGACTGATAGTCTAGACACAGGAGAAAGTTTACATTATTTTGTAATTCAAACCTCAGAAAGACGACTTACATTACTGACAGTATGGACATTATGTACAGTATTGTGATACATTATATGACCAAAATATGAACACTTTCTAGAAGTCAATTTATTCGTGTTCCGTTTTTATCAAGGGCTTCACAACACGGTCCTTTCATCAATCCAAAAGGTTCTTTCCCATTTCCTGGAAGATGCTGGCCCTCTGAAGTTTGCAGTTACACGAGCACATAACTTACGTTCTTGCTGTGGTTTAACCCTGTTGGGCAGCTCAGCCCCACGCAGCCACTCGCTCACTCCCCCCCAGCCACGGGATGGGGCAGGGAACCGGAAGGGTGAAAGTGAGAAAACTCACGGTGGAGATAAAGACAGTTCAGCAGGTAAAGCAAAAGCCACGTGTGCAAGCCAAGCCAAGCAAGGAATTCATTCACTGCTTCGTGTCGGCAGCCATCTCCGGCAAAGCAGGGCTCCGTCACGTGTGTCGGTGACTCGGGAAGACAAACGCCATCGCCCCAAATGTCCCCCCTTCCTCCCTCTTCGCCCGGCTTTACACGCTGAGCACAACGTCACAGGGTGTGGAGTATCCCTGGGGTGAGTTGGGGTCGGCTGTCCTGGCCATGCCCCAGCTTCTTGTGCCCCCCAGCCCACGTGCTGGTGGGGTGCGATGCGGAGCAGAACAGCCCTGGGCACTGTGCAAGCGCTGCTCAGTGATAGTGAAAACATCCCTGTGTTATCAACACTGTTTTTCAGCACAAATCCAAAACCTAGCCACATGCTAGCTGCTGTGAAGAAAATTAACTCCATCCCAGCCAAAACCAGTACAGTCCTTTTCACAGGTGAAGTTACTGCAAACAAATACACACATCTCCTGAATAACAAGTGATACCCTGTTGCACCCATTATAAATGATACCCTGAATAACAAAATTTCTTGCAGATCTCTCAGTTTCATACATATATAACACTTTTCACGGTTATACAGCAGGTATTTTTGTTGGCAAAGGGGGCAAGAAACTGGTGAAGAGAACAGCCTAGAGCTGTCAGCAAAAGATGAAACAGGAGAAAGCAGAACAAAGCAGTGAGAGAGAACAAATACAAATCCATGGCATGTTTCTTAAGTTTAAACCACCTCCCTCCACACATATGGATTCAAAGACATCTCTCTCTCCGGGCAAGGACAGAAAGTCTTGAACCTTCTGGTGCCTTCCTCGCCCCTAGGAATCTAGGATTCTCTTCTCTGAAGTATATACATGCTCAACAGAAGGGGAGGAGAGTGCCTGTTCCAGAGTGGTCTGTAACATAAATTAGGGCACTTAATGAACGATAAGCTATGTAAATAAAGAGAAAACGGGATCAAATGTTCCATGGTCATAGTAAAGGTAGACAATGCCTTCACAAACTGATTTCTAGAAATAAGAAATATGACACATTTTATCTGTGTAGACTTTGGTATAACATTCAGTGAAGTTCTACGTGTGAAATGAGTGCTCATAGTCAGTAAGATCAGCAGGTATAGTAGAGGGAGCTGAATAAATGGAAGCTGCTATTGGTGGTGTTGGCAGAAGTTCATTACGCTGGAGAAGACTTATCAGTACTGTCTTTTTGCAAAATTGCTTTGGAACAATATTGATACAAAACCAAGAAGCGTATCAATTATATATATACAAGACACGCTTAAGTAGGCATCAGCAGGAGGGTAACTGGGATAGCACAGAAAAATCCGTAAATCTGCAATAATGGTACCCGAATGAAATTCAGTACTACAACATGTGAGTGCATCCATTTAGGGATTATGTCCTGGAGAATTTTTAGCTGAGATTTCATCAGTCAAACAATTGAGAAGAAACAGAGCGCACTGGTTGATCACTACAGTGTTCCTGATGGGAAAGAGGAAAATGCAAGAGCAGGAAGAATCAAGAGTACTCTTTCCAGAAGCACTAAGCAGTGTTCAGGAATCTGTAATGTGGCCACCCATATCCTCAAAATATTCAAACAGAAACAAAAAATACTATGACCACATAACAGAGAAACTGTCATGCAAGAAAAAAATAGCCTGATCATTTTAATATAACAATCTGAAGGCTGAAAGGGGGTTCATCTTTCTCTATAGCAACACAGAGGAGCAATGCCATGGACAGAGAGAAGCTGGGAGGCTGGGCAGGAAGAGAAAAGAGCTGTCATCTGACCAGGAATCAGTAGGCTGGAAGTGAAAAGAAAACTTGACCACTGGAGCAGTGATGTTCTGAACTAGCCTTTCAGGACCATCTGAACGTAACCATGGTAAAGGGCCAAACCTCCCCTTTTCCCCAAACCTAGTTTTAGGTCACAGCTTTAGATATGTGACACACGAAGTTCCTAAGAGCACAGCATCTGGAAGGAGATGGAAATGGACATCTTAATCCTAGAAGACAATGGAGGGAACTGAACCTGACAGCCAACTACTAGGCTATATTATTAAAAGTAAGAAGTGCAAAGTAAATCTTTTAAGATAAACAGGTAGCTACATTTCATTTTGTAAGGAGTTGTACTTCATTGTATGTCTTGTGAATATTTACCTGATCAAGCCAGGAGAGGGACTGAAGCAGTTGTTACTGTTTAGCCCGGGTTGGCAACAAAGAACCATACGGTCGCTCTCTCACTCTTCCCCCCACAGTGGGATGGGGAGGAGAATCAGAAGGAAAAGGCAAAACTCGTGGGTTGGGATAAAAACAGTTTAACAGAACAGCAAAGGGAGCAGAGAACAACAACAAGAGCACTGATAAAAAGAATATAGAGAGTACAATGTTCTAACCGCCTGATGCTCAGCTTGCTCCTGCGTAGTAAATCGCCCTGCTCCAGCCAGCTCCCTCCCTTAAATACCAAGCATGATGTTACATGGTATGGAATATCCTGCTCGGTCGTCTGGTTTGGGTCAGCCCAGCCGGGTTCCTCTTAAAAATAAGCCTATCCCAGCCGAACCCAGGACAGCAGTGAAAGGGTCCCTGTCATTGTTTGGATCCCTTGGTTTGACATGAGCTGGGCTGAGTATCTGCTTAGCTCGTCAAGGCTGGATAAGTTCTGGCCATGCGCACAAAGCCACTGTATCTACAGAATCTGGTGAACTCTTCTTTCATACACCTCTTGCAGCTTCCACACATCCAACGCTGCTACTCGTTATTTCCAGAAGGTTCCTCTCCTATCATGCTATTAGCACTTTAGACAACTGCACCTTACTATCTTAACACTGTCCAGTACTGCATCATCTCTTCACAAGCAGCTTCTTGCAAGGGCTCCACATTCTCCTGACCATGAAGTGTTCTTTAGACGCCCAAACTACAGTGTACCAGAAAAAAAAAAATCAGTCTGTCCCCAGTCGTCTCTCCTCCTGTTAAGTCCCCCCGTCACACGGCTAGGAGCACATGTGGCAGCAGACTAAACTGCAAGCTTTCCTGTCACTTGACTAACACGTTTGGTTGAGGGACTGGATGGTCACAGCGTGAAGTGACCCAACGAGTATTTGTACATCCCATCATAAGGGCAGTCATCTGCCCAACACGTGGTGCTAGGGTGCCTGCATCCAGGTTATACACTCTGTCATAAGGAAAGGAACCAACGATAGCTCCTCAGGAAAAAAAGATTACATGGCCCACCTTGCCCAAAGGATGGACACCCCAGATACAGCTTGCGATATCCTGGGGGTGGCCCCAAAGAACTATGTCACTCTCACCGTGTATTTTGGCTAAGTATTCGTCATAGCAGTCCTAGCCCACTACGTCTGCCTGTTCCCAACCTGTACCATCTTCACAGCTGCTTCTTACCTTCCCAGTGCTCAGCAGTTTACGTTTTCACCATCTTCAGGGCTAGCTAAGATCCTGGGTTTTACCATACAGCAGAGGAGCTTGGGAAGTAAGGAGATGTAGCTCCCATCAGAAAGAGTATGCGCAGAGAAGGTTCACTCTCTCATATACCAAAATACGAATGGGAAAAGGCATACAGCAAGGCAGAGACCTCTGTAAGAGAAATGAGGCCCCTGTGATCTTGTCACCTCAAGGTAAAAGAACGAAGGGTTGAGATGGTGTCCCTTGTTCCCACTGCCCCCTCAGGGCAGCTTTCCCCATCTCCTTTCAACCTTTTCCAGCTCCTTCTGAATTCCACCTAAACTAAGCCCCATCCATTCCATAAGTGTCACCTCATCAGTCATCCTCACAACTCAATTCCCTACTCCTGTTCCACACAGTGTCACCTTATTCCTCTCCCAGTAAACTTCTATCAAGTCTTTTCTGGACTATCTACTGCACTAAAATGTCATTGTTGCACACTGCTCTGAGGTTGGACACTGGAGATGTCAGAGTTAAGTGCCTAAGACTGACGTGTGCTGGGGCTAGGGTTAACCACAAGAAGAATCTCTTACACCTTTCAACGTACACATATCACACACAGTAATCTGTGACACAACACTGTTCAGCACAAACTTAGGTATTTGTTTTTCATTATTTTCGTTATTATTCCCATTTTACTTCCAAAGCACTGTCCAAATTACATGCATGAGACTGAGATCAGCTGGGGACAAGTCAGAGGCACAGTTTACACTCCAAGCTTGTTCAAAAGAGTTGATATAATACACAAATTGTCAAAGTGTTGTTTTTTGGAACACGTGGAAAGAATGGGCTAGATTTCAATAACGTGTAGCTACAGCAGGTCCACATTTGGATCATGAGCTTACCCTATGTTATCAAAAGCTTGCAAATGAAGGCAGCAGGCAGATTTTGCATTACTTGAGAATGTTCTTTCAACACAAAAGCTCGAACAGTAGCGGAGTCTTCCTTTTACTGTAATCAAACTACGTGGCAGGTGAGAAGTTCCGGAAACTCAGCTCAAAATTTGTTTCGATACCATGCTGCTAAACCCAGTGCTTTTCTACAGATGACAAAATTAGCTACATTAGGTATGCAGAGTCCATTTTCAAAGAAAAACTTGGTTTTCACAGGCAACTCAGCATGGTTGTTCTGTATCTGTTTAGTACATGTAAGGAGACCAAGTGCATCACAGTAGGAAAATTAAGCGCTGTGCACCAGCAACGAAGGAGCTGAGCTTTCCAAGGAAGGTGAAGAAACCTAACAAATAACACCAGTGACTCAGTGAGGTAGAGCAGCACAACAGAAGAACTGCTACTGTCTGCTCAAATTTCGAGTATTACACAAAACTCAGTTTTTGGTGAAAAAGAATCAGCAAAATGAAGTTGTTCGGTGACACAAGAGAGGCAAAGATGTACTGTTTTTCCATTTATGTGTTCAGAGTAAGATCAGTAATAAATAAAGCACAAACATTAAAAATACAAGACCTAAAGGAAGTTCTAAAAAGCAACTTGACTGGGATTTTTCATTAACTATGTAACAATATAGTTCACCAAGAAAACTAAACTGTCTTCACAGATTAAAAAAAAAAAAAATTCTTAAGCATTTTTAATTCCAAACTGCAGTAAACTGTCAGTCAAATAAATGCAGCGTAACCACTTTTGCCCATTTAGTCTGTAAACAATCTTTAACTCACATGATTAGTCCTGGTCATGTTTAAATACTTTCTCATTAAAAAAATTGCAAAAAAACCAAATGGAGGAATTACAGTAGTAGCCTAATAGCATTCGCAATTTCATATACAAATAACTGTAGCTTCAGTTTTTAAATAAGGACACAGCTTATATTCCACATTACCAGAACAGAAGGCAAGTAGTACTCTGCCTTGACTCAGGATTTCTGCAAGCCTTTTCCACATGTTAACAAAAGTGAGCTAAGAACTGAACAACTTCATTAACAACAGAGCTGTTTAATTTATCTGAATTTGTGTTTAGGTGCATTATTAGCAGGTGCCTTCTGAATCATTCCAATGTTGAAGCATCATTGACTATGATGTAAAAAAATCAAAATAATACAGGACTGGTTTTCATAGTTCAGAGAATTATTTTACTGTAGAATCCCATACTGTTGTGCACACAGTTCTCTGAAGTCTATAGCAACTGAGATTCTGCAGACTTCAACGTTTTCAGTATCATACTTGTTGATGAAACAGTTCTATTCTGGGCTTTTCTAAAGGTGCTGTCAATTTTCTTAAAATACATACAACACCTGGTGTTGTTGATCTGGAATCTCTCTTCTACAGGACAGAAAAACATGGAACAGGATCTTACACAGGATCATGACTATCATTTGTTGCTGTTCTGCTAAAATGATTTTTTTTCAGCACTTCAATAATTCACAAGTACTCTACACAAAACTGAAACGTGGCATCTATCAGAGATGAAAACAGAAGGAACGTAGCATGTGAGTGGCTACCCACTGTGGTACTAGATACACATTTGGAAGGTGCTATGGGAAGTCTACTTGCATACAGTTGTTCTCTTGCCTCATTCATAAGGCTTGCTCTTGTATTCCCTGTGCAACCTAAACTCCTCAAACAAGCAAAACAATGCAAAATGAGCCCTCCCATTTTACCATAATATTAGTTACAGTTGACTTCTCCTATTTTATGATAGCCCTGACACAATTTCTACTGAATCTATCTTTTGCCGGCGCCTAACACTTCCACTTCAAAAGAAAAAAACAGAACTTCTAACCTTCCTGCCTTCCAAATGTATGAAACCAACAAAATATTTTAAATAGTACTCCATTATATAACAGATATGAAGCCAAGGTACATAAGATACCCTTAGAAGGCAAGTTCTTCACATTATTAAAAGAATTTCTCTATTTGTGGGTGTATGATAGATGCTAAAAATTGTTCACACGTATGTAATAACAGACTGATCTCTAACACATTAAGGTCTTGCGCTATCTACTACCTGACTTCTGTGTTATTATAGACCACTCTGAATAAACCAGCCAGCCAGCAGTATGGGTACAATTAACGAAGATACAGCATATTGTTTAAATTACAGGTTTGCAAAAGCTAGTGGCTTGACAGGGAAAAAAAGAAGGGAGGTAAGACTGCAGAGGTAAGTGAAGGGGCACATCTGCAATGTACAACACTATCAGTAACTGTACATAACAGAGATTAGTACATACACATGAATTACATTGCTTTCATCACCATTTTTTTAAAACCAGAAAGGCAATAAGAGGAAGATTAACAAAAAAAAAAATCATAGCATTGATAAAGCATTGCAACATTTAAGTATTCAGTTTCCACAAGAGCACTGCAGAGTAGTACATATTCTCAGTCCTGCTTTATACGTATGGAAGAGAAAGTGTACCGAGATTATAATTACTTTATCTTGGCATGCAGTAAATCAGAGTAGAAGCTGCAACTCAGGACCTCCCTATTCTCCAGATAACAGAAATCCATGATTAAAACCAAAATTCTCATCTGTTTCCTGAAAGATAAAGTCCAAGGGCTTCTGTGGTGGCACAGAAAGTCTGTGAAACGTGGTTCATGTTATGTTTGTTAATATATGTTATTCAACATAAAGGCAAAAGTGATGACTGTCACTGGAAAATAAAACTGCTGTAATTCACCATTTCAGAAAATAAGCACAGTGGACACAAGAACCACTTAGAAACCCAGCTTTCCTGACAGTTACCACAGAACAATAGGAGAAGATAAAGGGAAAGCAGGTGAGAGAAAAAAACCCTCATGAGCAGGTAGGGAAAGTCACAGAGACTAAATGGCGTCCACGACTGCCAGACCTATATCACCAAAGTACGAGTTTACATCTAATGTAACACAGTGAAATATTTCAGCTACAGCATTTTAAAAAAATGACTTCCTCTTTTGCTATGACAGTCCTTCTCGCCATTGTTTCTATTAGTCAAACCATGGTTTATAATCAGCACATTATTATCACATTCAACACAGAAAATGAGTGTTAACCATCAGCCAGTACTGTCAAGGGCATCATATCTCAGAGAAAAAAACCCATTCAAATAAAACAGTGGTCTTTTCTTCCCCCACTAGTCATTCCACACATGTAAGTCAGTCTTGAAAAATGACAGCACTCTGTTCTGGAGCAGGCTTATCTCACCAAGGCATCTGCCGGCAAATGAACAACAGCACATTCAGAAAAAACTGATGCAGTGGTAAAGCATCACATTCTTTCTAGGCCAGGTAAATACAGATAAAGTTTTCTCAATAAGGCCGATGCTAAAGTTCTCAAACACAGAGGCCACAGATCTATACAACAGGATATTGAATAACCGCAACGAAGATAGTTCTCCAACTCTTGTCAAGGCCACGTACCCCAGCCTACCTCACCCAAGCCCGCAGCCCCATCTCTTATTGTACTGTAACTTACAACAAGCCCTCAGCCAACTGCTTCATCTGTACCCACTGGATCCATCCACTGCACACCATCTGCTACGCTTCCCTGTCAGGTTATCACACCAGTTAATTAACGCTATTACCCACATTCTTGCTCTCATCATGGCTCGGGGAAGGCAGGCAAGCCCGTGCAGCACTGATGACCAGAAACACCAGCCCCCCTCAGCACCTAGCCTAGATGATTTCTCTGTGTATGCTGGAGCCTCCATGATTAGTCTCCAAGGTAGTTCCACCTCCAAGACTATATGCCCCTCAAAGAACAGAGGATTTAATTTGTAAAAGGGATGCTTTGCAGACATCTTTTGCTCAAATACCCATGTGCTGGTTTTGGCTGGGATGGAGTTAATTTTCTTCACAGCAGCTAGCATGTGGCTAGGTTTTGGATTTGTGCTGAAAAACAGTGTTGGTAACACAGGGATGTTTTCACTATCACTGAGCAGCGCTTGCACAGTGCCCAGGGCTGTTCCGCTCCGCATTGCACCCCACCAGCGCGTGGGCTGGGGGGCACAAGAAGCTGGGGCATGGCCAGGACAGCCGACCCCAACTCGACCCAAGGGATACTCCACACCCTGTGACGTCGTGCTCAGCATGTAAAGCCGGGCGAAGAGGGAGGAAGGGGGGACATTTGGGGCGATGGCGTTTGTCTTCCCGAGTCACCGACACACGTGACGGAGCCCTGCTTCGCCGGAGATGGCTGCCGACACGAAGCAGTGAACGAATTCCTTGCTTGGCTTGCACACGTGGCTTTTGCTTTACCTGCTGAACTGTCTTTATCTTCACCCGCGAGTCTTCTCACTTTTACTCTTCCAATTTCCCCCCCCATCCCACGGCAGAGGGTGGGGTGGGGGTGGGGAGTGAGCGAGCAGCTGAGTGGGGCTTAGTTGCCAGCTGGGGTTAAACCACGACAACCCATTACTGTGTTTCAGAAGATGGCCCAGAACCACCAAAA